>Ga0068630_1000075_pt1 | contig 23918 bp, 24 predicted proteins | sample InSIn4gowninarea_FD_77433 | JGI IMG/M metagenome (GOLD analysis project Ga0068630, IMG submission 77433) | Clean room microbial communities from NASA Spacecraft Assembly Facility at Jet Propulsion Laboratory, Pasadena, California, USA -... ... | reverse complement strand
GAAGGATTTTTGAAATAGTGACAGTGTTGTTACATTAATCAACTGTTTCGTGAAGCGTCAGCAACACGGCTCGCGATCGAATATGTGCTCGTCAAACTTCACCTTCTCTGCATGCCAGGACCAGGATGCATTTGTTGTCCTTGCATTGGCCCATTCTGCATAGCCATGCCGTATGGATTTGGTTGAGCTGCGAAATCTGCGCCGATAACTTGCTGCATGGTGTTACCGGCCAAACCTTGCTGATGGCTGACGGGACAATCCCGATGTGCCATAAGAAGTGTTTTCAAGTTCATAATCTCTTCTCGCAGTTGTGAGTTTTGTGCATTGAGAGCATCGTTCTCGGAAGTGAAGATTTCGACTTTGGCCTGCAAGTTGGCAAGCCACTGCTTCTTGCGCTGACGACATTTGAGAGCAGCGACACTACGAAATGTTGGTCAGTCTTGTTGTCTTGTCTTCTGTTGGAATTCCATAGCACGACATACCGATTGCGTTCGAGGAAATTCTTCCTCTTCTCTTCATCTGTCATCTTCCTTCCACCAATCATTTGGTCTGGCTCATCTTTGATGTCATCGTCATCCATCATGTCGTCGTCGTCGTCCATCATGTATGCAGGGACACTAGCATTGTTCTTGGCCTTCTTGCCGGCAGGTCCCTTGGCAGGTGGATCCTCTGCCTTTCGACGTCCATTCGATGCACCTTTGCCAATGGAGTTCTTCTTGCCACGACCTTTACCGCCGGCCTTTTCATCAGAACCAGAGCGATCAAATGGTGACCCGTCTTGACCAGCATTCGAAGGTCGACCACCACGCTGACTGGAAGGAGATGTATCTTGAGATGGAGGATTCATCCTCGCCTGTTGAATATGATTTTGAACGGATTGCGGTGGAGGTGGGACCGCAAATTGATTGTTTCTGTTGCCAGTCTGAGCCAGCATATAGAGACTGTTGACAGCGTCGCGGTCTGGGTGGCTACCAAAGGGATCCGGAGCGGTCATTGATGCTGGAGCACCAGGCTGTTGAAATTCGCTCTTATGTACACCTTGTTGCTGTGGTTGAGCCTGGGTATTTGTGTCCACCTTGGATCTTGCAGCAGCATTGAGTGCTGTTCTGTGGAAGTCTAATGTGCCAGGAGTTGCCAGACCACCCTGAATCGAGTTGAAGATGGCTTGAGAACTAGGACTAGGAGCAGGAAACATAGAACCACCTCCTCCAGGTGTTAAACCAGTGCGCAGAGAAGACTCATTCGGGGTTGGGAAGCTTGGCCTAAACTGGTCGTCAAAGTAACTAGTAGGGTTTGCTGGCCCTGTTAGCATGGCGGGGCTGAGCGGCCCTGACCTTAGTGAGTTGCCGCCTAGATGCCAGCCCGGAGTGCCGTCTGCACCGATTGGAGCCGGTGACGTTAAACTTGCTACAGAGGGCAGTCCTGGGAAGCCTCGAGGTGTTTCTGTCGAGGGGTTGCCAAAGGATTGTTCGAAAGGGTTTGGTTCGAGTGAAAAGTGGGTGCTGTTGTGTTGTCCGCTGAAGTAGTCAGGACCACCTGATTCACCTTTGTTTTGTTGATTGGGCTTTGGCGGTGGCGCCAAAGGTTGTACTGCATTGGAGTTGTTTGTATTATCGACGGCGCTGGTGGTGTCAACCTTGGTGTCGGTAGTTGGGTGTTCTTCGTGTTGATTAGAGTCGGCAATAACGTCATGAAGGATAATATATTATCTTACCGGCACGTGTCGCAGTAGATTCCTCTGACGGCGCAAGTGTTTCAGATGTTTGCGGTTCTAACCGGTAAGAGTCAGCCGCATGCAAGCAATGTGTAGGGACCAACGCCAATATGCGCGTCGACCAGGACTCACCTTCTTTAGGTAATGGCTTTTTTACATCACGCGGTGACGATGTAGTGCTCATATTGGCAGGAATGCGTAAATAGAAAGGTAGGAGAGCAGATGCAGATGGTGACGTAGAGTTGACTAGCACAAGCGAATCAGATCTGGTGTCGATCTTATTGTCTTTCTAAGTTCTTGTCACATACATCCGAACTATTTCACGATGCACTGCTTCTGCTACAACAAACACTTTTGCAGGTCACTGCTATCGGTGTTTGATGAGGTTAAGACTTGACCTCGGTGTCAATGATGAATCGTATGTAAATCAATCACGTGACAGCAACAGAGCAGCACGGTCGCAATCGGAGAGGTCGGGTAACTTATACAGTCCGTATTGCGAGTGGCAGGTCTTTCGAGGGGATGTCGATATATTCAACTGATTGCAAGCAGTCTGGGTAGGTAGTGATCAACCTTTGCCTGATTGATACCAAGCTTTGATATCTAGCGGCAGTGTCAGCGACATGAAGCAACAAAAGCACCTCGAAGCAAGCGTGCGACGACCGCCACCATGTCCTGGCAGCGACATTGTACGGGCATGCGGGAAGCGTAAGGCGGATAGATATGTAGACTACAATAAAGGAGACTTACAAGGCTGGTCGAATTCGAGTAACACAAGTGTCTGGCGCTCGGTGATGATGATGATGATGTCGTGGTGATGTCAGGACGAAAGAGCAAATTTGAAACAGGATCGCACCTGCCGCAGAGTACGAAGAGGCTCAAAATCCTGCTTAGTCATCTTAACCATAACCCTATTTCTAGCTTCTTGCTATTTGCGTGCTTCAACTACCACGATATGTCGAGTAAGCATATGGACTCAGTAACAATGGAACATGCCAATGCTCTCTTCCTCCAGGCTCAATCTTCGTCTTGAACCTCACTTCCACTTCCGTCCAGAATCCTTCACCATTGAAATATTTTCCAACATCAAACTTTAGAGCCCAGACCATCTCTCCACTTCCTTTCCCTTCTGGTCCCTTCTCTCCTGTAGCCTCTGCGACTGACCCTTTCGTACTGCCCGGCCCTTGATGATCACTCGCATTGTTGAAGAGCTCTTCAAGTGATGGACCTCCACCTGCAGCAGTAGTCCATGACGTTACGCGGCCGTCAGAGTTGGTCCTGGATGTTAGTGGTGCTGAAGGACCATACGGACTGATGAGTGTAAGTGTGACATCTATGTTGGAAGCAGGTAGACCAGAGATTGTGTTGAGAACGTGGCAGGTGATTGGTGGTTTCTTGGAGGATTCTGCCAGGCCGAGTGATGGGATGAGGGAGGTCATTTGTGGTTGAGTATACTTGTAATTGTATGATATGGTTTTGTTCGTCAACAGTGAGAGCGACTTTCTTCTGTAATTTCCAACAAGTTCCTTTCCAGCACAAATGAGCTTCAGGAGTGGTAAACTCTGTATGTACAGATGCTCGACAGATCAGAATATTTGCTGTCTCTGATTTTTTTGATCACGACCAGAACGATAAGGCTTGTTCGACGTCGATATAACACAAATAAGCTTCACAATTCCTCCGATTGAGTGTCGTGAATCTCCTGCTAATTGAAGCATACAGGATACCGATTCAAGTTGAAATCAGCTTATCTGGACGCTCCACGCAAAGAAAAAGGAGTAAATTAAAGGGTGAAGCAGGTATCACATGCCATACAGCTCGACCGTGGGTCATCCATCCAGATGGGAATATATACGGCTGTAGATATTGTGCTGTCATGAATACCTTGATTCCTCGTCTCGGTAGCTCAGTGGTAGAGCGTGGGATTGCAGTTGCGTTGAACGCATTTCCGTCATCCTAAGGCCAGGTGTTCGACCCACCTTCGGGACTCTTCTTTTGCCCTTTTTGGCATCTTTTTTTTGGCTCTTTTTGGCATACATTACTCTTGTTGACCTTGAATCTATCGTTTTGCGTCGTTTGCGAGTTTTCGGAGCACTGGACGGATGCTGTGTTGTGTTTTGGTGCCAGGAACTCCTTCCTTAGCCACTCCCGGAGGTGGGTTGAACACATTGTAATTGCAAATCAGACTGCTTCTTCTTATTGCAATTGGTGCGGGCTTTCAATCCACGTTGATTTTGTATAGCGAAGCAACTTATATCTTATGACAGCGTGCACACATGTAAAAGGTCGTAGTCCTGGAGGTGGGTTGAACACTTTGGCTGCTGGCAATCTCGTTGTACAGCTACGAACTTCAGTCCTGGATGTGGGTTGAACAACATTGTAATTGCAAAGCAGACTGCTTCTTCTTACTGAAATGACATAAGGTATGAAATCCACGATGGTTAACGTAAAGCGAGGCGACTTATCAAACTGTTCCTACGCAGCAAAATCATGTTGGTGTTTTCAGTTCAAGGTCGTTTGTCCCGGAGGTGGGTTGAGCACCGCTTGGGTTGACCGCTGGCAACATACTTTCAATAATACTCTTCTGCGACTACAACTTCCGTACACACATCTACATTGATTGTACAGCAGGATGAACGGGGAAGTGGCGAGCCTCATGACCCAGCCAGGGCTTGCGGCTCTTCGAGCTCACATCCATCCTGTGCGAAGCATTCGCCCCGACGCGTACCATACCAGCATGGTACAATTTCGTACAAGTAGATGCTAGTATCTCCGGCCCTCAAGAAGCACAAGCACAGGTAATGCTCAGGAACAGCCATGAGCCCGAGCAACCAATGATTGGCGTTACATAAGATGACCTCGGATGCCTTGCCCGATGTTTACGAGAGCGGGGTATGAAGCATGCATAGCGGGGTATACACATATTGAAGCCATTCCTTTCTTGTATCTTCCTGCACTACCACCACATACAATCATGTCCAAAGCAGCCTCCTTCCGCTCCCTCGTCGGCGTCCCAGCCTCCACCGCCTCTCCCACAGACAGCACCCTCATCATCATTGACGCCCAAAACGAATACGCCTCAGGCAAGCTCCAATGCACCAACACTCCCCAATCCCGCAAAGCCATCGCCTCCCTCCTCAAGAAATACCGTGACGCCAACGGCAAGATCGTCCACGTCGTACACAGCGTTCCCGACGGCGCTCCTGTTTTCACTCCAGGCACCGAACTGGCTGAGGAGTTTGACGAGTTGAAGCCAAAGGACGGCGAGAAGACGATCCACAAGCATCATCCTAGCAGTTTCGCGGAGACGGATCTTGATGAATACTTGAAGAAACAGGGAGATGCGGGGAAGAAGGTCGTGTTGACGGGGTATATGGCGCATGTGTGTGTGTCGACGACTGCGAGACAGGGCGCTCAGCTGGGATATGATGTGCTGTGTGCGGAGGATGCTATTGGGGATAGGGATATTCCTGGGCATTCGGGAGATGAGGTAGCGAAGACTGCATTGGATGAGATTGCGGATGCGTTTGGTACTGTTGTGCAGAGTGCGGATATCAAGTAAATGGTAGCGTCCTTCTAACAAATACCTTTTTTCTTGGATGGGCTCTTCTGCCTTGGGTCTGTTCTGCCTCATTTCTGCCTCTACATTCATTGTTTGTTCTACTGGAGTTGCTCTGACTTTAGGTACAGCAAGGTATTCTTTCTGACTTCGAATTCATCAGGTGGGGTGTGGTAAGGAGATTCGAGCAGGCTTCAAACACACCTTCACCAGCTGCCATTCTAGCTGCACTTCGAGAACATGGAGGTGATTATCATCAACAGCACCACCGACTCACGTCAATACAAGCATCTCCAATTACTTGCTTAGACTTTGTGTAACCTGCGTTCGCAATAATATCGTCCCGACGTCCACTTTGCTTGTGTAACCTTCTATATTCAATCGCCCACCAAGCTGTTACACAGACACGCTGGTAGTAGCCGCCAGAAAGAAATTTCGTGACTTCGCTTAAGTGTTTCGGCTTTTTATAGCTATTGTGTCGTGCATGCATCCTTTCAGAGTACATGCATGCAGGGCGTCTCTGAAACTACTATCATTCTATTTTTATGTCTATTCTGGGACCATTCTGGGACTTAATGGAGAGATGGAGCGCGCTGCTGTTGATGGGTATAAAGTGACCTCAGGCGCATTCGTTTGAATGTCCTTGACCACCTCTCCATAGCAATATTGACTTGAGGCTTCTTATCACTCCGGCGCATATACCAATCACAATGCAAATCACCATAATATCCCTCCTCCTCCTCACCATTCCTACCATCTTCGCGCTCCCACACTGGCCACCAATCCTGCACCACCGCTCAACCACCACAACCTCCGCGGCCACATCGACTCCCACCCTTCCAATCTCAAGCCTCCCTTCACGGCCAAGTGGTCTCACGCTCAAATACATCGCCCTAGGCCTAGGAACGCAGAATTTCTCTTGTCCAACATCTACCTCCACCTCAACCTCACCATCCACGACACCACTCTCCATAGGCGCCCTAGCAACTCTCTACGACGCAACTCACCTCTTCACAACCACAACTTCACTAGGCCTCTCCGCGCTCTCCATCCTGACCAATGGCATTACCTGTCTCGCCGATAGTCTCAACTCCAGCCTTTCACTACCACAGCTAGGTCACCATTACTTCGACGCCCTCGGGAGGCCTACATTTGATCTTTCCTCAACGTCTACAGGAGCGTTCCTAAGCGCGAAAAAGGTTGCAGATGTAGCGGCGCCGAGTACGGCGTGTGCAGGTAGGAATCACGCAGAGGCGGTGGACTGGTTGATGTTGGTTGATAATGGGTGTGGATTGAGTAAGGGGGTTAGTGCTGTATATCGGGTAGAGACTGCAGGTGGCAAGGCTGTAAATGGGAGCTGCGGCGCCGGGAGTGTTGGAGGAACGGTTGTGAGTGATTATTCTGCGCTTTATTGGCTGTATGGCTGAGGTTGGAGGTATGTGTACAAGGTGGAAAAGTTGATTCCTTCGTTGCGGATATTCACATAATGAGCTGGAGGCATGAAATCACTATACAGATATAAGTTTGTCTTTTAGCATCGATGGTCACATAATAAATCACAATGAGTGGCACTAGACCTAGTCTCTCCGATATATTATCTGCTTCAGCCTTCAGTGATAAGCCATACGAGTAATGGCGAAGTTGATCACCAATGGGGAAGAAAGAGGAAGTCGGGCGAGCTGTTTCAGGAATTTCGCTTGGCACGAACGATGATGTCGATCCCTGATTTCATGATTGTTTCATCTTCGTCACAACACTGACAACATCGCAATGCACTAACAAGCACAAGTCCAACATTACCTAAACACCTTCAACCTCCTACTTGTACACACGCACCATGGAGCGACTAAGCCTAAATGACCAACCCCTTCCTTCACCCTCGAACCCGCACCAACAACAAATGCAACAAGGCCCACCCACGCCAGGTCCGCCAATGGTCCCACAACTCCCTCCTCAGATGTTCACAACCGCCGCTTCATTACTCGATCTGACAGACAGTAAGTGGTGACCCCTACTTGCACATTCTCGCGGCCACTTCACAGCCAGAACAACAACAACAAGAACAAAACCACAATCTTTAGAACCCAGCAAGACCAACCTACAACCACATCTGACATCACACTCGCCGAATAGAAAAGCTAATGGTCCAACTCCGCGACGGCAAGAAACTAATCGGCGTCCTACGCTCCTGGGACCAATTTGGCAATCTCGTGCTCCAGAACACAATCTTGCGACATTTCAGCCAAGGACTTTACGGCGACGAGCCTAGGGGCCTACAACTGATACGAGGGGAGAATATTCTGTTGATGGGGGAGATTGTACGTTTCTCTTCACCACCCTGCCATATACCTTTACAAACCAACCAAATCTTCCACGCATCCACCCCATCCGTCAGAGTGAAATCGGGAGGAGTATTATTCATAGATATTTATACTAACCAAGCTGTATTACGCACAGGACCTAGACAAAGAAGACGACATACCACCACCCTGGAGTCCAGCGAACTGGGAAGAAGTAGCCATGTTGGAGAAGCAAGAGGCTGCGGCACGGAAGGTGGGCGATGGGCGTGCGGTGAGGCGGTTACGGGACTTGGGTTTTGATCCGGAACATGCTGGAGAGACTGTTTTCTAGACTATGAGATCCAAACCAGTTGAATCATTCGGAAAAGAAGGCTTGAGATTGGGTTTTGTGGAGGGCAGAAAGCAAGAGATGCAGAACGGTGAGAATGAATGGAGAGGATAGGTTGATCATCAATGACCGCGAGGAAGACTTAAGGAGGTTCGCCTACAGAAAGCGGTCTTGAGACTAGCGAGAGACGACGACACACAGTCAGTCCACGGATGGAGGACGATGTTGAGTAGGAAGAGAGCGTGCATCAAAGACTGAATATTGTGAAAGGTCGGAAGATGTCAATGTAGCTGCTATCAAGTAGTTTATGTTGTGCTCAAGAATTGGCCTGGTAATATTACCTCAGACCGAAAGCTGTCGAGCTTAGGACGACAGCATCCAATAGAAACATATAGACGATCAGGGATCGTAATGGAAGCATCATGTCTCATTATCAGATGCACTTTATCATACAGTTCAGCAAACGCTTGCTGGATGCCATGTGCCTCGTCGCACCGCTGCCACGCCACATGTGCCGTTACTAAGAAACGCCTGTTCATGCCATTATGCCTCATTTTCGTGTCATCACTTCTTCCTGCCCTTTGGCTTGGCCTTTGTCGTAACACCAGTACCATTAGAAGCTACACTGCTAGCCCTGGACGAGCCTTTGACGGTCTCAAGCTGTTTGTTCTGAGATTGTGTTAGTGATACACTTCTCGCACATAGATGTGACATTACTGACTTTTGGAGCAGGACCCTTCGCCTTCTTCTTCGCTGGAGCCTCCTCTTCCTCCTCATCTTCTTCCTCATCGACAGCCCGCTTGCTCTTCCCGTTTGCAGCTCTCCCAGCCACGCTCGCTTCGCCCTCAAACTCTCTCGCCACAGTGGTCAGCAGTGTTGTGCATCTTCTACTAATCTCCTGCGCTGTACGACTGAGCACCCACCAATCAAATCTGAACAGAGGACTCTCCCTGATTTCATCTCGAATGCGTTCATACAAGCCTTCAGAGTCAATGCCATGCTTGTGCAGCTGTACTAACAAGAACCGATCTTCTTCCTCAGTATACACCTTCTTGTTCGTTGTGCTGACCGAGTAGTTGAGCTTGAGTTGCTGCATAGGCACCTTGTACATGCTCATTTTCTTCTTGAGCAGGCGCTTCTGCGTCTCCACACGCTGCATCTTCTCCTCGCCCTCTTCTATACTGTTGATGTACTTTTCATAATTTGCAATTTCCTTGTAACGCTTCCAGAAAGTCTGGGCATACTGTTTAATTTGCTGTGCATCTTTTCCATCAACTTCAAGCGCGATGCCGTCATAATTGTGTCGTCCAGACTTAGCAGAGCCATTGATGAATTGCTGAAAGTCGCGTCGATTCCATTCGCCAAATCCTTGTTCAGTAAGCGTATTCTTCTCCTCCTGTTCTTCTTCAGTCAAGGGTTCAGCGTCATCAATCTCCTTCTGGTCGAGCTCTTGCTCGGCTTCACGATCTTTGAGATCTTCCTCGGCACCGTCTGGCAGAGGTGCCTTGATATTGTTGATTTTGCGAAAATGAGCCGTCTCCTTATCTTGAAGTTCTTGTAGACGAGGTGAGAAGAACTGGTAATCATGGACAGTGATCTGTTTAGGTGCACGAGGTACTTTTGGTTTCGTGTCAACAGGTCGGCCACCACCAGTCGAGAGTGCCATTCTGTAGTAGCCGTCGATTGAGTATGCTTGCTCTTTGCGCTCACGCTTTGTGTCTGGAAGTAAAGTTGCGATGTTGAGTTCGCGCTTCTTGTTTTCAAAGTTCTCGCCATTCCACTCATATGCTGACTCTGATGTGAACTTCTGAAGATCATCGATACCTAACTTTTCATACTTTGCATTAAGTGCTGCTGTGCGTTCTTCGCCTCGTGCCAATACAGCATCGAGATCATCGTCTCCAGCAGCGCCCATTGCACCAACACCACCATGGCTTGAGAATACAGCTTCAGCACCATGCTGGATCATATTCAGTAACTCATCTTTCGAAGCAGCAGCCTTTGCTGCTTGCTGAGCACGACCTTGTTGAATGACAAGCTGGTCAAGTCGGAGCTTCTGTGCTGCCCTCTCTAGAACTTTCTCTTCGACAGCATTCTCCGTGATGAAGCGAAACACAACAACTTGCTTCTTTTGACCGATACGATGAGCTCGGTCCATAGCTTGCAGATCTGCTTGGGGATTCCAATCGCTATCGAAGAGGACGACAATATCGGCAGAAGTCAGATTGATACCCAATCCTCCGGCTCTTGTAGTCAGGAGGAAGAGAAATTTTTCAGAGCCTTCCCTGTTGTATTCGTCAATGGCCGCTACACGATCCTCATGTGCTGTGGAACCATCGATACGACAATATGAATGACCCCTCATGACCGAGTAATCTTCCAGAATGTCCAGCACCCTACTCATCTGTGAGAAGATCAATACTCTACTTCCTTGAGCTTTCATTTTCTTTAGCAGCTTGTCCAGCATGACCATCTTTGCTGCGTTATCTACAAGATGCTCGTCGGTAGTATATGGTGGACCAGGTTCCGCACCGTCGAAAAGGTACGGGTGGTTGCAGCACTTGCGAAGTTGCATGACTATGTTGAGAAGTCGTGTCTTTGACTCACGTTTGCCACCAGTACCTTGCACAGCATCGACATCCTTGGTAAGAATCTTCTGATACCACTTGACCTGCATCTCTGACATTCCCACGTACAAGTTGATCTCCTTCTTTGGTAGCAAACTCTTCTCCACGTCTGCTTTGACTCGTCGCAGAAGGAAGGGTCGCAAAAGTCTATGTAGTTGTTGCACAACTGTATCCTGGTCTTCGCCTGAGTTGGTGAACCATTGATCGAAAGCTTCGGACTCGCCGAAAACATCAGGGAGAATAAAGTTAAGCAATGCCCAAAGCTCGTGAAGGTTGTTTTGAAGTGGAGTGCCAGTGATGAGTAGACGATTGCGCGAGTTGAAGGAGCGAACAACTTGAGCTAGAGAAGACTCCTCGTTCTTAATACGATGTGCTTCATCGATCATAATATATTGCCATGCAAATTTCTTCAGAGTCGACTTCTCAATGAGAACCATTTCGTAACTCGTAATGAGCACATCGAACTTTTCATCCACAATACGATCATTGATAAGTTGATGTCTTTCATCCTTCGAACCTTGTAGCACAAGAGCATCGATTTCGGGTACCCACCTCGCAAACTCTCTTCTCCAATTGTCAAGAGTTGACTTGGGCACGAGGACTAGATGAGGTCCTTTGATGTTCTTGATGTGTCTGAGATAGCCGATGAAGGAAATAGTCTGCAATGTCTTGCCGAGACCCATCTCGTCAGCCAGAATACCAGAGATACCATTCTCATGCAGATTGATCAACCAATTAAGACCAGCTACTTGGTAATCACGCATTTGTCCTTGTACATACGCCGGAGACTCTCTGAAGATAGTTTGTGCTCCAGCTTCTTGCTTTCCTTCCTTCAGCAGCTCTGCATCTTCCTCCTTTTCCGTCCGTCTTCGTCTGTCTCCACCAGCACCACCCTTCCTTTTGTGGTCTTTCGAGCTCTTTGCATCTTTTTCAGCATCCTGTCTGTCTATCTCGGCAAGGATTTCGTGCACGCGTGGGTTTGAGCTGGCACCGATAAAATGACGGAAGAGGTCAGTTAGACCGAGAAGGTAACGGAACCTCTTGATTGAGTCGTCGTCCTATTGCCAATAGTTAGATGTGTGATATCTTGTGAGGGCTACCACCAAGCTAACCTTCGATTCGCCGAGATTGTCATGTTTCCTGCCGATGATGTTCTTGCGCAGTTGAGTCGCTTCTATACGTCGTTTTCGACCATCCGGCGCATCTCCCATTACACTGCTCGCCGTCGTGCCTGGATCTTCCGAATCTGTATAGCCGGGAGTGTCGAGCATAGGGATATCGCGATCTGGTGTTGAGCTTGGCCCGTCCATGATTGCGAAGTCGTGATGAGCACTCAAGCTCAAGGTAGTGAATGTTGTTGGTGTATTTTCTCTGGATAAACCCTTTACATCTAGGTCAGGTCGTGGGTCTTGCTATCACCTTTTGCGCGTTTCTTCGTGGCTCGGGTTTGAGTGATGGGCATCTGATCCAAGGCGATTGATATGGCTAAGGTAATGGCGGCTAGATAGGTCGAGTGTTGAGGGAAGGCGTGTTTATAGGACAACTAAAGCAGCTGGTCTCTAACTTCTTTATTGTAAACGCGCGAACAGGGAAGTCGCGTACCATTAAATTGATTCTAGGGTAATACACCTAACCGACATCATTATCGTCCAAAGTTTCATGCAAGACAAAGTGCAAAGTGCATCTGCACCGAACTCGACAACACCGACCTCTCGACGACCTTGCCCCCTGCTGCGTGCTGCGTGATTGCGTGATCAACTTCGGGAACCTGACTTACAAGTTCTAGCATGTCTACTGCAGACTCTGTCAAGCTCGGTTTCACCGACGCCGCGAACGTTACCAGCTCCGCCGCCTCGAATGCGAGCTCGACCATCGCGCAATCTACATCGTCAACATGGGATAGACTAAGCCAATGGGCTTCGGAGCACAAGGCTGTTGTTTACACGATTGCTGGTGTGACCTTGGTCGCAACTGGCGCAGGTGTTTACTACTATTCTAGCTCAGGCGAATCAGTGAGGGTGAACCCGGGGGAGCCAAGGAAGAGCAAGAAAGAAAGACGCAAGCAGAAGCAAGAGCAGGAGAAGGAATCGGAGAAAATAGCCATTGTGCAAGAGCCTACAGGTTAGTAAGGAATTCTTGAACCTAGGCTGCAGAAGCTCATCACTCTTTGTAGAGGCAAAACCTGCGCTGCCGCCATCTGTGGCTGTGGAAACAGAGGAGGAGCTGCCATCTGTTGACGAGGACTCAGTTGATAGTCTCTCGGATGAGGTAGGAAAATGCTGAACGTTTCGCGCTTGTGCACATCAAGCTCACTTCTGAAACAGGAACGCAAAGATTATGCTGCGAAGCTCAAGGCAGCTGGAAACAAAGCGTATGGTAATAAGGAGTACGAGCGCGCAATTGACCTATACAGCAGGGCTATCCTTTGCAAACCCGATCCTGTCTTCTACTCAAACCGTGCTGCCTGTTACGGCTCCCAGTCTCAGTGGGATAAGGTCATCGAAGACACTACCGCCGCTCTCTCTCAAGATCCTGAATACGTAAAGGCCCTCAACCGACGAGCAAATGCCTATGAACAATCAGAAAAGTACAGCGAAGCACTTCTTGACTTCACCGCAAGCTGCATCATCGACTCTTTCCGTAACGACCAGTCTGCTCAGAGTGTCGAGAGGCTATTGAAGAAGGTTGCTGAGGGCAAGACCAAGTCTATTCTAGCCAACAAGGAGAAGAAGCTGCCAAGCTCGATGTTCGTGACAAATTACCTTCAAAGCTTCCGTCCCAAGCCAAGACCAGCAGGCCTAGAAGACAGCGCAGACCTCGGCGAGGATAGTGGCAAGGGACAATTACGCAAAGGACTAGTGGCAATGGACAAGAAGAGTGGTGAAGGATACGATGAGGCATCAACGGCGTTCGACCGCGCTCTTGAGCTGGGCGACTTGGGCGAGCACGAAGCTTACGCATACAACCTCCGTGGTACCTTCCGCTATCTGAGAGGCGAGAACGAGGAAGCGCTCGCGGATCTGTCGAAGAGTGTGGAGCTGGACTCTGCTCTGACGCAAAGCTACATCAAGCGCGCCAGCATGCACCTCGAGCAGGGCAACAAGGATGGTGCAAGCAGTGACTTCGAAAAGGCCATCGAACAGAACAAGGACGATCCAGACATCTACTACCATCGCGCACAGCTGCACTTCATTCTCGGCGAATTCGCCGACGCAGCCAAGGACTACCAAAAGTCTATCGACCTCGACAAGGACTTCATCTTCTCTCACATTCAGCTAGGTGTCACGCAATACAAGATGGGCTCAATTGCCTCTTCAATGGCCACTTTCAGAAGATGCAGAAAGAACTTCCCCGATGTCCCTGATGTCTACAACTATTACGGAGAGCTTCTGCTTGATCAACAGAAGTACCAAGAAGCAATTGAGCAGTTCGACCAGGCAATTACGAATGAGAAGAAGTCCAAGCCTAATAGCATCAACGTCTTACCACTCATCAACAAGGCATTGGCAGTTTTCCAATGGAAGCAGGAGTTTAGCACGGCAGAAGGCTTGTGTCAGGAAGCTTTGCAAAGTAAGTCCTCGAAGAGAGCCTTGAGAAGTCAACATGCTAACCCGTATTGAAGTCGATCCCGAATGCGATATTGCTGTCGCCACAATGGCACAGCTTCTACTACAGCAAGGCAAGGTTACAGAAGCACTCAAATATTTCGAACAGGCAGCGGAACTGTCGAGAACGGAAGGCGAGGTCGTCAACGCACTATCGTATGCTGAGGCAACGAGGACGCAACTCGAGGTAAGCTTTGCATATAACAAGTTGGCTGATCCTGATCAAGCTAACACTGTTGCTACTACAGGTGCAAGAGAAATATCCACAGCTTGCGAGTAGGCTCCAAGGTGGAGCTGGTGGATTCCAGGGCATGAGGTGAGGTATTTCAACGAGGTAGAAGGTATTAGAGGCTTTTCTTTCCAAAGGTTGAGGGAAAGTCATAATGAACGGCGCAGGACATGCATCGACATGCTAGCATAGTACGGTGCTGAGACATAGTACAAGTTAATGTAAAGTACAGTTCTCCTCTTCAATTTCTCCGCGTTCGAAGATGATTGTCTCGCTGATAGACCACTGTGTAGAGTGGAGAGCTGACCAAGAAACGCTGAGGAACGCTGATCGGCGGCCAACAACAATGGGCATGGCAAGCCATCTCGCTTTGGACGACAATATTGCAGGACTTGCTTAGTGAGGGCAGCAGCTGTTCATTCGGGCGAAGGACAACTAGGTATGACTTGAATCGACAGAGTGAGAGTGGTATGTAAGAATGCTGATACAGTACCCCGCATCACATGCAATCAATTGAGTCCCTTGGCCCACCTATTGATAGATAGCTCTTACCATCCATCTCTCCTTCGCTTTATTCCCTTAATTCCTTCTTTCTCTTCACTTCGACTTCGCTGTCGGATTTCCCCGTCACACGGTCTTCTGCAATCCGTAATCTCACCATCACAGTTGACGTCGCTTATTCGTTAGCTGCTTCCACGTTCGACTACTCTTATCCTTAGTCGTCCTCCAGCACTGAGTCTCATATCTGGATAACGCTCCCGAGCTCGAGAAGCTCTTCCATCTCACTCAAAATGCCACGCAAAGGTACGCATTCTTCTCGACCAATCTCACAGATTTCATCATGTGACGCTTACTGAAATAGTCACTATCTGGCTCGACTGCGCCGATGGCATGCAGCCCATCTCCAAGAGTGCACCACTTGACAAGGACTACTTCGACCGCTGCCTCACACTGACTGAAGCTGAAAACAAAGTCAACGTCGGACGCAGCTCAAGCAACGTTCTGGCGTTCAAGCCTGAGCCCGACAACGCTCTCTTCACCTCTCGTGTTGTTTCAAGATCTCATGCCATCTTATCTGCAGATGTCATCACAGGCGTGGGTAAAACATAGCTCTCTTCCTGCGTCCAATGACTCACTTTTATATCAGGACGTGATGGTCAAGGATCTGGGATCTGTTCATGGCACCTGGGTGAATGGCAGAAGGGTCACTCCTCACTTTCAACAGCATTTGGAGGCAGGAGATTCTCTGATCTTCGGCCAAAACGTCCCACATGCTTCCCGTAAGTCTAAGAGTCGTAGCTGAGTATCCATGTGCTAACAGTGCTATAGATGGCTATCATGAAGCTAGGACTTTCAGAGTGTCTTATTGGTGGGGTGATATTGAGTAAGTATCAGAAGTTGCGATGTTTTAAGATCTATTCTGATCATCTTCCTACAGGACTGAAGAGAACAAGAAGTCAACCAACAAGCTCATTGATGAGACTTCCACACCTGCCCTGCCTCCTCGTCCTTCGGGCACCTTCAGAGTCCCCATCACCTCCTCCGAAGACGAAAGTGAAGAACAAGACTACGACAAAGAATCTGACATTGAGCTATTGACTGTTCAGAACAAGAAGACTAAACAGCATGTCCCTACCACCAAGAAAGAAGATTCTGGTATCGTGGTACTCTCGGAGTCTGAGACTGAAAGCGATGATGAGGTGCAGGTGGTATCTGTCACACCCAGCAAGAAGACCATTGAGCTTGACATGGATGATCTTCATAATGATGACGACGACGAGGAGGACTTGTTCCAGACTCAGCCTACAGTCACCACATCCACCTCACTTATTCAGCGCTTGGAGGCGGATATTGCGTCAGAAGTCCTTCCTCACAACACCGGAGCCCAGGACAGCCACCACGAGTTACGCTCGCTAGGTCCCAGTGTCCATTGTAATGTTGAAGACCTTGAAAAAACCCGAGTGGCATCAAACGAGCTCGATGAACCTGCTATGCTTACTCCATTGGCATCGGTTTCATTCCTTAACAGTGAGAATGAAAACGAGGAGGTTGGAGACGACACTCAAGGTCTCAGCACTACTCAAAGCACCATCAGCTCGTCGACGCAGATTTCTGGCCTTCCTGCCTCGATCTACCCGAACCTTCCTCCGTACCCTGACTCCAGCACTCACACTGTCTCCAAACCCTACAGCCCTCCACCTTTCCGCACCGTTCAGTCTAGATGGGATGTTGGCCCTGCTCTGGCGCCTGTTATGCCATTCAATCCCTATGCTCAGTATGTGAGCTCTCTTTATAAGGCGAGCGAGGTACAGAACAGAGCCAAGGAGTTTCAGAACGGAATGCATGAGCTGAAGGCTGTTCATGATGCGGCGTTTCCTGTTGCTCAGAGCGCTACTGCTCCTCCAGCACCGACCTTGGCAAAATGCGCGCTCATTGAACAGCTTGGTCGAGTGGCTGTGCCTACAGATAAGTCCAAGATGTCCATTCGGAACATCATTGAGCCTGTCTCTGAGTCCGACTCGCCCGATCCCGAAGTGACCGCTACAACTCAAGCAGATCTCTCTTCTCATCTAAAGGAGGCACCAATCAAAATGCTGGCCGAGGAACCAGCCGCGAAGCAGAATCTTGAACTCACCTCAAGCGTAATCAAGAAGCGCAAGCTCGACGAGGTCGACAACGACTCCATCGAACATTTCATCGCCGCCGAAGAACTCAACGCAGAAATCCTTCACTCCAAGCGCCGCAAGCGGGAAGCTACACATGCTAAGATCAGTTCAGAATTTCGTGCTCTTCTTGCTGCTGAGAAGCGTGCTACCAAAGCACGTGAGGTTAAGAAGACCTCCAACAAGATGGCATGGATGGCCAGTGTCAAGCCGTTCTTGCTCGGCACTCTTGTTGGTAGTGTAGGTGTATTTGGTGCCTTGTTGAGTCTGCCTGGAATGGATTGATATGGTTCGGTAGTATGGTGTTTGTAGTCTCGTCTCCATGGAAGTGGAGCTTATGGATAAATATGGAGGAATAGATGCATAATAACGACGGTCTCAGCAGGCGAGAAGACCACGGATATGGATTAATAGCATGGTCGGGTCCACATCGACTCTGGTAGTAGTTGAGATTGCAAGGATTGATTCTCTGCTTTTCATGTTGTAATCGAGCACGGTGCATGGTTGATGGAGCCTACGAGGAGCTCGATAGATGACAAGTAACACAATCTGATGACTTTTCTATTTTAATGACTTCGCACTTCCGAAAGTATCTACGAAAAAGATCTCGTGGGTTCGTTTGTGACTCTGTCCGAAACGAGAGTTGTATAGCAGGCTGTATCTGCTTAATCTTGTCAAAGTCTTTTAGACAATGACAAGTCCTGCTTACATCTGAAGCCTAGTCTATCAGCTTACTTGTAAGTTTGTGAAAACATTCAGTTGATGTCTGCAGTAGGCGGGTGTGAGTTGGAAGGTACCATCGACACCTCACTCAATCTTGCTAGAAGCTGGTAGAGATGCTGTTGGCGAGATTGAGCTGCGGTTGGCATCGTTGAAGGGCTGGGCTGTGGTTTGGCGAATGTTGGACGTCGAACGTCGGCTGAGATGAAGCTCGCTTGATCGGCGTATTCAGGCTCTAGTAAGTCGCTGGATCACGGGTCGAGGATTGCCTTCGAGCTCGTTGGTGCAAATCCGTGTAATACGAGCCGTCGAAAGTGTGGAGAGTTCCATGACTTTTATTTACTGGAGTGATTGTTGTTGGCCGAGAGGCGGCAGGTCAGCACCTTCAAGCTTATTCGTGATGGTTGTAAATCTGAGCTTTTACACTCCCGTCATTGTTCCTGGGCCAGATTCTTACTTCCTGGCGTGGGTACTCAAGCCTCATTTCAGCAATGCGTGGCTGGCATGTTGTATGATCTGTAGCTTCTTGTGAAATCGAGAACTTGACAGTATCGGGAACTGTAAAGCCGCTAAAAGACATAGATCTTGTATGACCCCCTATTTGCTTCCACAAGGTCAGTAACAATGATCCTGTCTGCTCGTCCCGAAATGATTAGCTCGATGAGTTTACCTGTACGAAACCACGTTGTACAAGTGTTGCAGCATTCCAAGTCTTGGTCATAAAGTTTACGTGCTTGTCACCTTAGCTTTTCGTATCCGAAGACCTGGTCATTCTTCTAAATTCATATTGCTACCGAAGTGCTGGGTGTTGGTTGAATATAGCTCCCGGACATATAATGGTGGTTTGCTACTGTTTCTGCCAAGAGTTACGAAAGACACGAGCACGTAAGTTTGTGGTGCCTGCCGCGGCATAGATGCTGAATTCAAATGGGATTGTGCTGAATTCAAATAGGATTGTGCTGAAGCGTTATAAATCTTGCAAGCATAACTAACGAGTGCTTAGGAGCTTTGATCAGTCCTTTCCACGAATCTGAAGTGATAGATGGAACTTGTTGGATGGCTGAGCGCTGCGAATCTTCGTAGGGGGAAGATGACTGGTAAGGTTACAAAGTGTACAAACGCGAGTAATCTATGGCGTTCTGGAAATTGAGCTGTTATTTGTAATATAGATGGTGGTCTAGATACAGAAGATCTGTACATTGTCTAATACTGGTGTGCTGCTCTTACCGAAGTATGTCGCTCAGTATGTAGTACTCTGTCGATCATCTGCAATATGATTAGCAAGTGACCAGAAATTCCACGTCTCATTGCTGCGTTTCAAAACTCGTTCTCATCAATCTCCAACATGTCAAGGTCATCCCTTTCGCCACGACGCCTTCACCAAGCCGCCAGAAACAGAAAGAGAAACAAATAAAAACACTACTCACAATTCGCACCCATAGCCCTCCTAACCTTCTCCAACACAACCTTCTCCTCCAAATCACCCTTACTATCCGTCTGCACCTCAACCGCATAATTCCTAATCACACTCGTCACCTCACCGCTCTGAATACCTAACTTTGCCTTCCTCATGACCTTGGTGTTGGGACCGCACCAACGTACAAAGACGAATTTGGCGCGCTGGCTGTACTCGTCGTTACCAATCGCGACACGGATGTAGCCGAAGACGGCTTCGTCGTCACCGAGCTGTGCAGTGAATTCGGAGAGACCGCCTGTGCCGGTAGCGGCCACGTTGAGTTGGTCGGGACGGGCATCGGGTGTGTAGCGGAGAGCTAGCCTGTATGGACGAGAGGAAATGGGTTAGAATGAGGAGATCTCGAGCGTGGTCCAGAATATCTGGCGCCAGTGTATGTGCACGAGCACTGGATGAAGCAAAGAAAGACACAGCACGCGATGGTACCGAGCGTGCCATAAATGACCACTCTTACAGTACTCCACCACTGCCATATCCAATGTCTTTTTTCGTGTTCATTCTACAAGTATATTGCAACAATCTTACCAATTTGTCTCAGTCTTGTCATCCCGAACCTCATCATACTTCTTAGCGATCTCTGGGTCACTGACGAGTTTCGACATGTTCTTGACTGTGTATTGAAAATATGTCTGATGAGAAAGAACTCGCAGTGCTGGGATTGGAATATGTCACGTGCTTGGTGTTTCAGGGGTGCCGATCAACCGTTGAATATCAAAAACTGATCAAAACAGGCATATCTGCGCCATTATCTCGACGGGATGAACCAGTGTTAGACAAAAATGATACAGCAGACAGCGCCAAAAAGGGCAAAAAAGACGCAGTTGACGATTTGCATGAAACCGGCGAGATTCGAACTCGCGAATCGTGAGATACCAGCAGGTGGTTGTACGAACGAGGAAACACCCCAGATCTAACCTGACTGAAGAGAAGTCAGTAACGAGTTTTATGGTTATTTACGGTCTGGAAAATACGCACAGCTGGCGCCATAACCGCTCGGCCACAGTTCCGTTAACAAGCATTTTTGGCTGATCTGTACATACACTTCATTATCAACGGCGACACCGCAAGCCATATAGAATAAATTTAGGTACGGGCTCCAGCTTCCTCAAACCTTCTCCGATATTGGTCATACGTCGCAGGCGGCTTCCACTCATTAAATTCTTCGATTTGTACTCTTATGAATATGTAGATACGGCGCATGGGCGTTTCAATTGATGTTAGTTGATATAGTAGTCGAAACTGGTTGTCCAAAAGTATAATTAGTGATCAATCCGGGGTGTGGGGCATAAAACTTGGCAGTCCTCACATTCTGCTTCAAATGCTTTAAACGAGGTTATCACGGTGGTCACTGTGCTCCTTGAGCGGGGACATCTTTCTGACGACGATGTTTATTGAGGAGCCGGCCAGGTTGATGAGGATTGCCAATACAGGGGCATGCGTTGTATTTATACTGAAAATACTCAAAACCTTTGTACACCTTCTTTGTTCTTCGCTAGCGTGGTCCTTTGACATCCGCTTTGTATATACTTATGTACTTCCGGAGCACATTGTCAATTGCAAACCGCAATGACATTCTGATATCTAGCACGCCCATTTCAGCCACCAAAGCCAGTAAGGCTAGCAACATGTCAACGTCTTCCATCCCTAACAAACTAGTTCACCACAGCCTTCATGCTCCAAACTACCCTCGATTCATTCCCTCGATTCATTCATCTAACCCTACTTCATGCTCCATCGTTCTCTAGGGGCAGCACTCCCTCAGTCTCACAACGATGACAAGGGTAGCCGGACTGACTGATCAGGCTGTGCCGCTTCTTGTTCTTCATTCTCTCTTGACTGTCAAATCGTGGCAAGTGCCACCAATCGGACTCGGCGAGTTTGCCAGAGGTGAAGTGTGTCGATGCCATTACGCAAATCTCATTAAGGATATTGTGCCGCAACAATTGTCCTGACTGAGGTACATCCTGACTTTTTCCTTTCAACATCCTCGAGCGGTGACTGTCTTTAATCGATATAGTCCTAGACGAAACCTCTCTGTCGATATATTGCAGATGGACATATGAGGTGTCCCTCGGAGTTGTTTCTCATTTGTGTAGAATCCAGCATTCAAGCGTCATCTTCACAGCGAAGCTGCCGCAGCAATGCCAGTAGCTCTGAACTCTCCAGGTGATGTGATTTTGATCTCCACTGGATACTTCCATTCCATGAATCTTGCCCAGCCTATACAGCAGTCTCAGTGAATGCGCTTGCTACATCTAATAATGCTATTCTTACCATAAAAAGCCAGTTTCCGACCAAAGTACTTTCCAAAATAAGGTATCAACACCATCGTCAAAAGTAGTTCCAGCTGCTGTAAACTCTCCTTCCACTCCCTCTCGGCGTCGTGAGAGTATAGGTCTTGTTCTTCTTCAGTCGAGCTCGTTTCGCCAGATTCTGGGAGGGAATCGACATCGTCTGACTCTGGTGAGGGAGGATCTACCATGAAAGCAGAAGATGATATCGAATCAGCCATTTCGGTGAGAGGATCCGACATTGTGGGTGATATAGATTGATGTTGATACCTTAAGATGTACCAGGTAGAGGTCTCATTACGTCTTTGGTTAGGGTTAGGCGAAGCGGGCTTCACCTGTTTGACTCAGAAAGTGTCGACGATGTGAGAAAGTGGTGTGACTCTTCTATTCCTTATTTACTCGTACCACTGACACTACTGAAACACTCTGAGACTACCTGCATCCTACTACAACACTTGCTAGAGACATACCAGAAAGAATAAACCCAACCACAATCATGGCTGACGTGGTAAGTCATGCGCAAACAACCCCCCCTCTGCACACTTCTGGCTATTTCTACAGTCTTCGCCACTATTAGCAATCTACTGATATACGATGTGTTATAGGAACAACCCATGCCAGATCGCAAGCCGCGCAAGTCTGTAGTATTCAGCGACGACAACACCCTCATCGACGAGAACGGCGCAATGACCACCACACAAGATACTGGAGATGACAAGACAACAGCTGATAGCCATACATCAGGTATGTAGTGAATGACCTTGATCGCATTCCAATGCTGACACCCTCCAGCAAATGGCGAAACTGCAGTCGACGACATGTCCGCATCCTTCGACGACCTCGCACTCAAGAAAAAGAAGAAGAAGTCCAAGAAGACCGAAGGAGCCACAGACGACGCAGAAGCAGCACCAGCAGATGACGCTCCCGACTTTGATCTAGGTGCTCTCAAGAAAAAGAAGAAGAAGAAGGCACCAAAAGTCGACACTGATGAATTTGAGGCTAAGCTTGCTGAGGCTGGCGCTGCTGAAGGCGAGGAAGACGGAGAGATTGCACCTGATGCCGATGCTGCTCCAACCGCTAGTAAAGACGCCGAGGTTGAGGAGGGAGATATGGATGAAGGCACTGGCATTTGGGCCCACGAATCCGAAGCACCAATCAACTACAATCAACTACTCAACCGCTTCTTCAAGCTACTCAACACAGCACATCCAGATCTCATGTCTAACGGTGGAAAGAGCTACAAGATTCCTCCACCGCAATGTTTGAGGGAAGGAAACAAGAAGACAATCTTTGCCAACATCGCCGAAATTTCCAAGAGGATGAAGCGATCAGAAGAGCACGTCACATCATATCTCTTCACTGAATTGGGAACGAGTGGAAGTACGGACGGTAGCAGACGATTGGTGATCAAGGGCAAATTCTTGCAAAAGCAGATTGAGAACGTCTTGAGGCGTTACATCGGTAAGTCTTCATGCACCACATTTCGTTCGATTGAGCAGAACTAATCATCAATCCAGTCGAGTACGTTACATGCAAGACCTGCAGATCACCAGACACCGAGCTTGTACGAGGAGAGAACCGTCTCTACTTCGTCAACTGCAACTCATGTGGATCAAGACGTAGTGTTAGTGCTATCAAGCATGGTTACAGTGCTCAAATTGGAAAGAGAAAGAGGATGCAAGGTTAAGCTGGCTCTTGGCTTTGGGGAAGGCGTGGTTTGTATATTACACAGGATGACATCTTCCAGATCTTCTGTTTGCTTGAGTAATGGTATGATTATGCATGGCGTGCTCATCAAAGTGGGAGCAATGTGCACAGTGCTATATAAGGTAGTAGATCAACGACCTTTACGATCTCTATGCTGTTTGGCTCGTGGTCATGACTTCACATCTTCACTTCCCAGGTTTGTTTACATGCTTGGCACCACCAGATGCGAGAGCGACTTCCTGACGCGAGTTTGACAAGATCTACCTGACTTCTTTCATCACCTTCATCTTCTTCAACTCCTTTCACTTTCAGCTTTTTCATCAAGCTCTCATCTGTTCTTGCTGTCTCCTTCGTCTCACTTTCTCGGTTCTTCACTTTGTAAGAGTACAAAAACTTCACGCTTTGCAATGCCATCCGCAGTTCCTACTGTTCACATCAATGGAGACGACGCGTCCGGTAACGCATCTGAAGAACTTGCTTCGCAACTTGCGACTTTGAGGCTCTCTTGGCTTCAATCCAACAACAAGCAGAAGATCTCGCAGGAGACTCTGCGCGAGGCTCTACAAGCAGACTATGCTGCTGCTATCATTCCTGCTCTGATCCCTTACAAGCCCGAGCCACCTGTACAGTTCTTCGGTCTTGGTTCAATGTGCACTCGTGCACTTCGCAACATGCAATTCGAATTGCAGGATGACGGGATT
>Ga0068630_1000072_pt1 | contig 24153 bp, 28 predicted proteins | sample InSIn4gowninarea_FD_77433 | JGI IMG/M metagenome (GOLD analysis project Ga0068630, IMG submission 77433) | Clean room microbial communities from NASA Spacecraft Assembly Facility at Jet Propulsion Laboratory, Pasadena, California, USA -... ... | reverse complement strand
ATTTTGACCTGAGAAGATTACTCATCCCTACTTTGAACAATGTGGTATATAACAAATAGGCTATGCAACAACAAGAAGCATGAAGTCTGATGCGTTTTGTCAAAGTAATATCCATAGACAACAGTGAATGCTTATAGATGCACATATCTTAATCAAGTTACTCAAACTCCAGTATCACTTCCTCTAATGCTGTGTGAGAGATATTGAACCCCAAATCTAATGCCAAACACATTCCTTTTTATGTTCGTGATTTCTTCTTCTACTTGGTTTCCCCTTGTGCTTAGTCTTTGGGATCTGAGCTGGGGCTATGGATAAGGTGTTGACTCAGCTTTACCACTTAGTAAAACCTCTAATTGAACCACTTAGTTGCAGAACAATTACCCTAGGCTCGAAAGGACAGAATGATTTTTACCCTGGTGAGAAAAGATATATCCTTTGCAGATTCACATTGGACACTTATTTGAAATTGGGAACACATGTACTTTCTGTTCTTAATACTTATATTAGATAAAATATAATAAAATGTACATTTTTTTGGGACTGTCTTGCAAACAAATGGTAACTTCATCCCAGAAGGCTTGTCAGAATATGCTAATAACTATTGGTACTAGGAATTTGCCTTATTAGCTAGTTTCTGTTTATGATTAGAAATAGAGATTTATGCAGGACATAATTTTCTATATGTTTATCCCCCTAGCTTGATTTCTATGGGTGAATTTTTTTGGATACTTGGAAAATAATAAACATGTCACCTTCCTGCAATTTCTTTTATGTGATTTTTTTCTTAAAGGCAATTGAGGGGTGTATATGGTTTTGTTGATCATGTAATCATTCTTCTAGGGTGGACTTGGGAATCTTCTTTCTGATGTTTTTCACTTTTTGGTGTGAAACTGATTAAATCTATCTAGATATTGTTTAGAGCTATGACAGACTTGAGTCATTCATGCAAGGAAAAATTACAAAATTCCCTTGGTACCATGGCTCTATAGAAAGGAAAAATCTACCCTAACCAATTTCACATGAGATAACTCCCTTTTGTGTAAATACTAAATACTAGTCAAATTTGCGAATTAAATTTAAACAATGTTCTGATACCATCTAGCCGGCGGACATATATTTCTTGACCGGTTTGCCTAAGAGAGGCGAACACTTGACTCTGTTTGGGGCTAGGCCAGGTGGCCAGTCTGTCGATAGCCTCCGGCTAGAGTTCTGCAACAGCCAGGCTAGAGACAAAGGGATAGACATAAAGACCATATCCCGTCCTGAACTCATGGTGTTTGCGTTTACTGTCACCAGACTTTGTGGGGCTGCTGCATTACATATTGCCACTGGATCCCAGATGCGTATGGCAGTTGATTGCTTTCGAGGCACCATCTTCAACTGGTGTGGTGCTGTGTTGGCCAATCTGAAAGGCCAACTGACCAGGGCAAAAAACGGACAACTAAAAACCTTTGGTTATGGGGCTTTGGTTGTGAGTTTTGGCCTGGAGAGGGTTCCCATGTTGATCCCGCAGCACCTTACTGTTGGAGCTGGGCTTCCTCGAGAGCCCAAACTGATGCGATGGGTCGCAGTTATGGCCCGTCACCCAGACGAGAGGACAGAGGTTGCTCGATTCAAACCTGAGTATTTCCAATGGTTGGAAAACCAGGTCTTTTCTATTTAGGACATCCCTTACGCTGGGGTAGATTTTCGTGGTGATCCAGACATGGCTCTTCCACCAGGAGAGCAGTGGGATGACTCAGGTAAAATCATTTTCAACATTTTTCCTATTTTAATTTTTATTATTTTTCATCGTCCCAAAACTAATAGCAAAAGTTTCAAATGCAGATGTGGGTCCACAGCGAGCAACCACTCTCTGTCCTTATGAGAGGAAATAACCAGTTGCCACCGCGCCAGCCCCACAGGATGAATCAGCAAAGGTTTTGGCCGAGTTGGAGGGTCATCTCGAGCGCTTGACAGGAGATATTCCTGAGACCACTATAGATGACATTCCTCGTCAACTTCAGCGCTATGTGATTGGAGTCCCAGGACCTTTTAGGAGGTTCCTTTGCAAGGTGGCTCGTGCAGTGGTTTCTTATCGAGATCATCACCAGTGATAGGATGATCGCCTATTGTGGGCACATATGAAATTTTTGTTTTTTGTACTTATCATTTTTGCCGATCATAAGGTGTTTTTCAACCTATGATCAAGGACGATGTATTTTTTGACACACTCCTATATATATATATCACTATTACCGGCTTATCTTGTAAATCATGTTATGGAATGGTTTTAAATTTACATGTATGATTATTGCAAATGTCTATTTAACATTCGAAAAGCAATTGCATCTGCTAATGTATTTAAAGATCTTGGAATATGCTGATATTCAATATAATCAAATTCACGTTCCAAGAGATGCACTCTCAAAAATAATCTTAATAACACTGTATTTCTAATGGCATACACTCTATTAAGCTTTAATACAACGAGTTCAGAATCTAACCTCACTATCAAACTCCGAATCCCAAATGAAATAGATTCAGATAATAACTCAATTTTGTCACACGGAAATAAGTCGATCTTGCGGACAAGATAGACCTTCCTAGAATCTAAATAAGACCTAATGACAAGCAAACCAATCAGACACTATCTTTCTCTAAATATGCTTTAATAAACAAAGGCAAACAAGTGTTTTTAGGGCCTACCTTTGGTCCAACGCAAGTTTGTGGATGCCCTCGCTCCTTCGATCCAAATGAGCTCCTTTGTCACGAATATGCAAACACAAACAAGGCAAACAAATTAAATAGCACCTGAAAAGCCGATATCATAAAACATATTTAACATGAAAGTCAAGGAGTTCATGAAACAAATAACATGAGATACTTGTTGAGAAAAATGAGTTTGATTGCATTAATTCAAAAGAAGAAGAACTTTACAACCTGTGCCTTGACGTTGTACAAGCTCCTCCCAGGGTCCAGCAAGAAGTCTCCTCTACTTTGACAAGCTTCACTCACTTCCAAATGGAACTAAGAGGTATGTGATCTCTCCTCTCAAGCTCAACTAAGAAGTCCTAATTTCACCAGCATTTACCCTCAAAATGTTCAGCTTCTAACCTCTCTAGTCCTCACCCAATGCCTCAATTTATAGTGCAATGGAGGGAAGTTACTAGGTCCTCCTTCAAAGGGATAAAGCCCTCCTTCAAAGGGATAGCTCCTCTTATCAAGGGGTTAGCTCCTTCTCTTTTGGGATGCATGAACCACCTCAAGGCGAACAATCCATGTCAAAATTCCTTCTAGAATCATCTAGAATTAACCCAAAGTGAATTTTTTAAGATAAAACTTCTGCCTTTTGACTTTCACAGGGGTCCGCACCCACACCTTTAGGGACAGAGCGGGCAAGTCTGCACCTTTTGTATACATAAAGTGCGGGACCGCAGGTAACAATGAGAGAAAGTGCGGAACCAGAGTTTGATTGATTTTCAATGTCTTTCTCCCATTTCCAAAGCTTGACTGGAAGAGCTGAGGTCTGAGACTTTCTTAGGAGGTTAGTACAAGTGATGATAGACCCATACTGACTGCAAATAATCATGGTGATGATATTTTTGTGTAACAGGTCTCATTGAGGATTTAATAAAGGGCATGCTAGCAACAAATATCATGTTGGAATTATGGCCAATGTGTTTTCCTTGATGGAAACCTACTTGATAAATATGTCAACATGATGGTTATGCAGAGGCTATAGGTGATATGAACAAATGAATATTAGTTCAAAAACAGATGGATGGAAAAGGTAAAGTCTGAGAAAGTATACATAGGTCTTGTGAAGCAAGATCGCGTACATACACAGGTATGGTGAAGAGAAGTCACATACAGAATCCACACCATCGTATTATTAATATCATGTATCTTTACCATAGTATTGATCTATAGTAATGAGCACGACAATAGATATTTGATCCTGTCAAAAAATACCATCGACATTACTAAAGGATTGACCTAAGGTATTGGCTAAGGCCTATGTTATATAAGGAGATGGAGATCAAGGTGTTAAGTGTGAAATTGATGGGTTATTGATGAATGATTTGATCTAAAATAGGTGTGCACCAAGGAGCATGGAGGAGTATCAGATCTTATAGATCTGAAAGTATAATAGAGACTAATGAGTATGCTTTCTTGATCTTTTATGATTATGACTAACAATGATAGATCTGTGGTGGTATTGATGCTCTGACATCAATGTCTAACGGTAAGGTTTGTGGAGTGTGTGTTGTGGTTTCAACAAAGGAATGATTCAATAATTACAAATCTATACACTGGTTTTTCACTGATAAGTCACGTACATACGTAGATTTGCTTCTAGGTAGTCGCAAATACATTCTGTGAAATTTCAAAATCTATGCGCAAATGTCAAGCATGAGAAGTGTTTACATACGTAGATATGCTTTGTAAGAGTCATGTATACACACTATGGTTTTACAGTATGAATTTTTGATGATGTTTTATCAGTTCTTTTATGTTTGTTGTTATGTGTCAATGAAGTCATTCTCATGATAACCTGCGTTTGGCAGTATTGATTGGGTTGAATTGATTATGAAATAGAATGTTGACTAGTGATGATGCTGTTGTGTGGTGATATGTATTTTTTTCAGTGATTTGCGATGGTTTTAGTATATAATTCAATGATTGATTCAATCGTACAATGATTCATATTTAGTTATCAATGTTTTGAGATCCGTACGAAGGTAGTCTTCAAGGGAAGTCTGTACATATGCAGATATGATTCAGAATAGTAGCATATACCTTTTGGCATATGATTGATTAGGGTTTGCAATGACGGGATCTGATTTTTGTGATGAACAGTATATGTTCTGGTATACCTGTGACTGGTTGTGCAGTAATATGATATGATATGAATTGTTTTGATCTAGTTGCATTGGTTGATTATTATTCAGTGATTGATTTTATGATTCAGTTGGTTCAATAAGTGAGTGATTTGATACAGTGATTGGTTTCGTAATTGTTATTTGATATTGGGATTAAATGATGGAAGTGGGTCCAGTCTAAAAATATGATGAAAAGTCACCTACAGGTCTGATGTTTTGACTTAGGTGGATCCAGTATGAAATATTATGAAACATGGTCTACAAAGGTACTGAAGTTTGGAGCATTCAATGAGGGACTCTAAGCTTCCTACCAATGGTATCTGGAAAATCTGTTCAAGGGCTAGGAGCTCCCTTCAGGTGGGTTTTAGTAAACGAGATTAGGAGGTTGGATCTCCCTTCTAGCGAGTGGTGGAGAATGAGAGAATGTTGTATCCTTATGCAAGTGGGTGCTTGCGTACTAGTATGAATTTGTGCTAGTAAAATATTATAAGATGTTTTTATTTATAATAAAATATGAAGATAGAGATGACGATAATGGTGGTTTGAGTTTACAACTAAAAATCCTAGTGTTCTAAGTGTGTTTTTTATGTGTTGTGTTATCTTCCCTTTACTTCTTATGGTTTATGCTTAATGAATGAGTAATGAAGTAATGATGCATTAGCTAAGGATAAACAATTAATGAAATAAATGATAAATTAGTTATATGTATATATGTGGTTTACAATTACCACATTCACGTACATACGTGGGTTTCATGAATGACAGTGGCGTACAAAAATCAGAACAAGAAATTGAAAAGTTAAATTGAGTTTAAAATACTAAGTCACCCCCACCTCTCAGTATCTTTACCAATAATTGGAATCATAACAGGTCACTCCAATAGAAGCTTCACCACTTGAGAGTGGATGAAGGACAATGGGAAAGAATCAAAAGAAGAAGGAAGCTCAAAGGAATAATTCAATCCAAGAAAATTGTGAAATCAATACGTCAGATGAAGTGATGATTATTGATGTCAGCAAACATTCAACTACAGGAACGCCCCTCTTTCTGGTGATCAAGTATGAAGAAGCTAGTGAAGATTGTGATGAAGAATCACCAGGTATTGATTTTAGTCTTAATTGTAGACATGATGACCATTGTATAAATGATTTCACATTTTCCATCTTATGTAGTGATGATGATAATGAATTGAAAGATATTTCTCTCTTGGTTAAAAGTCAAGATAGTCATTATGTAGAAAAATTAGATTCAAGATTGATGGCCCGCGAAGCATAAATTAAAAGGCTCACAACTGAGAACACAAATCATCAAAATTTATTTCAATTATTTTATGAAAGGGATTGTACCTACAAAGAAGATATTATTAGGTTAAAGGATCAGTTGGAAGAAGGAAACAAAATTGAAGAAGGAATGAGGAAGCAGTACAACGAAAAGGAAGAACAATGTTGAGGTTGCAGGATGAAGTAGCATCATTAAGTAATAAAGTGGATGAAGAGGATGCAAAAACCGAGGAGCTTAAATAAAGAACCAGTTACTGTGAAGGACTTGAAATTGAAATCATCTCTCTAAGAGAAGATCTTGAAAAAACAAACAAGTAAAATGAAGAGCTACTTCAAGTATTTAAAGAATAAGAGAATGGATTGAAGGAAGAGATTATCAAATTGAAGGAGAAATTGGAAGAAGGAAGAAAGGTTGAAGAAGGAATGAGGAAGCAATATTGGGAAAAGGAAGAACAATATCAAAGAATGCAAGTTGAGGTAAACATTCTAAAAGATAAATTAGAAGAAAAGGATAAACACTTGAGATTTCAAGATAGTACTAAGATTTTGGATAACATTCTTAATAATCAAACTCTCCTTCTATTAAATATGGTTTTGGATTACTTGAAACTGTAAAAATAGAATCTAGTTCACAGGCTTGTGTAAGGAACTTGAAGGATAACAATACGAAATCTGAAATTCATGTTAAAGATATAAGAAGTCAACCATATCAACATCCAAGGAAGATAAGTTTTCAAAAGAAATAATTTTCTCCCAATAGTAGAAACATTAATCAATTCTCTTATTTTATATAATGTTGAATGCTTTACATGCCATAATTATGGACATGTTGCAGAAAATTACAAAATCAGATTGTTTCAATCTGAAGCAAATATCCACTTCACAGTAATATCATCAGTCAAAAATCATCTTTTCCATCGTAGTCCTCGAAGAGATCTTTCCAATGGGCTATCATGCGCATCAAACGGAGATAATATGACCAATTCGCAACCCTGGGAAGTTGGTTGTCCAACTCACCCCAACGGGGCCCACAAACTCTTGGTGTTACATCTCCTCAGGTTAGGGTTTTGGTTGCTTACGGTTTTCTCTTATTGTTCAATAATAAAAAGGCCCTTGAGCCTCATTGTAAGACAGTTCAGAGGCATGTAGCCACCACATCCCTTCTCAGAGATAAGCTACCATCGCCCTAGCTGGTTTATTTCCATTATTGTTTGTAAGCATATTTCAGTATTTTACATTAATGAAATAAGTATTATTTCTGCTACATATCTGTGTTTATGGTTATCTCTGTAATTTGTTGCTTTCCTATTTAAGTTCAAATCAGTGGTATCAAAGCGGTCTGCTTTTTCTTTGTTTTTCTTTGCATGTCCCCAATGAGGTCGGGATATAAGGAGTTAGGGCTTGAACTGGTCGAACCTTTGCAAGACCAGCCTCACAAATCCCAATAGCCTCCCATGGCAGATGAGAAGAATGACAAGGGTGCAGGAGATCCTATCAAAATCTTGCTCGAAGAAGCCCTCGAGCGACAACAGAACGCGATGATGGACAGCTTTGCCCAGATCCTTTAGCGGCTACCCAGAAGCGAAGCATCGGCTTCCAGTAGCTACTTTGGAAATGCCATGCCCTTTAAGGTACAAGTTAACTTTGAAATCCCCATATTCGAGGGTCAGGTAGACACAGATGTCGTAGATAAATGGTTAAATCTGCTAGAGGGTTATTTTCTGTTCATGAATTTTCGAGTCGGGAAAAAATTGTTTTTTCTCTTCTCAAAGCAGCCCCCCACGTTGAGGACTGGTGGGAAACCTATTGCAAGCAGAAGGATGAAAATACTGGGTCACTATTTTCAGCCGCACCCACCTGGAATTCATTCTGGGGTGCCATTAAGGAGCAATACTACCCTGTTGGAAGCTATGAGGATGAATACATAAAGTGGACCACGCTGTGGCAGGGAAGGGACCAAGATGTGTCGGAGTTCACTAATCTTTTTCATACCCTTTGTGTGAAGTTGGGTATCAAGGATTCAGAGCAGCATTTGATACTAAAATACTGCAGCTGCCTGCACAAGTACATCCACGAAGAAATAGAATTCCTGAACATCTCCTCGCTCAGCACAGCATACTGATATGTCGTCAAGGTCGAGCAGAAGTTTAAACAAAAGAAGCGAGACTTTGGATCTATGAATTTGAAGCAAGGGAAAGGTGCCCCTAAACCACAGAATAAAGGACAAAGCCAAGGCGAGGCAGCCCAAGACAACCCGCCAAAGCTGCAAGCAAAGAACAGTGTCACGAAGCCAAAAAAGGACACGAGAAAATGGTGTGAGTTCCATAAGGGCTCCACTCACAACACAAGTGAGTGTCAGGCCAAGCAGTCACTGGTGGCTGAGCTAAAGGTTTCAAAATCAGATGCATGTTTTGACTCTGAGTCAGAACCTGATGAGGGGAATGATAAAGGGAAGTAGATCATTGATGCGGATCCCAACGCCAATGTTGCTACTGCCAAGATCCAGAAAAATGAACCCGAAGATCTAGAGGAGGAGGAGCGTCTCTTCCACTCCCAGATGTGCGTAAAGGGCTCCCTGCTACAGTTCATTGTCGATAATGGGAGCCAAAAGAACCTCATTTCGGCAGAGGTCATGAAGCAGTTGGGCTTACCGACCACAACACATCCACAACCATACACCATAGGGTGGCTTCACCAAGGACGGGATCTTTGCGTGAGCCAGCAGTGTTGCCTTCCATACAACATCAACCCCTTCATGGATGAGGTATTGTGTGACGTTGCTCCCCTTGAAGTTTGTGATGTATTATTAGGACAACCATACCTGTGGAAGCGACATGCTATGTATGAATCAAGGCCCCGTGCTGTTATTATTACATTGGGAAATAAGTTGTACAGGATACCAGAGGTAGCACCGCCTACTGCCATCTCTTTGATTACTACAAAACAATGCAGTAAGCTCATTTCCAAAACTGGGAAATTTGTTTTTCTGATGATACACCCTCAAGGAAAGAAGAAGACGGTGGCCACAGCCTCCAGACAGGGCCCCTCCGCACGACAACTATAGATGGACAAGGTCGTGGAGGAGTATGAGGACATCTTCACCTCCCCCGCAGGGGTTCCTCTACACTGTCAGGTCAAGCACTCCATTGATCTAACCCTAGGTGCGCCGCTACCCAATGGACCAATTTATCGGCACTCCATTTTGGAGAACAATGAAATCAAGAGGCAGATTCAGAAGCTATTGTAGAAAGGTCACATCCATCCGATTTCATCACCTTGTGGGAGCCTAATTGTGTTGGTATAGAAGAAGGATGGGACTTGGAGACTCTGTATTGACTATCGGGCACTGAACAAGATCATTGTCTGTAATAGGTACCCAATCCCGTGGATTAATGACCTCCTTGACCAACTAAAGGGGGAAAATACTTCAGCAAGATTGATATGAAGTCAGGATATCACCAAGTACCAATTGAACCCTCTAATGTGTGGAAGACTGCCTTCAAAGCCAAGGAGGACCTTTTCGAATGTTTGGTTATGCCTTTCTGATTGACAAATGCTCCTGCAACCTTCATGAGGCTAATGGATGACATCTTTTGGCCATTCACCAACTCATTTGTAGTGGTATACTTGGATGACATTCTGATCTTCAGCCAGAGTTGGGAAGAGCACCTCCACCACATCCGACAGGTTCTCCAAACACTGTGGCAATACAAGCTATGTGCCAATTTGGAGAAATGCACTTTTGGCATGACCCAGGTTCAGTATCTGGGATACGTTATTGATGAACAAGGGGTGCATGTGGATCCAACCAAGATCCAAGTCATTCGGGATTGGCCACCTCCAACCACTCTAACAGAGCTCCGCAGCTTTCTAGGTCTTGCCAACTTCTACCGCAGGTTCGTGTTGGGGTTTTCTCATATCACTTCGCCTTTGAGTCAAGGCACCAAGGGAGGAGCGAAAGCAAAATTCTTTTGGTCTGAATCTCAACCGAAGGCATTCATAGAGTTAAAAGATCACCTCTGCACGGCACTAGTGCTCGCATTACCAGATTTGCAACAACCATTTGAGGTCGAGACAGATGCCTCTGACTATTCTATTGGGGTAGTCCTCACTCAACACGGGCATCTAGTGGCATATCATAGTGAAACACTTTCAGACATAGTCCGTAAGTATCCCACTTATGATAAAGAGATGTATTCCATTATGCAGGCCTGCCGACAATGGAACCATTACATTTTGGGGAAGGAAATGGTCATCCACACAAACCACTGACCCCTACAGTTCATACAGACCTAAGGGAAATTGTAGAATGATCGCCATCAGAAGTGGTCCACATACCTACAACAGTTCCATTTGAATATCAAGTATAAGAAGGGTAGCACCAATAATGTTGCAGATTGCCTCAGTCGACCACTGATCATGGTGTTAACCACCATGCTCAACTCTTGTGGGCACAAGACTTCTGATTGGGCACTGCTTTACAAAAGCGACCCAAAATTTGGCCACACATACCAGACCCTCTTGGAGGGTCAGCATGTTCTAGATTTTCACCTCCAAGATGGCTTGTTATGCAGCCTGGGTCACCTTTTGTTCCTTCAAGTGAGCGTGCCAAAATAATTTGGGAAGCACACTATGGTGTGGTTGTTGGGCATTTTGGGGTCGAAAAAATGGTGGCAGTACTGCAGAAGTATTTCTATTGGCCGAATCTTCGACAGGATGTCGGGAAGTCCATCAGATCATGCACTGCCTATGCCATTGCCAAACTGACCATCAAGAAGCAAGGCCTCTATACCCCGCTGCCTACCCCTAGTCGACCTTGGGAATCCATCTCCATGGATTACATGTCAGGCCTTCCTTCCACTAAGCATGGAAATGACTGTGATTTTGTGGTCATCGACAGGTTCTCAAAGATGGCGATTATGGCAGCCTGCAAGAAGAATATCATAGCAGAACCCACTGCTAAACTCTTCTTTAAATGAGTGTAAGTACACTTTTGGATCCCACAGTCTATCATCTCAGATCGGGACAGCAGGTTCCTCAATACATTTTTGTCCAGTCTCTAGTCGATGCTGCACACCAAACTCACTAAGTCCACAGCCTTCCATCCTAAAACTGATGGCCAGACAGAGGTTGTCAACAAGATGATCATACACATTCTACGCATGTACAAGTCAAAGCATCCATGCACATGGGACGAGAGCCTCCCCTATGTTTAGCACAGCTACAACTGGGCTCTCGACAGCTCGACTGGCCACAACCCTTTTCAAGTGGGCTTGGGATTCCAGCCACTATGTCCCATCAATGTGGCCATGCCATTTGCAGCTACTCACGCATATTCTACTCATGTCCAGTCTGAAATAGATAAAGCAAACAGCTTCATTGAGCATATCCAACATATTCACCAGCAGGTCCATGACATTCTGGAGAAATCAAATGCTAAGTACAAGCAATGACATGATCAACATCGGGTGCCACACAAGTTTCAGGTGGGCGACAAAGTCTGGTTGCATTTGCAAAATGAACGCCTTACCGGAGCCTATCGGAAACTCATACCACTTTGATATGGTCCTTACACCATTACCAAGGCTATGGGAGATAATGCATTTGAGCTCAGCATTCCCCCATTCCTTGGTCTGCACCTAGTGTTCAATGTGGATCACCTTTAGCCATACTTTCCACCATTACTAGACACGTCCAACATTGCAAAACAACTCACACCCACAGAGTTAAATCCAGATTGCATGGAGCAAGCTACAACTGATCAGATCCAGGACACATAGATCAAGCACACTCGCCAGCAGAATATCCAACTGTATCGAGTCATCAAAGCAGGCCAATTCCTTCACCAGGGCAAGCGGCTTACCAGGGACCAAGTTCAACAGAAGTTCCCTCATCTCATGGAGGAACTCAACGCAATGGGGACCATTGCTTCCTAGGGGGGAGGAATGATCCAGGTGGATATTGGTGGCCACCCACTAATTCCACTTAGATCCCCCACCAGTGCTTCTTTCAGTTTTTCAGTTTCCTTAATTATAGCATAGTTTATTATTTTTAGCAGTTTTTGGGGTCCTAAACTTCCGAAGCTGTTTTGAGGCCCTAAACAAAGTTTTTCTGGAAATCTACCGCCAGCAATTTTCTATCAAAAATTTTCTTTTTTGTCATAGTCCTCGGAGATATCTTTCCAATGGGCTATCATGCATGTCAAACGGAGATAATATGACCAATTCGCGACCCCGGGAATTTGGTTGTCCAACTCACCCCAACGGGGCCCACAAACTCTTGGTGTTACATCTCTTCGGGTTAGGGTTTTCTCTTATCGTTCAATAATAAAAAGGCCCTTGAGCCTCATTGTAAGACAGTTCAGAGGCATGTAGCCACCACATCTCTCCTCAGAGATAAGCTACCATCGCCCTAGCTGGTTTATTTCCATTATTGTTTGTAGGCATATTTCAGTATTTTACATTAATGAAATGAAGTATTATTTCCATTGCATATCTGTGTTTATGGTTATCTCTGTAATTTTTTGTATTCTTGTTTAAGTTCAGATCATCAGCTCCCAAGTACTCAAGTTTCTTTAAGGGATATTGTTTTTCTTGCAACATATTTGGTCACAAAGCTATTGATTGCAATAGAAGGAATATGAAACAAACATATAATGATTCGTCGGCTTCATTTTCTAGGCATATAAGATGTTATGATTGTAACAAGTTTGAGCATGTAGAAAAAGAATGCAAGAACAAGTCTATGAACCTCCACAGACAACATGGAAAGAAATCAGATAAGAATATTGTTATCAAAATACCTAAGAAAGATGGATCCACCAACACTTCTCATAATAAGCAGAAAGAAGAAGAAAAAACAAGGTCTGGCCTTTCTCTTTGCTCATTTGATTGTGAAGAAGAATGGTACATAGATAGTGGATGGTCTCATCACATGACTAGAGATAAATAAAATTTTGAGTTTCTCAAGAAAAAAAGATGGTAAGGTGACTCTTGGAAATAATGCTCCAACAAAAGTTACGGGAAAAAGGTAGAATCAAACTTGAGAAGCATGAAAAAGCAATTGATGCATTATTAGTTCAAGGGATAAAGCAGAATATTCTAAGTGTAGGTCAAATAGCTAACAAAGAACATATAATTGTGTTCACTTCAACTAAATGCCAAATTTTAGATGAAGAAATTGGAAAGGTTATAGCAAGAGGATACAAAAATCTAGACAAATTATATGTGCTAGCAGAGAAGAATTCAGGCAGAAATAAGAGGTATAGTTCCTCTTCTTCTTCAGACTCGGAATAAAATAAGATAGTACCCTACTGTAGTCCATTTCTCTTAAGGAATTATTCTAACAATGACTATAGAATTGATATGAGGTACATAACCTCATGAAGAGCAGGTGATGATTATCAAGTCATCAGGATCACTGGTGTATAATATCAAGGGGATCCATACATATGTATATCTTGATTATGATTCCCATGTTGTTTTGATATTCATTTGGTGATTCTTATATTACCGACATTGCATCAGATGTAGTAACAGTGAACAGGAACATATAGTACAAACAGAGAGGGAGTTTTGGTTATGAAATATTCAAAATTTTACTTTTGTATGAGGATCTCATGAAGGATAATCACGCATATACACGAGTTTTGAGCTAGACAATCACATATGTTTCTTTGAGATGAAGAAACAATGGGACAAACTCAGGGAGAGTTTCTTACATGCTTCAAACAATTATTATTTGCCTTTATGGTTATGTTGTTGATTAGTTACAGTTTATCGATGCTTAGATGCTACTTAGAAATGATATTAGTTTATGATGGTTTATGAGTTGCTACAATATGTCATTGCTTCTTTGATGAGGTTGGATATGATCAGACCTGACTGTGAATAGTTGGCACAGGTTAACGGGGAGCACTTTCTATGCTTGTAATAGTACATTGTTGGCATTATGATTTCTTGAGCATTCCTTGTTGCATAATGATGTTCATGATAAGTAAATATATCATTACTGGAATATTGTTGTTGTTGAAGACACATATGCTACTGTAATGATAAAGTCTTGGGCAATGACTATATATTGCTTAAGTTGCATACTATGTTGTTGTCATAATGCACAAGTTACATATGGTGAAGTTATGGATGGTGCTTATGTATGCATATGACATTGGTCAATGATGTTGTTGATCAAATTTATAAGATTCTCTTTTATGCATGTATATGTTATGCTACATATGATATATTGCTTGAGGATTATGTCTCTTCGTATATAGAGCATGTTGATCTTGATAATATAAGATCAAGGATATGGGTTACTAACAAAGATTGATTGATGATGGTGAGTTCATGGTTTACTATTGGTTGCATATCTCATTGATGAGAAGATATATACATACTACATCTCTATGTCATGGAATATCATTGATGGGTGAATTGTAGATAGGGATCTTATGGATGATTACATGAGCTACATATTGGTGAAGTTGTTTATAGTGTGATAATTATTATTGCATAATGGTCCAAAAGAATGATATTACTGCCTATGAATTATAACTCTTCATATATGAGGAAAAGTCATGTTACATGAAGCCAAGAGGATAGTGATTGATATGTTGTTGCTACAATGGCTTGGTGATGCTTGAAAGAATTGCATGTTTGGTCACATGTTGATGTTGTTAAAGGTTGATGTTACATTTCCCTATATTACTTCATGATGATGATAAAGATGTTCGTGTTGTAGGATCCTATATGGTGTATGATGGTTGTTGATGACTATCATGGTCTTGCTACGTCACTATTAAGGTCTTTGGCTTTGATGTCATCTTTGTCTCCTGATGTAAAGGTCATGTAAAGACTCGTGATGTAATAATTGTAATATTTAGTCATGCTTATACTATTGGATTCAAGTCATTTATGTATGTAATCTCATTATTTTGGGCATTTGATGTAATGGTTATTCAAATATGTAACCCCACTGTGTTGAGTGATTAATGTAAGCATGATGTAATGCCATCCTCCCACATCTACCCAAGCAACCGACCAGCCAGGGTAAACATGCGACGAGAGCCCACTATGATATGATTCGACCTCCTAAGTCACATTAAGGAAGTGGAACCAATGGAAACACACCATACAAACATTAATCATCAACTACAGGACCCTCAAGAAATAATTCAATACTTTATACAACTTGCCTTGGGTTCCCACTAAGCTTTTGGAAAATTTAAGGCTCAGTCGCTGCCATGTTATAGGCATGAGTGCGACCGGCAACCCAACGTCGCTCTCACAAGCTTTCCTGCCAGCAACTAGAGACCAAAATTATCAGTGTTATGCCAGCGACTCCAGGATTTGAGCCACTTTTTAAGGCCCATAGCCCAAGTCACTACCCAAAAATGAACCATCTCTTCAGATCATTAAAATAACATGGAAATGATAGTACTAAAGAAAATACGTGTTCAAGACCTTAAATGGACCCCTACTAGCCATGACAGGCATTTCATCAAACATATTGCAAATGTGTAATCTACAGGTGTAATTAATAGTTATGAGCATAGGGTTCCCATATTTAGCTGAGAATCGCTAAGAACCACTGATGCCTCAACACATCAACTGCCATTCCATCCTTTAGGTCATATATACATTGAACATTCAATTAAAAGTAAAAACATGAGGGAAGCCATACATGGCTATTGTCATAAAACACATACATAACCATCATAATAGTGACAAAAATATGCATGAAAGTGCAACCATATAGACCACATATAATTGATCAAAATTCTCATAGAAATACGAGCAATAACATTTCATTAATGATGCAGAACCCAAACCCGGGATGCGACTTCCACGTTCCACACGACCACAGAATGGCTAAGCCAAATCTCTCTTCAGTCATTCACCCCTGTGCCATATTCCAAGCATGAATGTGGGATCTCATAGAAACATTAATCAAAAAATCATCCAAGGCTTCCAGAGGCCATCCACCCCAACCCATCAAATAGTGATTCCACCTCACAGTCAGACATCACACAACCATCAGCAGATCAGTCTCTATCCAAGCCTTCCAAGGCTCTAGAGCATTTCTCCAACCAAGGCTCCAGGACTAGTAATGCAACCCACAACTTTTACCGGGATCCAGAGCGTTTGTCCAACCAAGGCTCCAGAACTAGTAACTCAACCCACCAAGGGCTCCAAGACCAGTAACTCAACCCAAGCTAAGGAAACATGAGAACCAACCAGAAACACAACAATGAATATAAACCCGCAATCATCATGGAAATCCAAGAAATGAAATGTCTAGACAATCCACTGTCAATCATGACCATCCTCCATGGCAATGATAGATTACAACCAAAAATCCACATGCATATCCCATGCATACCAAAACTATTGAAGGAAACATACATGCAACCTAATACCTGCAAGAAAATATGATGTAGTTGCTAATCCCGATGCCTTCTTGCGCTTTCCTACTCTTCTTTTTCCTTCTTTCTCTAATAATCCAAGTATGCCACACCCTCCAAGAGTGCTCTAAGAAAACTCTAAGTCTGGCAAAAGGTTACCAACTGATCCTCAGAAGCCTTTTTATGAATGAGGCCTCTATTTTTCTTCATGTTCCATTATTTTCCTTCAATTTCCTCCTCACATGAAACATGTGACATTTCGCCTACCTTTTCTCATAGTTTCCATTATTTTCATAAATAAATGTGCCAAAAATGCCATTTTTCCTTTCTAAATCCTTAGCCATTGCATTTTCCAATTTCCTTAGCCATAACCAATCACAAATGATCCCTATCACTAGGATTTTGCCCAACATTCAGCTTGGAATAAGTGTCCCATCATCTGTGGTTATTATTTTTAACTTTTGTTACATGGAATTTTTACCAAGGCTATTACAGAACCCTCCCCCTTGGGGGGCACCGTACTTGGTGTTCACTCACACATATACCTCAACAACCTACTGAAACAAGACATACTACTTATGGAGCTTTATAACACAGCTCAATGTAGTATTTACAATGAAATATCTGCTTCAAACAAAACATCATGACAACATGACAATATACCGCATAGTGGAGCTTTATACATAGCTCGTGGCAATATTTACATCCAAATACATGTGTACATATAGCAAAATTACCACAAATATATACCGAAACATATAGCAAATCACATATCAAAACATACACTAAACACCATATCTAATCATATATCAAAACATCATATAACATATATCAAACCACCATAAAGCATATACCAAACCACCATAAAGCACATATCAAACCATCATAAAACATATACCAAACCACCATGAAGTACATAACAAACCACCATAAAGCATATACCAAACCACCATATCAAAATTGCTTTGTGTCAACTGGAAAACAAGGAAGGATACATAGCCCGCATCTAATCTGCCATATCCCATGTAGATTCATTGGGCCCAAAGTGCTTCCATTGCACTTTAACTTTCTTGATTGCTTGGTTCTAGAGCATGAGCACCTTTTTCTGCAATATACACTGAGGCTTTAGCTAGAATTCTCCATCTAGTTCCACCTGCAATACAGACCACTCATTCACATGATCAGAATCCTTAACGTACTTCTTATGAAATGACACATGGAAAACATCATGGACTTTCACTGTCGGAGGCAGTGCAAGTCAATAGGCTACTAGCCCAATCCTTTCAATAATGTTGAAGGGTCCATAAAACCATGGTTCTATATTAGCACATGATCCAATCTGCAAGGAGCTCTTCTTCAGTTTGATGTGCAAGTACACCTATTCCCCACCTTGGAACTCCTTGAACAACATGTTCCTATCTGCATATTTTTTTCTACCTATCTTGTGTTGCCTTTAGATTCTTCTTGATCACTTGCATTTCATGTTCCATGTCTGCCAACATATCTGGTTCAATCAATACCCTAATAACCAAATCACTCCAACTGATGGGAGTGTTACAACTCTGCCTATACAAAGCCTCAAAAGGACTCATCCTCAGTTCCTCATGATAATCGTTGTTGTATGTGAACTATACCAAAGGGATATACTCTTCCCACTTATGTTGTTAATGCATCACATACATTCTCAACATGTTCTCTAATATCTTGTTGACCCTCTTTGTCTATCCATTTGTCTGTGGATGATAATTTGTGTTGAAGGCCAACTTTGTGCCCAAACCTGCAAATAACTACTTCCAAAACTTGGAAGTGAACTTCGCATCCCTATCTGACACAATCTTCTTCAGAACACCGTGTAGTCTAACTACATCTCTGATGAATACCTATGCCGCATCACTAGCTAAGAATGTAGACTTCACCGGAATGAAGTGTGGAACTTTTTTTAACCTGTCCACAATGACCATAATGGAATCATGATGCTTCACTGTCTTAGGAAACCCTATGATGAAATTCATGGAAATAACCTCCCATTTCCATTCTAGAATCAAAATCAATTGTAGCAATCCACTTGGATGTTTACACTCTTCTTTCACTCACTAATAGTAAAAACACCCTGACACAAACTCTGTTGCATCCCTCTTCAAATTCAACCAATCGTAAAATCTCTTCTCTGATGTTAGTGTCTTCTAATAACCGGGGTGACCTGAATAAGCTTTCGCATGAAACTCTCTCAAGATCACCTTCTTGAGCTCACTGTTATCCAATAGATATATCCTATCTTGGAACCTGACCAAACCACCTGCTGTAAGACAACAATCCATACCATGTGCACCTGCACCTTCACCTATACCTGTACCTACACCTGTACATGTACCAGTACCCTAATGCAACTTGTGCACAATCTCCATATACTTGACATCTTGTTGACCTTCTGCAAGATCCTATCATGTAAATCTGTCTCATAGGAGCTCATGGCTGCTAAGTGATGTACATGTACTCATCTTCTGATATCATATGCCACCCTATTATCTTTACCTTTGATGTACTTGATCTTGAAATCAAAGTTGTTGATCATGGCCAACCATCTAGCCTGTCTGACATTCATATTCGGTTGGTCAAACAAATACCTCAACCCATTGTGATCACTCATCACTACAAACCTCTTGCCAAGAAGATAGTGTCTCCACAACTTCAATGCATGTATGATCATTTATAACTCCAAATCATATGTCAGGTAGTTCTGCTCATGCTTATTTAGTTTCCAAGACTCATAGAATACCACTTGTCCATCTTGCATAAGGACTCCACCAAGCCCTCTCTTGCAAGCATTTGTGCATACCACAAACTCTTTTGTTTAGATATGCAATCTGTAGTATCGGTGCATGTGTCAGCAACTACTTGAGTTGCTCAAAGCTAGCCTCACACTCCTTAGTCCATTCGAACTTATTACCTTTACATTATAATGATGTGATAGGATAATAAATCTGTGAGAAGTTCCAAATGAACCTCTTATAATAGCCTCCCAAACCCATGAAATATTTCACCTCATCTACATTCTTAGGATCTACCCACTCCATGATGGCCCTTATCTTCTCTAGATCTACTGCAATGCCTTCCTTGGAGACAATGTGCCCCAAGTAGTGCAACTTAGTCTGAAAGAAACTACACTTGTTGAGCTTAGCATACAACTGATGCTCCATCAACAACCTCAACGCTATTGCTAAATGCTCGGCATGCTCTTCCTCATTTTTAGAATATGTCGTATATCATCAATGAACACAATAACAAACTTATCCAAATATGGATGTAACACACTATTCATTAAACACATAAATGTAGTTGTAGCATTAGTTAAGCCAAATGGAACAACAAAAAACACATAATTCCCATACCTAGTCTAGAACATAGTATTGTAAATTTCTTCCTCTTTGATGTGTACCTGATGGTATCTGGATCTCAAGTTGATCTTTGAGAACACTAATGCTCCCTTGAGCTGATCGAACAAAACATCAATCCTCGGCAAAGGGTACCTATTCTTGATGGTCACTTTGGTCAACTGCCTATAGTCATTACATAATCTTAGTGTTCCATGTTTATTCTTTACAAACAATATTGATGCGCCCCAAGGTGATAAACTCGGCCTAATGTACCCCTTGTCCAACATTTCATTCAGTGGCAACCTTAACTCAACCAACTCAGGTGTGCTCATCCTATAAGGTGCTTTTGATGCTGGAGCTACCCCTCGCACGAACTCAATAGAAAATTTTACCTCCCTATGAGGTGGAAACTTTGTAATGTCTTCAAGAAATACATCTCGAAACTGCTACAAAAATGGGTATCTACTCAATACATCTATATCCTCAACTCCCTTATCCTTATCACTAGAGATGTGTACTGCGTATAGATTACACCCTTTCCTATGACTACGCTTTGCTTGCATAGTTGTCACCATCCTAACTAATGTAGCTTTATTCTTACCTTGTAAGACTCTTGGTTCTCCATTGTCATGAACACACTCAATGGATTTATCATAACAATCTACCTTGGTTCTATGAAGATACAACTAGTCCATGCCCAACAACATATTGTATGAACCCAACGGTAATACATTCAAATGTGTTTCGGTAGGCATACCATTCAAATCAAATGCAAAAGCTCTTACCCAATGATGAACTCACTTCTTTGTACATGTATCCAACTGCACTAACCAAGACTCTACATGTAATTCCTTACTCAAACCACACTTATCCACCAAGTCAAGACTAACATAGCTATAATTATATCCAGGGTCAATCAAAATAGAAATAACTTGATCACAAAGATTACTGTCCATTTCAATGATAGATGCCTAATGCTTTGCCTATTTGTTATCCAATGCTGCATAGATATGTGAAATACTCTGACCAACATCTCCAACAGTTTGTGCCTCTTGTGCACTATATATCATAGGCCTACCACTCTGGTACTATGGACAATCCTTCATGCAATGATCTCCTCCATAAGTCCAACATGACACAGGCTCCTTATTTTTCTCCTCAAATCTGTGTCCCTATCCTCTATCTGATGCATTGAACCTATTAGGTGGTGCAACATTCTCCTTGTTACCCGAATCATGTGGTCTTACTCGCTTCTTGTCCCATTTTCCATTTTCCTCTGCATTTCCTCTCCAGTCTGGCTTCGTCTCAGTTTTGCGCTTCAATTGTTCATAGCAATGCTTCAGTTTTCATATAGCCTCCTGCAATGATCTAGGATCGTTGAACTCAATCCTATCTTTGAATGCAACCAGTAACCCACTAACAAATCTCGAAATCTTAGCTTCTCCTCCTTGAGGTAAGGCACATACTTCAACAACTCCAAGAATATGCTAGTGTATTCATCATCTGTCATGGATCCCATCTTTAGCTCATAGAATTCTTTCACCCTGTCATCAAAGTATCTTTCTAACAAATACTTCTTCTTTAACAACCACTCAAACTCACTCCAAGTTAAATCTTCCTCATTTATTCCTCTAACATTCTTCATGTCTTCCCACCAAATGTTTGTTTTTCCTTTGAGACTTAATGTAGCCACTCTCGCTTTCATGTTCTCTAAATAGTCATGCAATCTGAAGAAGAAATTCATGCCTAGAAACCATGCCTCTACATATTCTTATTTATTTACCTCTCCATCAAAAGTAGGTGGATTTTCTTTCTTAAAATCTTCTGGAAAATACCCCTTATCACTCCTCCTGTAAGGATGATACCGATGACAATCATAGTGTTTATCTAAATCAAAACCAGAATCATACCTATGTCTTCCCCTTCTCTTATCTAGAGTGTCTGACAATCTTCCATCTATGATTGTGTCATCTCTATATGATCGGTGAACACCATGTGATCTACTACCATTTGCCCCATTAGTTATATCCTCACGTTCATGGTTGATCCGAAGCGGTCCCTGTCACTGCAAATTTGACAAGATATGAAGTATGACTGCATTCACCTCTGCTAACTTTTCCTATGCCTATATGATTATATCATTATCTTCCTTACAACTCCTTATTTCTTCCTTTAAAATTGAACTCAGAGTCACTTCCAAGTCATAAGAGTTCCCAACACCATACTTCTCCTCAGATTCATACGGAGAGTCTTTGTAGTCAACCATCTTGCTAGACATTTGATATTTCTTCCTGCGAGGTATATCAAGTCAGCTAAACCAAATCAAAATAAACCAATGTACCTTAGTATAGTTCTAGGAGGATACCTCATCTGCAAGATCAAAAAATCAGCATGATACATGTATAACATAATCATGACAACATATAGAAAGATAAAACATAAGAACATAACCATGAAACCATCATTCTAGCTAGGGTCCAATCATCAATGCATGACATCAACAACAACACACACCATAACCTAATGCATGACAACCACCACTACATCACTGTACACTTGACCACATGCAAACATGAACATGCATAAGCGATGCATAATGATCCCCACATATGACCAAGCATGAATGAACAATACTTGAAATCAAACCTGCAACAATGATATAGGCAACCAAGCATACAAGAATGTAACCAAACATACTACAGCTATGCATGTAGGTGACATAAAACAACATAACACTCACAGTGATGCATTCCACAATAACACCTCAAATTTCACATGACAACATCACTACAACCATGAAAAACATCATGCAAATGCAACAAGCACATGGAATGCAAGTGTGATAGACACACATGCAACTGACATGCATGCATGACCAACACATAGCCCATCTAGTCTGAGGGGTGAACCATGCTTTGATACCACTCTGTAACACACTCCTCCCACATCTACCCAAGAAACCGACCAGTTGTGGTAAACATGCGACAAGAGGACACTATGATATGATTTTACCTCCTAGGTCACGTTAAGGAAGTGGAACCGACAAAAACACACCATACAGACATTAATCATCAACTACAAGAACCTTAAGAAATAATTCAATACTTTAGACAACTTGCCTTGGGGTCCCACTAAGATTTTGGACAATTTAAGGCTTAGTCGCTCCCATGTTATAGGCATGAGTGCGTCCGCTGACCCAAAGTTGCTCTCATAGGCTTGCCTGCCAGCAACCAGAGACCAAAATTGTCAGTGTTATGCCAACAACTCCAGGATTTGAGCCACTTTTTAAGGCGCAAAGCCCAAGTTACTACCAAAAAATGAACCATCTCTTCAAATCAGTAAAATAACATGGAAATGACAGTACTAAAGAAAATACTTGTTCAAGACCTTGACTGGACCCCTACTAGCCATGACAAGAATTTCATCAAACATATTGCAATTGTGTAATCTATAGGTGCAATTAACAATTCTAAGCATAGGGGTCTCATACTTAGCTGAGAATCGCTAAGAACCATTGATGCCTCAACACATCAACTGCCATTCCATCCATTAGGTCATAGATACATTGATCATTCAATTACAAGTAAAAACATGAGGGAATCCATACATGGCTACTGTCATAAAACACATATATAACCAGCATAATAGGGACAAAAATACTCATGAAACTACAACATATTTTTTGGCACATACCGAGTTGCATGTATGTTTCCTTCGCTAGTTTTGGCATGCATGGCATATTCATGTGGGTTTTTGGTTGTGATCTGTCATTGGCATGGAGGATGGATGAGATTAAAAATGGATTGCCTAGCCTTGCCATTTCCTGGATAGCCATGGTGATTGTGGGTTTATTTTCATTGGTGTTTTTTTGGTTGGTTCTCATGTTTCCTTAGCTTGGGTTGAGTTACTAGTCCTGGACCCTCAGTAGGAACAAATGCTCCAGAGCCCTAGATGGCTGGGATAGAGATTGATCTAATGATGGTTTTGTGATGTTCAATGATGAGGTGGAATCATTGTTTGATGGGTTGAGGTGGATGGCCTCTAGAAGTCCTCAATGATTTTTGATTGATGTGTTCTATGAGATTCCTCATTCATGCTTGGAATATGGTATGGGGGTGAATGGCTGAAGAGACATTTGGCTCAGCCATTCTATGGTCGAGTGGAACGTGGAAGTCCCATCTCGAGTTTGGATTTTGCATCATTAATGAAAAGTTATTTCTCCTTGTATTTTT
>Ga0068630_1000067_pt1 | contig 24569 bp, 8 predicted proteins | sample InSIn4gowninarea_FD_77433 | JGI IMG/M metagenome (GOLD analysis project Ga0068630, IMG submission 77433) | Clean room microbial communities from NASA Spacecraft Assembly Facility at Jet Propulsion Laboratory, Pasadena, California, USA -... ... | reverse complement strand
AAGGAGGACTTGGTAAGTTCGTATATACAATTCTGTAAAATTATTGCACAATTTTATATCAATCAACCTTAAAAAATTGTCTTTCATATTTATATCACATGCAATCTGGTCTTTAAAGATATTTAAGGAATTTTTTCATAATAATGATCCTTTTCTATAACCGTACCAGTGTCAATATATATAGAAATCTGCTTTTAACTGACCCCCTCTTTTTCCTAATTACGTGCATAATCGAAATTGTTCGTGCGTTGGAAAAAAACTTACGGACTGAATAAAAATTTCACATTGATGGCAAAAATTATGTTGAGGACACTTCCCTATCGCTTTTTAATGTGATTTATCAGAGTTCCTAAGAAGTATCTGTTCTTTTCCATTAAGCAGAACTTGGCCCTTTTCATGTAGCACAACTTAGTCTTTTTCATATAGCCAGTACTTGACAAATGCTTGCATCCCTTATCGCAAAAAAGATCCTTTTTATTGACAAATGTCGTTTTAGTTCTGGAAAAATGAAATAGCCAAAAGGGTTCAAATCAGCACTCTGTTGGAGTTTAACTCCACTTAAAAAATCGTTGAATTGATTTCTATTGAATTCGGAGAAGAATAGGGAATCTGGCAATTTTTGATACATTATTAATTTTTCTACATATAATATATACGTTATATAATTTAAAAAGATACCTTTCTCAGTGTACCGTCATTTTAAGTGGTAATATTCATATGTTGTGAAATGGCAGTTTCAAAAATTCAGTGGAACACTCATCACCACCAGATTTACTTTTAGGGTTACATTAATTTTGAACTGAAATCATTCACACAATATAATTATAACTTTTATTGCATTTTTTCTGATCCATGTACGTACATTTCTTCCTTCTTACTGATACAAATTATTGTAAAATGCATTATATTTAACGGTAAATCAAAAAATATGTTCATTATTTTTAGGTGGTGGCTATGGCGGCATGGGAGGAGGACATGGCGGCATCGGAGGAGGACGTGGCGGCCTTGGTGGAGGACGTGGTGGCATGGGAGGAGGACGTGGTGGCATGGGAGGAGGACATGGCGGCATGGGAGGAGGATATGGAGGCATGGGAGGAGGACAAGGTGGAATTGGTGGAGGATATGGCGGAATGGGCGGCAGCTATGGAGGCATGGGAGGACATGGAGGAATGGGAGGTGGAGGATATGGCGGAATGGGAGGCGGCATGGGAGCAGGAAAAATGGGAAAAGGCATTGGAGGTGGCATGGGAGGTGGCATGGGAGGTGGCATGGGAGGCGGCAGTCCCTTCTCTGGTATCCCACGCAGTACAAGTGGCAAAAGTGGATATTAAGTGATAAATCATTATGAAATTTTGTCTCAACGATTGTCTGCGATAATCTTTATTTATAGGAAAATGTTTCATCGATCTACCATGTTAGAGGTCGCTTTATAAACTTTTAAATGGTAGTCCTTACTGAATGTCTGTCCAAAGCTCATACTTGCAAAGCAACGTTATTCACTTCTCAGCTTAATTTCCCCTAAGTTTTCGTTGTAGTTTGTTCTAGAATATTTTTTACATAGTTATAAAGTAAGATTCTCATCACGGGCACTATGTTTCAATTTATTTAATAGCGACAAATCAAAATGTTCCATTTTCATGAAAAGTTATTTCTTAAATGAAAAAGAAGAAAAATTTCATTCTTATCCATTTTTTGGTTCGTGGTAAAATAATTAAATCTTTTATAACGTTTTTTCCATGGCTTTTCTAATGTATAATTTGTTCAATTTGATATTCTATAAACTGTTCTGTCATCGGCATATGAAGTGAATAATACTATTTTTTTTAATCTATTCTAGAACAAATGTATCATTGAGCTATGTAGAAACTTATATTCTGGGCATTTCTCTGTATTTACTACACGAGAGACTTTGTATTACCTGACACTTCGCTTTGCATGTTTTGTTTTCTAGAATGCCAAACTTTATCATTACAATTCTATGGTGCTACAACCTTTCATTGTTATATGTGTATTTTTATACTTTTTTATGCAATAAATATATTTTCATTGATTTCTGCGTTCTACTTTTTTTAAACAAATTTGTACTAATTTATTGCTTATAAAAAATTAAAACATCTAAGTTTCTGTCTTGGAGACATCTTTTAGAATTTCTAAAACACTAAATTAAACAAAACATATAATTATTTACAATAAATGATAAAAATATATTTGTGCGCCTTACTTAAATAATATAATGTAACTCTGATATGGGAGATATAAAATTATACATTTTTATGGCAAGATCATGGGAATGTTAGATATATGATTTTCTTACATTCCCAAAAAAATGTACGCATTCTAAACGTTTTGGAACTATCCTAAGAAGTCAGAAAAATAATCATACAGTTTTAATGCTCTCACAGTTTTGAAAAAATATCTTCAATATTAAATCTTATAGAATTGTAAAACTAAGTAAAAAAATTCTTATATTATAAATTAGTGAACAGCATCGCTGAAATTTAAAACTACTGGTTGGAGGGTCTTAAGAGCGGAATGTAAAATATTATCATTTGACTCCTACGTCAAAGCAGCAGATATATTATAAATAAGGAAGCATTTTTAGAGCAATATACAATAATGTTAAGTCGAATTATAAACTGGAAGTTTGAAATATAAACACAGATAGTTTTTTTTTCAGATTAAAGCATCTACTATAAAAACACTAAACACTAAAATAAAAAACACTATAAAAAATTCCCAATAAATCTTATGATGATGTCATAAGGTTTATTGGGAATTTTTTTTATAAAAAGGGTACATTTATATGCCCTTTTGATGTTATGAGAATTAAAAAATACACAATTTTGCTTGCTTTTTATAATTTGAAGCCCATATATCACAGAAATCACATTTAAATCGAAAAACTAATAAAATCTTGCTTCCAATGGCCAGACTGTCCGTAACGACGTTTTCTTAAAACAAAAATGCAGTTCAAATCAATTTTTCCACACAAATGTAAGTTTAAATTTTTGCAAATATTTTTAAATTTTTTAAAACTATTTCTATGAAGTAAGCTTTATTAAATATGAAACAAATAGCATAGATTTAAAGGATTTTCCTCAATGTTCAGTGTTCATGTGAATAAAACTAAAACTATTGCAATGTTTTTTTTTATACTTTGTCACTATTAAAAACATAAATTTGAAGTTTGATACTTTAAAAGGTTCTCTATAGTTGTACTTAGAAAATTTTTACTATATTTATAGACAAAAAAAATATTTGGAACTATAACTTAAGACTAGCAAAGTTAAGTCGCTTTATAATTGGAAATTTTATATAGAAATATAGATAGTCTTCTATAGGATTAGTTTTAGGAGTTTTGTTTTTCAGATTAAAGTATCTACAAAAAAAACCCACTAAAATGTCATCATAAAGTTTATTGGGACTTTTTTATAAAAAAGGGGCATTTTTTTATGTTGTGAGAATTACAAAAATACACAATTTTTGCTTGTTTTTTTATAATTTGAAGCCCATATATCACAGCCATCACGTTAAAGTTAAAAGTTTAACAAAATCTTGTTTTTAACTGCCAGACTGCCAGTGAAGACGTTTTCTGATAAAAATTCGAATCAATTTCTCCTTAAGTTAATTTAAATGTTAGATTACATTTTTGCACAAGTATTTAAATTTTTTAAACTATTTCTACGAAGTAAGCCTTATTAGTAAAATATAATATAAAACAAATATAATACAAATAATATATTATATATATAATATAATATTTGTAATATAAATATAAAACAATATAATATAAAACAAATATAAAACAAATAGCACAGATTTAAAGGACTTCCCTCAATGTCCAGTGTTCCATGTGAATTAAACTAAAACTACTGCAATGTATTTTTTCATACTTTGGCACCATTAAAAACATAAATTTGAAGTTTGATTCATTAAAAGGTTCTCTATAGTTGTATTTAGAGCATTTTTATAATATTTATAAACTTAAAAAATATTTGCATCTATAACTTAAGACTAGCAAATAAATAAACCAAGTTACACGTTCATAGAAAAGCAGAAACCATGTCTGACATCAACAATATCTTCAAAAATATGTTGTTGTTTTTTTGCAACAAAGTAACATACTAACTTCTTTCCTTGACTTTCAGAAACTGCAAGGATGTTAGATAAAAATACATATATTGCTGCAGAATTCAAAATATATAATAATAATAACTTAAGCTTTCCTAAGTGGATGGTATAAAACATTTAAAGCTATTTATCAATTGCTTTAATTATTTTTTTCAATTAACTTCAATTAATTTGTTTTCAGTTTTTAAACTGAATTGAAAAATAATCTTTATATAATATAAATGACAAATTACTCCACTTCTTGAATGTTGAATTGGGATATAAAGAAAACTATCTTGTCTGAGAAGAAACCGTCCTCCACTCAAATAAAAAATGCTGACTGTTTTCACATGGAGATTGCAAGAGAACATGATAAGCAATAAGGTCATGGCGCTGCTAGTATTATGTAGTTGTATATAAAGAAGGATAGAAGCTCAGAAATTTGGATGGAACACGTAGTAAAAGGACATTTTCTTCTTGTTGGGTCCCTTGAAGGACGTAGTGCACAGAAAAAGTCCTAACCTGACTTTTGATCTGAAGCAGATCGTCTGTGATGAATGTGAAATTATTACAATGTAAACGTTTTTACAATATCGCCTTTAATTTGGTACTTTGGTTGAAACTTGGTGCTAGCAAATATTGAACATTTCTTGAATATTGTCATCTAATAAACATTGCCATCAACGCATAGAGCCATAGGTTGGCAAAATTTTAATTCTGATAAAACGATTTAAAGCTAATTTTGCTGGCTTCGCACATCTATAATCTGTAAGAATAATTTCAACACATGCCACGGTTTCCTTGTAACCTCATTTTGAAGCACTCTGTAAGTACTGCAGAAATTATGAGATGGTACTATGGCAGAAATGTGGTCAACAGGCAATTTTGAGACACATTAGGTTGTTCTAGACAAGTAACATTTAACCAATACCATACACAAGTATTACCTAACAGAACTTACTAATACAACCGTAGAACAATCTGAAATACGTTTCCCTTGAGTCAAAAAAAGGTTTTATAAGCTACTAGAACCACAAATACAAATTAAACGAAAGCAGTCACTTATGATACACATTTCCTAAATTTCGGTAAATTTTTAAAATTCCGGCTTTAGAACACGGAATCACAAGAACAGAACGCAAGTATTTTACCTCCATTGTGCTGCATCTTATGTTTTGATGTTGTTTATGTTTCATCTGATGTTTGTACATCATCAAAGTCCTAAAAGTCCTTACAAGTGCCTAAATGTTTAGAATTCAGAATCGCAAAGTATGTAAACAGATTTCCCAATGTTACTACAAAAACGGGAAGATAAGCATATTTATCAGTAGACAGAAATCACCTGTTATGATCCTTCATGGAAAATTGCAGATGCAATTAATGGAAGTTGAAATTACGGAAATACAAGTTGGCAGCCTGTAAGTTCAAAAATCAATACGTGATCTGATTCGTTTAAAAACTAGTGTTTAATGTCTAAATTCTCATCTACTTTAATGAAACATCTTAAATGTCTTTAAAAAAAGATGGAGCATGAACAAATACAAACCGCATTATTTCAATATGATATGTTATCAATCTTATCCATAGAAAGTTCTTCAATTTAGTTACAAAAATTTAATGTTTAAGAAATGTAATAATTTGCCATTTATATTAAAAAAAGTTTATTTTTCAAATCAATTCAAAAAGTGAAAACAAATTTATTGAAGTTAATTGAATAAAGTAATGAAAGCAATCGATAAACAGCTTTAAAATTTTTATACGATCCTCATAGGAAAGCTTATTTATCATTATACATTTTGAATTCTGTAGCAATATATATATTTTTATCTGACATCCTTGCAGTTTCTGAAAGTCAACATACAACGTTATGTTACTCGATTGCAAAAAACATATTTTTGAAGGTATTGTTCACTTCACACATGGTTTCTGATTTTCAATGAACGTGTAACTTGGTTTATTTATTTGCTAGTCTTAAGTTATAGTTCCAAATACTTTTTTAAGTATATAAAATTTATTACAATAGGTGTCAGTAAAAAATGCTCTAAATATATTTAAAAAAGATTTAGAGGATCAAATGTTTCGCTAAGAATTGTCTATTTTCAGTTCTAATACCATACATATATTTCTATCTAAAATCTTTATATTCATCAAAAGATATTTTAATGTGTTTCATTATATTATTCAAATAACATATTTAAAAGTTTTTTGTCACTTGCATCATTACTTTTGAAACAGCTTATTATTTGCAATTTTTTCATTGCTAAATAAAGCCTGAGATACATGAATATACCTGTCAGAACTAATGTTTTATTAAAGAACTTTTAGATTTTTATCTATATGAAACTTTTGCAAGAAGCCATAATATATATTTTGTGTCACATTATTTTGATGTAGGACAGAAGCCTTTTTGGAGGCAATCCGGTTGTAATGTACATGTCATGTTCCTTTACACTATACTTCATAGCAGAGTTAACCTGATCAATATTAAAAATTTAACAATGGGGGTGTACAAATTATATAAATAGCTTTAACGACTCATGCAAGTAACGCTATTTATAAGATTATAACTCTGCATTTTATAGAAAGAGGTAAATAACATTTAATTTTAAGACATTTAAGAAATTAGTATTTTCAACTTTTATTCTGAATAATTTCAGCATTTATCTAAAACATTTCATTTAGAAAGTCCTTCATTGATTTGCGTACTTATGACTATGTTATGTTAGTGGAGTTACCGTTTATCTAGCCAGTGTTCGGGAGAAAACAATTTAGAGTATTCTAACTTACGGATTTCTATAGAGCAATCATTTAAGTAATCAGATCATTTGATATCACTAAGGCACGGATTTTGAGGATAATTGCAATTTTAAGCATTTTTTTGCATTTATTCATATTTTTCCCTTTTTAGAGCATTTTAATCTTTTTTATTCCATTTTTTTATGATTTTGAGGCATTATTTAGCATGTCAGATTTTGCAGCAATATTTGGCATTTTTACACAATTTTCTGTTTAAGGAAATGTTTTTCACGTTAGAACTTCGTTATTTCACGTTTTTGTGGTGTGAAGGCATGTCACCTATGTTGTCCACATATTTTATGGTGTAAAGAGGTGTTCCTCTCGGTTGACCCTCTTCAAATAAAGCTAAGTTGGCAATGGATTTAAACCAGACTTCTAATTCTCTCATACATAGTGCAGCCTAGACCTTAAACAAGGAAGAAAAATCAGATGTAAGCAAATCTGTATTTTCATCTATGCACATTCCTAGACGTTGGAAGAATCTTCTTAAAGTATCGCTTACATTTAACAACATTGAAAAGCACCAGATAATTCAATGTAAATAAGATTTGATTGACGAAAAATAAAATTTTAGTTCAAGACAACCAAATCTTTTAAAGTTAGTCATATACGTATTTGAACACATTTCTCAATACAGAAATTATACTATTTACATTTAGCTAAAATTATTGATATTTGTACTATGACTTCATAAATTTTAGTGTGTTTTTCGTTTAGGTAAATTATTTTAACATCATAAAAATATAAAATTTTAATTGCATGATTGCATTTTAAAGGCATTTTTCAAGTGTTCTAGAGCCACTTTTAAACAATTTTAGAGCACTTTTGGGATTTTTTTACGTCATCAAAATCCGCGCTTTAGATATCACTAAACATAATCAGTGATATCTGTATTTTCAGATGCATTCATTTCAGTAATGACTGTACTGATTATTTATTTACATTACTGATGAGTGATCAATAATCATTGATATCACTGATTAAAGATCAATGATTACAACAGCTGTCACCTGCAGTTCTAATTGAGTTCCTGTAACCAAACTCATTTGAACTGCAGAACTCATCCTGAACTCAAATAAAGAACTGCAGTTCTAATTGTCACCTGCAGTTCTTTAATTGAGTTCCTGTAACCAAACTCATTATTTTGAAACATCTTAGTATATACGGTATTGCTTTGTGTTACTGCAGTAGTATAGATTTCTTGAATACAGTGATAATTTGATGCCCAGGTGCACCACAATCGTCAAACAATAGAAACTAAGGGAGTGTTTTTAATCCAGATTTTGTAAGAATCTCTTATACGACTTAAGTTTAAACGAGATAACAAAGTATAGAGTTGCATGTTGAAACTGAAATAAAAAATTAGCAGCCTTTTTACGTCTGAAGGAATGGATAAAAATACTTAATGATCTAATAAGAATCCAGTGTTTCATAACAATATTAAACTATACCATATTCTTTTTTAAAATAAGTTATATAATTGATTGAAAAATTGCATAATTGAATGAAAATTTTACTTAAATTTATTGCTAGAAAGTTAACTGAATCTTTTAGCTGTTAAGGGAAAAACATGTTTAAATCGACGATAGATGCATGCATTTGAAAGTGAATTGAACCAAATGAATATTTCAGGTGGTGGTTAGTTTTCATTGTATGTGTTTATGCAATAGCAGACTTACGATATGTAGCTTAAAGGCAGACTTTAAAATGAATATTGTTGGAGTTCTATAAAGATTTTATATTTCCTATTCAATCACAAAATTATATCCAGCTTCGCTATTATACATATTTTCTGGCATCTTTGTAAAGGCTAAAATTTTATAATGTTTATTATATACTGTGTATGGTACTCTTTAAAGTGATATTTCATGAAACATGGGAAAAATCAAGATTTTCTTTTCATTTTAAGCTGCATAAATCTGTTTTCCGGAACAAACATGTTTAAAGGTTCTTATATAAGTAGATACCCGATACATTTTTGAGCCAATTTTCATCAGCAGATACAATACATTATGGAAATTATGCATGAGTGGTAGTTAAGAAACAACTTTTTTATGTAAGTCATTTTTATCTATTTATCACTAATAAAATTTATACTCAGTTAGAATTTATGTAGATTTTAGAGCAAACTACATGTTAAAAACATATTTTATTCCAAAATTAAAAGTACATAAAAAGCATCTTTAGAATTGGCATAGTTATGATTTTGAAAAACTAATCATATATTTCTTTTAAATCCAATTTTTACGCTGATATTAACAATATACTTCAACCACTCAGAAAAGCATGATTTCCCCCCCCCCCAAGCAGTGGCGGCTCGTAACTTAAGTGAGTGGGGGTGCTGCTTCAGAAAATATTTAGCGAGCTCTTTAATGAAATATTATGTAAAATTTAACGGTATATACAAAGCAAAAATTTTTTAGTTTTTACAGTGATGAAAACAAAATTCTCTCTTTGGTGGTTTTGTGGGAATTGTCAAGAGGAATTTTATCAATTCCATCATTTCATTAAAAACGACATATAGTTATTTCTAACATGAATGTCATATAGTCATTTTCTAACATGAATTTCAGATTATCAATTAATTTGCAATATATTTCTTGATATTTTTAATTCCTGGCTGAAGTATTTTATTAGCAAGCATGAACTTCTTTCTTAACCGAAGTCCTAAAACTGTGAAAATGCAAGCTGTTGACATTCATTTACAGTCGTAGATTTCTTTTCTTGAGAAACAAGACCATGTTTAAATTATTTGTAATGAAATAAGCCATTTGTAATAAATATTTATTTAGTAGAAGAGTTAGAGGCGTAAATTAATGTATTATACTTTTTATTCCGTTGGAAGAATGTAATATTCAGGTTTTTTAAGCGCAACACTCACAGAACAAAAACGATAAATTCATTTTCCGGAACGGCAAATAACCACAGTGACCCCTGCGCGTGAGTCTGCTTCTTATCGCGCAAAAGCGCGCAGGCACAAAACAGTTAAAATTCGCTTCGCTGGCACTGTGGAACTTAACAGTTCCGTGCGTGGTTTTTGTCAGTTTTTCGTGGTTTAGGTCATGGCTATTGATGCAAAATTTTAAGGATGAGTACGAGTATGTATAAAAAATGAAGTAAAGGAGAAAAAATGCATTTATACAAAATATGTTCGATAAAACAGACAGTAAACTGGGGGTGTTGCAGTTCCGTAGTGCCTATGAACGAGCCGCCACTGCCCCCAAGTATGCCTTCAGAAAAAGAGATTTACTATATTTTTTCTCTCTAAAGAACAGTTTTAAAGATTAAATTTACTGTTAGAGGGAAAAAAAACGGGAAAAAAAGGAATTATACTTACAATAATCTAATTCCACTTCCTTTACAAAATGCTTCCATCAAGTTCTTTAAAATCATTTAGCAGTTCTTTAATCTCGATTCTTAAAAATTAGTAAAAATATCTGCTTTCTCATTCATTATTGACGGTATCGATAATATTAAGTTAAAAATACGATATTTGTACCTTTATGCTTTTAACGCGTCATGTAAATGCAGCTGAAGTGATGACAAATCATGCATTAGCATTGAGAATTTTTGTGAAAAGAAAATGGAAAGACAGTCTCTAAAAATGTCTCATGATGCTGCTGCTGACAGATTTGAGCAAATCCGCGACATGTTTTCGCGTTTAAGCCCCGCAGGTACGCGGTGGCAACTCAGTCACGTGATGTGATTAAGTTTCAGGTTAAAAACATGACTGTCAGAGACACATTCTTTCATCGCAGTTAAATCAACAGGTTAATTACACTTTAGATAAGTTTAATTTGAAAATCTCTCCGACTTGGCGTTAATAGCAACAGCCTTCCTTTTAGGAAGTGGCGAAAGAAAATAACTCATTTCAAATAAGAAAAACCGTTTACCTCCTTTCTCTGATTTTTTCATGGTATATTGTAGTCTACTTTAAAAAGTGTAATATGGATTTCCCAACAAGTGGAATAACCAGCAAATTCGTCAAGTTTGTCCTTTGCAGAGAGATGAGACCGGAAGATAATACACTCCCAGCTAAAATATCAAGTTTCGGGTCGCCCACAAAGCCCTTTGTTTATGCATTACACCATCTTTTCGCGTCCTTCGCTGGAATTTTAATTTGTTTCCCCCCAGGGTTTGAGGACAAAACCGCTCGTGATTATTCGTCGAAAGCGAAAATTTCAGAGTTCACCTACTTTCCTGCATGCACCCTCTCATCCTTTATCATGAATCAGAAGCCATCTCTTTGTTGTCGAAATTAAGAATCTTCTTCATCACTTTTCTTTTCACAACATTCAACAAAGCAGGTATTTTCCGGAAAATTACGGTTATGAGTTCCGTCTAATTGACTTTGTCACCCTATTTACAAACTTGTCTTTTTTGAAAAATAAAAACCTTGATATATCACATACCTTCTCGGAGTATATATAAGAGCGCATCTTGTTCTGCATCATCACTACCTCCAAGGATTTTGGACTGAAAGCATCAGCGTAAGAGCAAGCATGTTTTGGACTCAGGTAAGAGAACTTTTGTTTCACTCTCAGGATTAACTTTACTCTGAAATTGCTGACTTAACCATTTTCTGAGTGCGATGAACGAAAATCATCCACGGAATAAGTAATGATACCTTTGGGGAAAAAACTGTCTTTTGGTTGGATATTGGATTCCTAATACCGATGAACGAAAATCATCCACAGAATAAGTAATGATACATTTGGGGAAAAAACTGTCTTTTGGTTGGATAATGGATTCCTAATACCGATGAACGAAAATCATCCACAGAATAAGTAATGATACATTTGGGGAAAAAACTGTCTTTTGGTTGGATATTGGACTCCTAATACCCGATTTGCTTGCAACTTGGCTAAACCTTTCAATTTATCAAGATCTCAAATAAGCCAAACAATTGACAAAATTTAGACAAAAGTAATGGAAAATTTAAAAAACTGAAGTTTTTTGCTATGATTTATTGAATAATTGAATAATGGTGTCAAATTCTGCCCCTATATCAGCCATGGTATTCTCCGAAACTTTGAATCTTACCATATCACAAAATTCAGAACCCTTAGCCTTCACCGGTTAATGTCTAGAATATTAAATTTATGACTATAAAATTAAAATTCTAACTGCTCAAACTGTAAATCAAATGTGTTACGCTCAATGTATTAGAACATCTTACAATCAGATAACCTAACATTCAATATTTCTGGCGTTTTTTATACGTTTAGATGTGTTAGATTTCAGTATAATGAAACAAGAATGCAGCAACAGCAATTTTCTTTTTCTCTCTTTAACATATCAAAATTACTGAATGTTTTGTTAGTAGCCCACGCTCTATTACCATTTAAAACATTATTATACTCATTATACAAAGGGAATTGACTACACTTGAATAAATCTATCACCTACAAAACAAAAAAAAGGGAAAAAATTTAAAAATACTTTAATAAGAAACTTTTCTATCATTAATTAATGTCTTTAATTTATAGAAGTTTTATTTTGTTTTTTCCTTTGTAATTTTTTGCTATTTTTTTCATACATCGTACCCATAGCTTTTATTGACATTTGCGTGAAATGTTTAGGAGAACCATAAGTAGAATGGCATTGTTAAGAGACCAGTCAATGTAGCTCTTGAAACGTTTTAATCATTCCGTACAAATAACATACATGTCCGTAATGTCTAATGAAAAATAACTATCTATAATTAGAACATTTTAAATGTCGCGTTTCTCCTCGTGTTTTTAATTAATGCACTTAAGAACCAATTGATATATACGGCTTTGTTGTAGATTTGCTTTCGCATTGCTGAGCACGTATGAACGCTATCTTTCTCAATTGAGATAACATTGGTATCTAAAACTGAATATCATAAGTCATACAAATATAAAATGTTCGAGAATCAGGATTTTTTCGATTCACCACAAATTTTGAAAGTACACCGGTAGGGATAAACAAATAATGCAAACTAGGAAAAAATTAAGAAAATATGTGTCGTCTTTAATTAATTTGTGACACCATTTTGGCAGATATTTGACATGAAATAAAAGCTTCCGAAACTGTCCCATAAACTTGCTGAATCATACCTTAATGAGTAAGATACCATAGGAAGAACAGATTAGCACCGATACATTACTAAATAGATATTCTTGCTACAATAGCTCTTCACTGGAGGTCTGCTTAATATAAGTGATGCTACAATTTCTTGAAATAATCTGTTTATTCAAAGCTTATAAATTATTTATATTATATAGGTTACATTATTGATCCTAGTTCTTGCAATTCATGCAAGAGCTGGAGGAGTTGGTGGAGGTGCCATCGGTGGTAGAGGAGGACGTCCAGGGATTCCAGGACGAGCTGGAGGGGGACTTGGTGGCTCTGGTAGTGGCCTTGGAGGTTTTGGTGGAGCACAAACTGGAATTCCAGGAGCTGGCGGAGTTGGCGGAGGTCTTAGAGGAGGACTTGGTGGTGCTGGAGGACTTGGAGGAGCAGGAGCTGCACTTCAAAGACCTGGAGTAGGAATTGGTGGTAGTCTGGGAGGTATTGGAGGTGGAGCACCAGGAACTTCCGGACAACTTGGTAGCGGAATTAGAGGTGGTCGACCTGGACTTGGAGGAAGATTTGCAGGAGTTGGAGGCGGTGCAAGAGGTATGGTTGGAGGTGCTGGTGGATTTGGCGGTATGCCAGGAGGATTTGGACCTGCGGGTGGCATGATCGGAGGAGCTGGTGCTGCTGGAGGCATTGGAGGAGGAGCGGGATTTGGAGGAATGGAAACTGTAAGTAGTATTTATGTATATATTAAAAATATTTAGTTATAATAAAAAATAACAAATAGGTTTCAACTTATACTTTTGTATTCTACATGATTATTAGTATTTTTAAAACTTTTTCATGGATTTCATGGACTAAATTTTTCTTTAATTTAAAATGTGAGACGATTTTACGATTTATAAAGACATGAAATAACTCATTGAAAGTGTGTGTTAGTCAGGGTATTTTCAATTATTTTCAATTAATCTTTACTTCTAAAAAAATTGATGTCTAAATCAAATGAATACAATTTTTAATTAATCTTTACTTTTAAAAAAATTGATGTGTAAATCAAAATGAATACAATCAGGTATGTAATTTGAAATTGAAAAACAAGTAAGTGAAATAAAATATTCTGGAGCTGTAAGTGACCTAATTTTAAGCTAAAATTTTAAAGATGAGTTTCATTATTTCAGTGATTCCTTTATATTTTAAATTTCGAGTAATTTTTATTGCTAATTACGGAGTCTCGTATTGCTCCTGACAGAGCCTGTAATACAATATTTAAGCTTTTCAAATATTTGCAACTAAAGATAAAAACATATTAATACAGATTGAAGAAAAATATGAAAATTTAAAAATTCATTTATCTATGAAAATGACTACAGAGTAATTAAGTTCAAAGGCTAGGCGTATTATGTACATTTAAAAAGAAAAATATTTTTGTTCTTCTACACTCTAAAGTCATTTCAATATTTGCAAACATTCGTCGAAAAGTAATTTCCATTAGCAATACAGTAGCAAAACTAGTTTGCATGCGATGCACAGGTATTCATAACTTTCGTTTCAGTTACGTTAAATCACCAAGTAATTTAAAAAATCTAGCAAAAGTATTCATGCGATATTACTTTGATATTGAATTTTAAATGCGAATTGAAATATTGGTATGTGTTGCAAATCGAAACTTGTTTCTTATTAAGAAATTTCTGTTTCAATGAACAGAAGCCAAGGGAAATCCTTCAATATTATTTATTTGTCCTGGTGATTTTGAATTACATTGAAATCTGTCTACAGTCAAGCCCGCTTAATGGAATAGCCAATTTGCCACAAAAAATTATTCTAATAAGCGGGATATATTCCATTATCCGGGATCACATTGACACGCTCACAATATATCAATTCACATATAAACCAAGACAGTAATAAAATACTAATTGTAGGCATATTTAAACTATTATAATTAACAGTCTATTAATTAAAAGTAAGAAAACTTTAAATATTTTAAAATTTAGAAATTAAATGGAAAACGTGATATTTTACTGTAGAATAAGTTTTTTCCTTATTTTTTGGAAAATACTAATTAAAATGTTACTTGCGTTTTGCAAAAGAAGTCAGGCATTTTAGACCGTTACCTATACTGTAAATTAACCTGTTTTTTTAATATTTTATTTCATAAATTAGATTGTGCAATACAATGGAAATATATAAGCTTTATTTTTACATAAAGATACGTAAGTAGAACAATACGGATGAGGTGGCAAAGGAAAACAACAACAATGAATTGAAAACTTATTTCATTCCTGTGCAAGAAGCAGCCATTTTCTGCAATTACACATTTTCTGTAAAGTGAGAAAATTGCTCTGAAAGGCATTCAGTTAATGAACATTCAAAATGGTTCTTTTTGCAAATAAATTCTGAAAAGAAGTTTGAAAAATGGAAAAAGATTGATATTATCATTGATAAAAGTTATTCCTTTAAGCGGGATAACTTCAAATATGATATTCCATTAACCGGGAAATTTAACAAAGAAGCTAATTACTGCGGCTTGGTACATTGAAAATTTATCACATTAAGCGGGATATTCCTTTAACCGATATTCCATTAAGCGGGTTCGACTGTATTTCGGTAAATTTTTTTTCTACCGATAAAATGCCACTCAAAATTATGCATTTCGAACCTCCCTATTACGTTATTGTTTTTCCTATGGAACTGCTTTTGATGAAAATTTCGAGGTATTTTGCCCTTCAGTTACTTATATTTAGAGCTCTCTCATTAAGTTTTACTTTTCTCAAAAACAAAACATAAAAATAAGACTTTCTGAAAGTTAGTGTTTGCGGGAGACACTAAATGTATGTCTCTATGTTAACGCGAAGTTTGTTACTGAAGCTACAATCTGACGAGTCGAAACAGAACACATATTCAATACAAACTTTCAGAGAGTATACTCTTTGTTTAAGATTGTCTTTCATAATCGATTTTAGGTTTAAACTAAAGCAAACCTGAATGTTTTCTTTTAGCCGACACCATTCAGTTTCGACTACCAAGCTCCTGATGAACAGGGCAACAACCACTTCAGAAATGAAGAAGGTGACGGGTTCGGCAATGTCTACGGAACCTATGGATATACTGACAATCAGGGCTTGTACCGAGTTGTAGAATACATGTCTGGACCAGGCGGCTTCCAAGCCAACATCTTGACTAACGAACCAGGCACTAAATCAGAAAATCCCGCTGACGTCACCATCAATGCTGAGCCATCGCCAGCGGGATTGCAAGAGATGTACACTCCTACCTCTGGACTTGGTAAGTGATTTTTGAACATTCGGTAAAATACATCAATAACCGAGAAAATATATGTTCTAATACCACCTGATTTAATATTTTCATTAACATATGTACAAATATGTTTGGTATATAGTGATTTTCTTCCTCATTGGAATCTTTAATAATCAAAAAACGTTTTATTTCTCATGACTTTTTTACCGTTTTGTCAAGATTTCAAACTGTATTAGCAATACTTAAATTCCAAATAAGTTTCGAAATTTAAATCTGAATTTCGTGTTTATTTCGTACTCCAATCTTGCAAGTTGATATAAAGGACATAAATTAAAATCTGTTTTAAAATTACTAATAATGACAAATACGATGAAAACTAAATGTTTAACTAATGTAAAATAATAGTACATGCAAGGGTTCTTAAATGAAAGTTCCTACAGATACTCTAAATTAATATGTATTATTCAGCATTCCTTATAATTGTACAAAAATAATTTTTTATGAGTTTGGCTTCGACTTAAACTTAATCCAATTAAGACAGAATCCTTATGTCCATTACAGTGTATTGGAAGTGTATAAATAAAGGCTGATATAAACATATGTATATAGCTATAAAAAGATTAATTAAAGCTAAGCCAACGAAAATTTAGCCTTGTAGGGCATTTTCACATCTCAAACCTCAGTAACGTGATAACTGAGACTTGGAGGTTTTCTCCAATTCTTTTAAAACATCTCTGACAGGCTCGTAACAGGCTCTTTAAACAATATTGACAATAAGGAAAGATATCTAATTGATTTTACATGTTAACAAGATAGGCTAAGAAATTAAGAGTCGTTACCGTTGGTTCATAGTTTTTGATTCCGAAGGAATAATCAAGTTAAATAAATAAGGGTAACTAAAATGTTTTCTCTCTTTATGGTAGTGAGTATTTTCAAAAAACGGCGAAATAATTTCGTACATGGATGTAGCATCTGTAATAATTCATTAAAATTATGTACTATTGATTAATCAAGACCTATAAAGCTAGTGTCATATCAGACATACATGAGAGAAAAATATTTATTGTTCTAACAGTTTTAGTTCTTTTAAAATAAGACAATTTTTTCATGGTTTGCTCTGATGTAGAAAGCATTGGAGCATTGCAAACTTTCAGCGTGAATTTCACAGTAGAATGCAATCAAGAAAACACAAGCTATTTCAAAGTAGTTATACATTTCTGGAAAACAAATAAGAAAATTACATTACAAAAATTTAAATGCTAGTTTTAACTGCTGGAACATGATACATTAACATTTAAAAAATCTTTAAAAGAATTTGCAAATAGTAAACATTATATTTTTACTCTACTTTTATGTTTTACTAAATTAAAAAAGAAAAGTGCTTCTTTACAAACTTATATTTGTTCCTTTAAATCGTATAAGTAGATTTGTCCAAAATTTTCGGAGGAAATATAAGATTGTCCAATTTTAGTTGTTTAGTTTAATATACATCTAAGTTGTTTATTTTAACACACACTACGGCAAAATTTCAATTTTTGAAATAAAAAGTAAAACTATGCAAATTTTATTTCGCTATCATATAGCAATAATGATTTGTATTTTCACAGGTGGTGGTTTCGGCGGAATGGGAGGACTTGGAGGTGGTAGAGGTGTTGGTGGCGGTGCTGGATTCGGAGGAATCGGTGGTGGACTTGCTGGCGGCCCATTTGGAGGTCTGGGATCAACTGGTGCTGGACTCGGAGGACTTGGAGGAAGATTAGGTGGAGCACCTGGTCTTGGTGGTGGACTAGGAGGAATGGGTGGAGTTGGCGGTGCACCAGGAGGATTCGGTGGAGTTGGCGGTGGACTGGGAGGATTGGGTGGAATTGGAGGGCTTGGAGGAGCTGGAAGTGGCTTAGGTGGACTTCGTGGAGGAGTAGGTGGTCTAGGTGGTCTAGGAAGTGCCAAGCCAGGAAAAATGATTGGTGGCATTGGAGGTCTTGGTGGTGCTGGCGGTTCAGGTTTATTTTCTGGAATTCCCCGAAGTTCAAGTAGTAAAAGTGGATACTAAATTTATAGTTTAGAATTTCATGTTCAGTCTCCAGTTTTGTGTCCAGTCTCTTGTTTTCTAAACTTTATAGCTGCTATTTTGCTTCGACAGAATGTCAAGTCTTTTTATGTGAAGCTTTACTGAACAAAAATGTTACGTGAACTGCCAAAAATTATGTGTACAACGAAAATACAATGTGAAAAGCCAAAAACTATGAATCCTATAACTGCATTTTTAGAATTTATGAAAGTAAGAATATGTAAATGAACTCTTTTTAATGTTATTTTAAGTGATCTGTTATTTCAAATAATTCTGCTGTAAATGTCTTTAGAATTTTTCATCTTTCATTTTCTTGCTTTAAAAAGAAATGTTTGTTGTCTTGCAATCGTGTTTTGTTGGTACTTCTTTGCTGCAATTTATGTAATCCTGCATTTGCTTCTAGTTGCACGCAATAAAAGCATTTTATTTGACAAAGGACTAATTTATTTTGGTTCAGATTTTACCAAATGGCAAATAAAGCATAATTCATTCAAATTCATTTTTAAAGAAATCTAAGGGCCGGCTGTTCATGTTTATCCACTAATTCGACGCATACAATATTTGATACTTATTTGTACTTGGTTCACTAAAATCATCAGTATCCTGTTGCAAAACAATATTAAATATAAATTTCTAGTTTAATTTATATAACCACTTGAGTCTACATATCCTGTACACATAGATGATTTCTATTAATAGCAACTAATTTCCTAATGTTAGAAATAATAATTTTGGTCATTTCTATTATTACCTGAACATTATTTAAAACTATAACCAAAGATATGGCAATAATATGCACGCCAATTGTGCTGAACTGAGCACTGTCATCCAAAGTGTACATAATTTTTTTTTATCCTATAATATTTTCAATAACATGCACTAGAATAAATCCAAATGTGTCTGCTTCTTTTAACGGTTTACCTTGTAGGTCTGTTAGACAAAAAAGGCTGATTATTTCATTAATTTTTATAGATGACACAACATATGCAACTGACACATCTAATGGTTTACGAGCAATGGTTTTACGATTACACTGCCCTAAAGACAAATTTAAAACTATAATCAAAAGGACTGTCACAATCTCATAACGCATCTGAACGCAGAAATAGTATAGTAATTATACTTCATATAATATATTTGAAGTATAAAAAAAGTTATATCTTAAAATTCATGACGTAACCAAAGGCTGTGAGGTTTCTAACATTATATCGGAAAATCATACAAGTATTACAAGTGTGAAGAATCGGAACATCGTGATTTCATTGGCAAGCCAAGAACAACAAATGAATTTGAATAACTGTTATTGAAATATACCAGCTGTGGCATCCCACCTCCAATGTTTATGAACTCTGAGTTGTTTTAGCGTGCGGTGTTTTCTCTTACCTGCTTTGATTGTTAAATTTCTGAATTGTTTGAGAACAGAGAGAGGACATGTGGATGATGTTTCGGGCTGGATGTAAAAAGGAAAGAAACTGAGAAATAAATAAATTGTACTTATAATTAACTCTTTTTAATTAATAGAATTAATAAAATGGAGACTTAAATAAAAAATAAATAATATAACACGTTCCACTTCAAAGAACTAAAATGTTCAGTAAAAGAAAAATTACATATTGGATAACAATAATGAACAAAGTACGAAAATTGAAAAAAGACAAAACATGTATTTAAATAACTAATGGAATATTCAAATCATGCAGCATAATGTCTAATTTGGCAAGAATAAAAAATTTAAAAAGAGACCAAATTACAAAGAAAATGTATAAATAAAAAGTATAAAACTAAATTTAAAACTAAACATCTTACCAAAAAAGCATGAAAACAACCAATTCTTGAAATTGAATTCTACACTTCTAGTCGGTGGTTGAAGTTACTGTTAGTCTTAACTACTATGGAATTTAAATCGATTAATCAGTTTATAAACAAATGGTTTAGGATAGTTATGATCTTGTAAATGTTTTTTAAGTAACTCAACTTGCTTATTAATATTTATATTTGAACAAAGTCTGTTGATTCTTATAAGTTGTTTGACAATAATATTTTTGAAAAGATTTTTATATGTGAGCAAGAATAAAAATATTGGCTCTTTGCTATTTCGAATATGTAGTCATTCCTTTTGTCATAAATATCTGTAATTAAATCTCCGTTGTCTTTTCTAAAAATATTTATGTCAAGAAAATTAATGTTTTAGAATTATTATTACTTTTTATAAGTTCAAGATAGTTGGGATAAAAACTAGGTGTATCCATATTGCTTTTACTGAAAATGATGTCATCTATATATCTATATAGTAATGTATTATCATCTATATTTTCAACTGTTTCAAAGTTACTTAGAAACATGTTAACTAGCTGGCTGGATGATGGACTACCTTGAGTTATACTAAATTTTTAACTAGTAACTGCTTTCTCTATCAGAACAATACTATTTACAAACAAATAAGCCTCAACTTCACCATCAAAACTGGTGGTATCTCTCCCTACAGCCTTATAAAATGCAAAATGGTCAGAATAGATTCCTGCACCGGCACCAGTACTTCGCTCAATCATGGATCCATCAGTGTAAATGTAATTAGGAGTGAACGAAATTATGTTAATGATATAAGTTTTAATGCTGGCTTCATATTCACATCATTACTTTTATGCCTATTTTTAAATGACGTTACTGCATTTATAGAAGTTTCGGATAAAACAGGCTTTCACTTATTCGTTGCTTTCATTTACAGGCAGTTTTGTTCAATCCTTTGAAGATCGTGAAAGTGAGATTTTAATCAAAGTACAACTGAAAACTTTTATTGTATTGCAACGTGACTTTACATCCGTATCAAAGCTTTGCAATTACGTTAAAACAAGTTAATCAGCTCATGTTTTAAATAACAATAGTCTTAGATTTTTCGAACGCTTTATAATGAAAAAGCTTTAGAAACAATATTTTACAACTTTGGTCTGACCGATGTAGTGTTTGCATTTAACTTCATGGACAAAAGAGAACTCTTCTTTAAGTGAAAGTAAACACGTGTTGAAAACATATATTTATTTTTCTTTTCTGTTTATGCAATTATTCCTGTTGTGAGAAAGGTGCAATTTTCTTGAAATTATTGTAGAGCTAGAAACACATGAACTGGTTTTCGTATAGATTACGCATTCATGTTTTCCTAGATGAAATATTTCAAATTGTTTGTTTTCAATGAAATATTTTAGTTTTTTTCTCAACGTCCATGATAGCTGCAATTAAATGCATTGAATTTTAAAATTATTGCCTTAAATGCCTCTTTTTTTCTCTTAACGTGTTTCTAATCACCAATTCTTTTGTCCTCCCTTTACATTCATGCTTTAATGAGTTTTGTGAAACGATAGTATAATTATTTTATTTGACCACATTTTAATGACTGAAATTACAATCTTATTTCGAGCATGTTGTGATTGTAAGAGAATTTAGAAAAAATACAGATTTAATTTTATAATCAATGAAAAATGTACTATATAATAATTTTAGAAGCTTGATACATCAAACAATAAAAACAAGATTTTTTTCTTTAACTATTTTTTTTTAATATAGCAGTCATGACGTTAAACTGTTGCAGAAAACAAATTCAAGAACAAAAAACATACAAAAAAACTTGGAACCGTTTGGGTTCCCGTGTTCCAATTTAACCATTGGGAAATGATGTTGGTAGCTGCAACCTGCAAAAAGCTTTTTCGTTTATTTTTTTAAGAAAAATGTTGTAAAATAATTAATACTGCGTTGATTTTTATGATCGTCTGTTTCTACGTAAGCAAAATCATTTCTATGGCATCAAAGAGTTCATGATATTGTGAATCTTGTTGCCAGATTCAAGATTGGGCGGCAGAAATGTGCATTAAAAATTAATATATATTTTGTAAATTAAAAACAAAATGTTTGCTACTGAGTTTCTGACCCCCGTAATTTTCTACATTAGAACATCCAATTTCGTATCCCTACCGTGTTGAAATAATATTAATTCATGAAAAAGATAGAACAACAACTAAACACCACATTAATTTGTGTTTTTAAAATTCAACGTCCATTTTATTCACACGAGAGTAAAAATAATCTTTACCCATCAAAGATTTCGAAAATTTAGAATTCACCAATCAGTGATCGAATAAAAGTGGAAGGACATTTGTTTCCACAAAAGCAACAATCATTTTACAATGGTTAATAGCTAAAATCATGTAAATGATATTAGTATGCACAAAAAAAGCAATAATGACTATCATACCATTGCATTGTTGAAATCTTGCCTTTTGATTTTTAAAATGAAGTGAATTCAACTAGAAACTAAATAAAGAGTTCGGGGCAAAACGAAAAGAAGATATTCTTCAGTGAGCGGTGCTATGAACATCACAAAAAAATGCATTCAAAATGTCGATGTATCACATGATGAAACACTAATTTAAAAAACACCATTTTAGAATAGTGTTTTTTAATTAGTGATTAATTAAAACACTAATTAGTAATTAATTCTAAAACACTAATTTAGAAACACTAATTTTGGTGTTTCAACTCTAAAATTCAGAATTTATTTTATCGCTGGTTTAGATAATTGGATAGATTGGGCCTCATGGTTGTTTTGAAGCACAAGCATTTCAAACCTTTATTTCTTCATATGACGTGTTCTCAGTTCCCCTTCGTACGCAGCAGGGGCGTAGCAATTCAAAATCCATGGGAGAGGAGGAAATCCATCCAACATTTACGCCGAATATTCAAAAATATTGCATTAGACTTAATGAATAGTCAAAATTAATCTAAATTAAATAAATAGCTTAATTTAAATAATAAGTTATTCCCTTCATTAATTATTTATTAATTAATTATTAATTATTAATCATTATTAAATAATTATTATTAATAGTTTAATTTATTAATAAGCTGAACTATTACTTAATTAGCAACAGCTCAACTCATCCAACATTTCCACTGAATACTCAAAAATGTTGGATAAGCCTTTATTAACAATCAAAATTAAGTTAAACTGAACTAAATTAATATCTTGATTTAATTAGTAAGTTATTCCCTTCATTAAATATTAATTGAATCATTATTAATTATTAATCATTATTGATTCAATAGTTGTTAATTAATAGCTTAATTTAATTAGAGAGTTATTTATTTCATTAGTTATTAATTAATCCTTTGAAAAACTGGCTACGTGCACAATACTTTGCTACCGAATGGGGGGTTGCTACCAAATTCATTGTAATTGATTTGCTACCAAAACCAATTACAATGTCCCTTGCTATAAAACACGAGAAAATTACTGAGTATGATTTTAGCCAGGTTCTTTTATATATCTTTCATGTATACACGTGTAATACTTTTGAAAATATAGTTTTTCAAAACGAATGAATCATTTGTGCTAACCATGTAGTTTCTATTGAAATGTGCCTTCGTACATTGTAATATTCATTTCACTACCCACGGTAAAGCAAGTTATCTTCTACCATTCCAAACCATATGCGATCTTTTGGATTGTTGTTCTTGCTGTCTACTCGGCTATAACGTTAATTTCTTTCCATTTCATTCTTAGTTTTAACATCAGTGTAGTAAGTAATAAAGTTTCAAAAAGAAGACAATATTTCACTGCACTACAATGTACTTACCTAAATATTTTTGCATAATAACTAACATAAATAGCAGAAAGTTACGATTAGCACAATACACAGTTGAGAAATATGACAAAAGTGTAACAAATACAAAAGAAATAAATTTTATACGTAACATCTTTCTCTATTTTCTTTTCTTTTTACCGTGTTCTACTTTCACATGGAATCATGAAACGAATTAGCGAAAGAATTCAATATTCTCTTAATGCGTTCATACATAACAATGATTCCAGCATGCATTTCATCAAACTTTCCTAGATACATACAGCGCCATCATAGCAAACAAATTCAATATAAGAGAGATTGCTCAGTGTTGTGATTTGTTATAACAAACATGTCTCTAAACACTTCTGTAATTGCATTTGAGGTAAGATATTAAAAATATTTTTTTCGAAGAATATATTATTATGGAATATCGATACATTTGCTTTCTGATTAAACTAAGAAATTTTGATATTTTATAGAATTTGACTCGTTATTTTTCATGCAGTGTTGCCACGAATGACCGGAAATTCTAGGAGAATGAAAAAACAAATTTTATGTGTCATAATCCCGCTTTAGCGAATTCTAAAACTATAGTCCTTCAAGCTACTTTTCACATTTATTCTAGAAGAAAATAGGCTTACAAATTTTTCATTCAAAATTTAATCTAATATACGATTTTT
>Ga0068630_1000066_pt1 | contig 24851 bp, 28 predicted proteins | sample InSIn4gowninarea_FD_77433 | JGI IMG/M metagenome (GOLD analysis project Ga0068630, IMG submission 77433) | Clean room microbial communities from NASA Spacecraft Assembly Facility at Jet Propulsion Laboratory, Pasadena, California, USA -... ... | reverse complement strand
TTTTTTTAAAATAGAGGTAGGGTTTGTGATTCAATTATACTTACTGACATCTAATGATTTTAATTATCGTCCCATTGTGCTTCTTTATGCAACTGCCAAATTTGCCTGTTACAATGCTGTATATCGTATTGATTACTGTATTATTTGGTTGTAGTTATTATAATAAAAAAACGAAATTACTTGTCTTTTCTGGCGTTGCGGTTGTTGGTATTGCATTAGTAGGATATGCCATCTACGCTTACAACTACTTATTAGAAACTTATCAAACAGCACGTATTAGAGCCTTTTTACATCCGGAATTATACGCGGATACAGATGGTTATATGTTGCTACAGCTAAAAGATGTACTTGCACAAGCAGGTTGGTTTGGCGCAGAGACGACCCGCTATATTCCAGAGGGACATACAGACTACGCACTCGTTCAGCTCATACAAGCCTATGGTTATTCAGCTGGACTTGCTGTTATTGTAGTGATGCTACTTCTTGCTGTTCGAATATTATGGATGGTTCGTACGATGTCACACTCATTTGGAAAGCTACTTATTATCGCCGCAGTCACACTTTATAGTGCCCAGAGCTTATATTCAATTCTCATGGTATTCGGCATACTTCCATTAACTAGTGTACCATTACCATTTATCAGCTATGGGGCCACACCATTATTATTAAACGCGCTATTAATCGGATTCGTATTAAGTGTATATCGTAGAAAATCATTTGCTGCGAACACAGCCTTTAGAAGAGTACCAAAAAGAGACTAGTCGGTTTAAGCCCATTACTTATGATCTTTACTACTTTTCATTGATAGACAAACAACAGATATTTTCATTCCAACCTAATAATAAAAAACTGCCTATACGAGCTGCCAAACATAGCACCGTATAGGTTTTTTTGTTGTATGAAAGCGTTCATAACAAATATTCCTCAGTGATGTAAATGCTAAGTAATGGCGACAAGTTTATTAATTGTTCCAACGCCAAGGCTTCTTTATAGTTATGTTAAGATGATAGACCAACATGCCTTATTTAATTTAAAATTCAAACAACTATTTGAAACTTGAAATCATTGATATCCGTCTAACGGGCAAGGAGGGGATAGAAGTGGACTTTGAAGATATTGTACGTCCGTATATATCGATTTTATTTCGCATCGCCTATACGTATGTAAAAGATAGCCATGCCGCAGAGGATATTGTCCAGGACGTTCTGATAAAGGCTTATGAGCGCCAAACACAATTTCGAGGAGAAGCCAATTATGAAACATACTTAGTCAAAATGACCATTAACCGTAGCTATGATTATTTGCGTAGTTGGCATTATCGTCAGTTGGTGCTTACAAATAAATGGTCCGATTTGCTAAATCATTCACATACACCAGAAAATTCATTGTTAACTAAGGAGCAAAATATTACAGTGGCAGAACTTATTTTAAGACTGCAACCAAAATACCGTGAAGTGCTATTTTTTTATTATTATCTTCAATATGATGTCAATGAGATTGCCATGCTGTTAAAACTATCTGTGAATACAGTAAAAACACGCCTTGTTCGGGCACGCAAAATGCTTAAGAATTTAACAACGAAATTGGAGGTCGATTTCAATGAAACGGAATTCAATTAAACATAGCTTTGATGATTTTTTTGACCGCAAACAGCTACCTTCACCGGAAACTGTGGATCGAATTCTTCAATTGAAGCAACAATCTAAAAAACCGCGTACTATTAAATGGCTACCTATCTTCATCGTCTGCATTGTGCTTATAAGTTGTGCGGCTTTAGTCATCAACGTTATTCAAAAGACCGAACAAAGAATAAGTGTTGAACCATCGGAAACTCCGATTAGCAGTGATGAAACGAATGCTGAGAATGCTGAGACAATTCAATTAAACCATATACAAATGTTTTCTCAATTTGAAGGCTGGTCTAAATACGAAAATGAATTATTAAAGACTACAGATGGTGGTGCTACATGGGTGGCTTCATCCCCACAAACGAAGATCAGTGCTACAACTGACTTTTTCATTTTAAATGAAGCAACAGCGTGGTTATTTGAAATAGAAGAAGATCAATTAAAAACGTATAAGACGCTTAATGGAGGGGAATCTTGGGCTCCGTATACTAATAAAATAGAAGGTGACATTCGTGCAGTTCATTTTGTTGATGAACAAATTGGCACCATCTTAACAACTTTAAGTAATAATGAAGTGAGTTTATACCGTACAACGAACGGCGGCGAAACTTGGAAAGCTATTGCCCATAATCTATCTACATTAAATTTTGACAACATTAGTGAAATAACTTTTTTAAATGAAGATATTGGTTGGATGACAGGTAAAGAGATAAATTCTCAACAGTTAGCCATCTTGACTACACTAAATGGAGGTATCACATGGCAGTATAGAGAGTTACCAATGATTGCAGATATTGATTTGACACATTATAAAACAGAGGTAGCCGTGAACTCCGATCAATCGTATATAGTATTGCATGCAAATTGTGCTAAGCAACAATGTGCTGTTATTTATGGTACAGAAGATGCTGGCCAAACATGGTATGTAGAGCATATTATACACTATGATAATAAAGAAGACTCGATCCATATAGTTGCAGCTGACGATGCTTGGTTTGCTACAGATAGTGGTGGTACAGTTTACTATTCTATTGATAATGAGCAAACATGGCAGTCGTTCACATTAAATGTTCCCAACCCAATAAAGACGAGTGATTTTGTTGATTCTACACATGGTTTTATCATTACAGACGATAATCTTTACGTGACAGTAGATCGTATAACATGGCAGCCAATACAACCTAAATTAATACGTCAGGAATTAAATTATATTTCTTATGAAGGGAACATGTATAGTGAAGCCATAACAGAACTACAAGAAATAGCGATTGAGGCTTTAGGAGAGTATTATTCCGCAATATGGAATGGTGAACCTATGCGCCTTTCAAATTACATCACGAATAAAAATCTTCAGAACTATATGCAAACGAAAATCAATACGCTATACAGTGAAAATGTGGACCACCAAATAACACATGCAGTGGATATAGACGTATATGATTATACGATAACCCTAATGGAAGATGGACAGGGAGAATACTTTATAGTAGAGCTATTTGCAGATATTATTTCAGGAACGCGTAGCTATGGGGATGAAACACATATGTTACTCCGTAAGCTTAACAATCAATTTGTTATTGTCGACTGGTATAACACTGCAAAGGATAGCTATGATTTCATTGTACGAGGAGAAAATGAAAATGTGTTTAATGCTAGCTTATGGGATGATATTGATTGGGTAAATTCATTAGATGTCAGTAAGTATAATTGAATCACAAACCCTACCTCTATTTTAAAAAAACAAATAATATGCTATTATATTTTCTGATTATACTAAATATTTTTATTACAAACGTTTAGGGGGTGATTCAAATGATGATGTTCTCTCATTTTATGAGTAAAAACGATGTACCTCATGCAAAGTCTATTTTTAGAAAAGCGACACTTTGTATGAGGGCAAAATAATAATTTCACGCTGATATGTTTTTCTAATAGTTAGGCTTTGCACCTTATTTAACATCAATACAAATAAGGAGCGGGCAAAATGAATTATACAAACGCGATTGATATTTTACCAAAAGAATTAGTACTAGAGATTCAAAAATATGTGCAGGGCGAAACGCTCTATATTCCACAGCTAGACAACAAGCGAAAAGGTTGGGGAACAGCGAGCGGTGGGCGAATAGCCATTGATCAACGGAACGAAGAAATTCGATCCTTGTTTCAACTTGGTAACAGTATTCAGCAATTATCCGCACAGTATTTTTTATCAACGGAAACAATAAAAAAAGTTGTTTACCGTAAAAAATAACATGTATGATCAGCAAGCAAAGAGGAATTTTTTCCTTTAAAGCTTGCTTTTTTAATTTGAGTAGGTATAAAACGAGTGAAGCTATTTTTTACCTATAATTCATGTTGAATTGCTCTTATACTAAAAGTGAAATTGAACATGAAGGAGTATGATGATAATAATGAATCAATTCAAAATACTAACTCCAACAGATTTTCCTGTAGCTGCGCATTTTATTAGAAACTTAAATCAGCATAAAAGCAAGCGTATAGGCTATTGCGGTGTAGAATATCACGATATATTAAAGGGACTACAACGTGATTTTTTTGTAGACAATCATTCTTCAATTTGTGTAGCTGAAAAAGATGGCAAAATAACTGCTTTAATTGGACTTGATATAGATGAAGGCATAGCAGAGGTTTGGGGTCCATTTTCAATCCATAATCATACTAGCGTACAGCTACAACTTTGGAACTTTGTGAAAGTATCCTTTCCATCTATTCAGCAATTTTTATTTTTTATTCATGAAGAAAATCTTGAACAACAGCAATTTATGGAAACGATACAAGCGAATAATGATGGTACACATTTATATATGGCCGCGCACCGTACACAGGCAATAATGGCTGAGCACTATCAGAGTCGTCCTTTTTTAAAAGATGACTTTCTAGTATTTCAAGCATTACATGACAAAATATTCCTGAATGCATATTATGACGCAAATGCCATATGCAACTTGATTCAAACATCTCCAGAGGAGTATAAGCTAATTATCTTATGTTCAGAAAATATCATGCAGGGGTATGCATTTTATTCTATTAATTACGAAATTAATAGTGCACATTTGGAATTTATCGCAATTGAACCAATACATAGAGGTAATGGATATGGAAAGATACTACTTACAGAAGTATTAGGACAAGTATTTCTAAATCCTAGTATTGAGGATGTAACGCTGACAGTGAGTCATTCAAATGTTCAAGCCAATTTACTTTATGAACAAGTAGGTTTTCATAAGCAGGATCGACTTATCAGCTATAGTATCGTGTATTAAGGCACCTCCTTTTTTATTGGATATGAAGAGGTAAAAACATATACCGAAGCGATTATTTTTAATTAATCACGTTAAGTTCGCTTGCTTATTGATTAGAATACGAAACTCCTATCATCTGTCAGCGATTAATAGCTAATTAAATTTTTATTTGAAATACCCGCCCAAATCGCTTCATTTACATTGAATTATCTAAATTGTGTCGAATTTTTCTGCGGAGTTAAAATGTTAAATAAAGAGGTGTCGAATTGAAGTTAGATGAGTATATGCTCATGATGTTTCCTGGTTTAGAGCTTAGACCCCCTGTTTTTTATAACTGGCATATTGGTATACGTTTTGAATTAGGCTTGAACGATGATTATCGCTTTATTTACAGGGATTGTCCTTATATACAAAGTGTTTATAAAAGAGCAATCGCTTTATTTGAGGCTTCTCATTTGCATTACGACAGACCTAAGATTGATGAAGTATTTCATCATATAAAAAATTAACAATCAATCTATTTGTATAAAAATTTATACTTGTAATATTTGTAATTATCGTAATAATATATTTTCCACTAGCTGCATTTAAACAAAATCTACATGCTTAACAAGTTGTTTGTAATCATTTCCATATATTGATACCATCTCATCCTATATTTTGCTTAGGGTGCATAATAAATGTATTTAAAGCGATATTTGAATAATTCTCCATTGCAACAGCCTGCGATATTTAATCCTATTTTAAACGTCTTGTAACAATTTATATCAACCTTTATATTACAATTTTAAATATATGAGGGAGGTAGTTAGATGTTAGTTAAAAATAATGATGATTTGTACGAGTTATTAGATTCTTTGTTAAGGGAGCCAACAGAATTTTGGGATACATTCTATAAGGATAAAGAAAAAAATATCCCATTTTTTTGCGATAAACCTGACGAGCACTTAGTGAAATATTTAAATAAAGAAATGATTAAACCGCTCCATGTACTTGAAATTGGTTGTGGTAATGGACGAAATGCTATTTATTTAGCTCAAAAGGGTTGGAATGTAACGGCTGTAGATTTATCAGAGCAAGCTATCAAGTGGGCAAAGGAGCAAGCTGATGATCAACATGTAAATATTAAATTTATTTGTGAAAATATCTTTAATTTAAAGTTGGAATCACAAAAGTTTGATTACATATATGATTCTGGTTGTTTTCATCACTTATCACCACACCGAAGAGTATCCTATATTCAATTTATCAACAAATATTTAAAGAATAATGGTTATTTTTCAATTAGTGCATTTAAAGAAAACGGAAAGTACGGCGGATCCTCGATATCAGATCAACAATATTATATTGACCGAAGCTTACATGGTGGTATAGGCTATTCCAAAGAAAAATTACAAATTCTCTTCTCAGATTTTCAAGAAATCGAAATACGAGATATGCAGCATAATAATTTAAATGACAATGAATTTGGTCTTGAAGATTTTATTGTTTGTCTCTTTAAAAAGTCCAGTTCAAGTAAGTAAATATGACTTATACCATTAAATTTCTCGACCGAATCTTTGATAACTTTCTTTAAGGTATTCTATTAAAAAACCATAACAAAACAAGAAAGAGAGTTGCTTATTAAATGATTACAGAGTTAAAAAAGTTGGAATTTTATAAGTGTAAAGAACTGTTAAATGAACAAGGTCAATTAGAAGCAAATGCAATAATTGAAGGAGTAAATCCAGGTAGAGTATTTGTTGATGATATTGATTCACCTAAGTCTGGACTTATTTGGTTAGGTAATAATGATGGCTTTGTCTTTTTTGGGAATGAAAGCAACGAAGCATTCAATAACGAATTAAACAGCTTTATTGACCAAGTCATTACACCAGATGCACTAAAAGTTGGATTACATTGGTTTGAAGTTGTCGGTAATCATCCAAGTTGGAATAAAACAATTGAAAAGTTGCTGAATAGTCGTGAATTAGGCAGTTGGAATCAGCGGGTATATACGTTGCAAAAGGATGATTATACAATTGGCAAGGAACTCGTTATTGAAAAAGGGTATAAAGTTGAAAAAATGACCAAACAGCTCTATGAAAATAAAGAGAATACAATAATAAACATCAAATTCCTACACGCTAAAATTTTAGAGTTTTGGTCATCACCTGAAGAGTTCTTTAATCGTGGAATTGGTTATTGTATCATTTACAATAATGAAATTGTCAGTGTTTGTTTTTCGGGTTTTGTAGTTGGAAATGTACATTGTATAGATATTGAGACCTTAGAAGCGCATCGAGGAAAAAAACTGGCCCAAAAAATAGCGCAATCTTTTGTAGAAGAGTGCTTAAATAATAAAATGGTTCCATATTGGGACTGTATGGAATCAAACAAACCCTCTATTGCCGTTGCTGAAAATATAGGATTCAGAATTGCATTTAACTATATAGGTTATGAATTTCCTTTTAAGTAAATTTAAATTCTACTTTTAGAAGTCGTAGTTCAATAATGATTTATAAGATATACCATACAACATAATAACGTTCCTAAATAAAAGCTTGTGCATAGTGGCAGTCCTCATACACCACATTTATATTTCAAAACAAGTACAGTACTTATTATATTATCCTTCTAGTATTGCCGCTGCAGGATTGCCTCCCCATAGGTAGCCAAATTAGCACGGTTTCAGTTGAACTCAATGCACATCGAAATGAAAGCTGTACCAAATTAAAAATTTTGGCGCAGCTTTCATTTTATCTATAATTATTTTTTTACTGCTATAACGCGTAACCGTTTATAGTCCGCATACCAGGCATCTTCTACACATAGCTGTGAACGAAGGTTTTCTATTGTTTTCTCCAAAATTTTTTCTTTTGTAGCTTCTGTAACATGCTCAAATAGACTAGGACTAAACATACTAAGCCAGTTCCGTAAACCGTGTTCACCGTCTAATTTGGTAGGTCGGTCGTAATGCTGCGCTAACGCTACATGAAAACCTACATTCTCCATTAATTGTGTGTATTCACCGATAGTAGGGAAGTACCAAGGGAACTGCTCCACTTCATAATCAATACCTGCAAGCTTTATTTGTTTAATTAGTTCGTCAGTTATTATTTTTACATTTCCAGCACCACCAAACTCAGCCACAAATCGGCCATTTGCTTTCAAGCTTTGATGAATACTTTGTAACGCTTGAGTAGGTTCTTTAATCCAATGCAAAGTCGCATTTGAAAACACCGCATCAAATTGTTGATTAAATATTAAATTTTTAGCGTCACGTACTTCAAATTGTAATGTAGGAAATTTTTTCTTTGCCTGAATAATCATATTTTCAGATTGATCTACACCTACTACAATGGCCCCGAAAAGAGAAATTTCATTTGCTAAATCACCTGTACCACAGCCTACATCTAAAATATATTCATTGGGTTGCGGCTGCAAAAGTGCTATTAAACTTTCTCCATACTGTGATACAAATTGATGTTGTGTATCATATAAAGTTGCATTCCATAAATCCTTTGTCATTTAATCACTCCATAACTATCAGAATAGTCTTTCTATATTTACTATAAATGCGTATATTAATAATTAGAAGTAAATATAAAGTCAAATTTTAATTCCGTTTTGGAATATAGGAGCTTACAAATGGACATTAAGTGGATTCAATCTTTTATTGTAACAGCAAAGTATGAAAACGTTCGAAATGCCGCTGAGGAACTATATTTAACACAGCCAGCAGTTACAAAGCATATTCAAAAATTAGAGGAACGGTTGCAATCACAGCTTTTCCATAGAAAAGGGAAATCAATTCATTTAAGTGCGGATGGACTGAAATTTTTGCCGCATGCGCAGGCAATGGTACAGTCATATGAAGAAGGCATACAATCTTTTCGTTCATGGCAGCAAGGTTTTACGAAGAAAATTACCATTGCTTCAGCACCGCAAATTGCATCATCAGTATTGCCAGCTATTTTAAATGAATTTATGACATTAAATCCACAAATAGAAATTCAGATAAATATTATTAACTCTTATAATGTCCTGAAAGAAGTACAACAAGGCAGATCAGATATAGGGTTAACACGCATTTTAATACCGCATGATTATATTAAAAGCGATGTCTTAATGACAGAAAAGGTAGTACTAGTTGGCCCCCCGAATGTTTCATTAGAAGAAGATACAGCACTTCAACAATATCGGTTGATAACAGATAATCATCCTGTTTATTGGGATAAGCTGTTAAGAGAGATCCATTTTCACTATGAACATATAAAAACATTACCGATTAATCAAATTGAAGTAACAAAGCGCTTCATTGAACAGGGTATTGCCATTTCATACTTACCGCTTTCACTTATTGAACGTGAGCTTGCTATGAAATCAGTCAAAATCATTCCTAGTCGAAAAATTTCATTACCTCAATCCAACACCTATTTGTTAACAAAAGAATCAACAGAGGAAGTATTATTATTTTGTTCATTTATAACTAAAAAGCTACAAAATTCTACTCATACATATTGATTAACCCTTTTTACAAGTGGTTATTTTTAGCAATTTATTATAGAGAGGTGAGTTGATGAAAAACGTCAAATTAAGATTAGCCTGGATTATTCCCAATATATTTTGTTATATTATGTTCATCCTATGTTGTTACTTTCTAATTACAAATGCAGAATGGGTTAATGAAATTGGTAGATTAGGCGGATGGGTATTAATGTTGACCCTTCTTTTATTTACAACAGTATTTGGTACGTATCGAATTTTGATTTGGATAAAGGACGGAAAAATATAATAGGTATTTACGTGCACCTGTCATTATATAAATAATTTCTCCTATTGGTTATACAAATAGTTTTTCTTCTTGTACTTATTGGTGAAACATAGCGTTATTTAATAACAATCTATTGTAAGGTATAATAGGTATAATTTTATTCAGGAGTTGTTAAAATGGAAAATGAGTTTATAGTATCGTCATTGAGGAAAGATGCTAATAAAAATTCTTCAAAAATCTTAGATGCGGCGATTCAAATATTTAAGGAGCACGGCCATGAAGGATCTATTGACGAAATTGCGAAACTAGCTGGTGTAGGTGTTGGTACTATTTATAGAAGATTTAATAATAAAGATCAACTTGCAAAAGCTGTAGCTACGATCATTATCCATGAAATATATGAAGAGCAAGATATTATAAAAAAAGCGGACATATCAGCAGATGAAAAAATTAGAAAGTTATTTGGTTGTTATGCGAATATCAGTATTAAATATGGAAAAATACATCATATGATTGTTGATATATTAATTACTGAAGATGGTAGTGATGAATTTAGTAGTGTATTTTTAAAGAGTTTAAGTGATATTTTCACTGATATTATTCAACTAGGCCAAAAACAGGGTATTTTTAGAGAAGGCGATATAAGAATTTATCACATTTTTTTAGAAAACATTGTCACGCCTAAAGTAGTACATGAACTTTCCAAAATTATGCCCCTTACGCATACTGCGGATTTATTAACGGATTTAGCGCTTAACGGTATTTTAATAAAAAAATAAACAGGTAAGAGTAATAAACTAGTTTTAAAGTTTATTACTTTTTTATTTTGACAATTTTTAAAAATTATAATAATATAACTTGGAAGCGGAATTCCTATTCCCTTTTACATATAAAATATGGGAGGTTATTATGATGAAAGAATTCGAAGGTAAAGTAGTATTAATTACTGGTGGCGCAACTGGTATCGGAAGAGCAACAGCCATTAAATTTGCGGAGCAAGGTGCAAAGGTGGTTGTCGCTGATGTAGATCCACGTGCTGAAGAAACAGTTGAATTAATCAAGAAATTTGGTGCTGAAGCTGCATTTATTAAAACAGATGTAACGAAATCTAAAGATACTGAAGCAATGGTGCAATTTACTATAGATACATTTGGTGGATTAGATGTGGCATTTAACAATGCTGGAGTTTTACGTACAGGCTTTTTAACTGAAACAGCTGAAGAGGATTTTGATTTAATGATTGCTGTTGATTTAAAAGGTGTTTGGTTATCAATGAAAAATGAACTATTATACATGAAGGATAATGGTGGCGGTGTAATTGTAAATACAGCGTCTGAAGCAGGTTTAGTTGGTACACCAGCCGCAAGCGCTTATGTAGCAGCAAAACATGGTGTAGTTGGTTTAACTAAAACAGCTGCAGGTGAATATGCAAACATGAATATTCGTATCAATGCAATTGCGCCAGGAGCCATTGCTACACCAATGGTTATGGAAATTTCTGAAGAAGAACGTCAAGTATTAATGGACCCACAACCATTAAATCGTTTAGGACAGCCAGAAGAAGTTGCTGATGCAGTATTATGGTTATCATCTCAAAAATCTTCATTTGTTACAGGTACAACACTTTCAATTGATGGTGGTGCAACATCTAACGCCCAATCATATAGTCCTGTATTAAGTCCTAAATCAATTTAATGCAAAAGGAGCTGCTCAAATCCAAAATTTGAGCAACTTTTTCTTTTAATAGTTCATCATCTAACAAGCAATTTATTAAAAACATGTGCAATTTTCTGTACACCTTCTTTAATTTGCCTTTCCGTCACTTGGGATATACATAGTCGAATTAGTGCGTCATTTTTATAGTCAGGTAAAAACATACGATCTGCGGCATCCACTATGACATTTTCGATTTCCAACAACTTGGCGATTTTCTTAGCAGATATATGCTGTGGACAGTATAATGCCAAATAATAGCCATTAGTTGGCTTTGTATAGGTTACTTCTGGGGGTAAATATGCTGCACATGTTTTTGTAAGCACCATCATTTTCTCCGCATAAATATTCTTCACCCTTTGTAAATGTCTAGCATACATACCACTTTTTAAATAAATGGCTAGTGCTCCTTGTGATAATATAGGGCTCGTAAAGTCTGCACTTTGCTTGTATTTCAAAAAAGGTACGATAAAAGCTTTCGGTAAAATCATACTCGCAATCCGAAGCCCCGGTAAAAACGTTTTAGAATAGCTTTGGATATAGATGACACGATTTTCTGTATCAAAGCTAAAAAATGGATCTGCTTTTGTATTTTGATCTAATTCACCTAAAAAGTCATCTTCCACTATATACACATCGTATTTATTAGCCAATGCAATAATTTTTTTCTTTTCCTCATTTGTATATTCATGTCCAAGTGGGTTATGAAATCTTGGAATGACGTAGAAAAACTTTATTTGCTGTTCTTTGAAAAGCTGTTCTAGCTTATGCAAATCAATACCATCCATCTTTAACTCAACGCCAAATGCCTGAACACCACTAATCTCAATTACATCCACCATGCCAAAATACGTAGGCTGCTCAATGACAATATTACATTTTCCATTTGGAAAGTTCATTAGGGTTAGTAAGTGCAGCGCTTGTTGCGAGCCCGATACGATAACGAGTTGTTCAGGATTCGTAAACACCTGTAGATTTTGTAAACGCTTGGCAATTTCCATACGTAATGAGTACAAGCCTTGCGGATCTCCGTATTGAAAAAGCTCTTCCTGGAATGTATCGATGGCTGTATTGAGACAGTGCTGGAAATCTTTATAAGGAATTAAATTTTTCATTGGTCCAGCAGCTAAGAAATCAATGACGTCACTATGCGCTACGCTAGTTACATAATCATTCACAATATAAAAACCACTTTGTGGCTTCGCATAAATAATGTGTTCAAGTTGTAAATAATCATAGGCTTTTAATACGGTATTCTTACTGCATTGTAATTGCATCGAAAGCTCTCGTATAGAAGGCAATTTACTCCCTGAACGTAGCCTGTCTTCCTGTAGTTCTCTCTTTATCCAATCCACGACAACCATATATTTTGGTTTCAACTGAAGCTTCCTCCCAACTGTACCCATACAGTTTAATTAAATAGCACTTTTTGTTTTATGACGAACAGTATATTGTTGCATTATAGCAAAATTTAACAAAAGGTGGGGGACCTCATGAAGAAAGAAAATGTAGGATTATTATTGGGCTGTATTGGTGTCATTCTTTTTAGTTTAACGCTGCTTACAACCAATGTAGCAGTTCCTTATTTTGGCGCGACAATTGTCGGATTAGGTCGTACGGTTATTGCAGCAATTATTGTAGGCATTGTATTTATAACCCGAAAAGAAAAATTACCAAGCCGCTCCCAATTTAAAAGCATTGTTATTGTTGCTTTTGGTGCTGTACTTGCCTTTCCATTACTAACCTCATGGGCTATGAAATCATTACCTGTTTCACACGGAGCAATCGAGACAGCCTTATTACCATTAGCCACTGCAGGGATGGCTGCTATTCGAGCGGGAGAACGTCCTTCAGCACGGTTTTGGATAGCAAGTTTAATTGGTTGTGGTACTGTTATCGTTTATGCTAGTCAATTAGGTATTGGTGGTTTTCAATGGGCAGATATTGCCTTACTAGCAGCAGTTATCATTTTAGGACTTAGCTATGCAGAGGGAGGGAAACTTTCTAAAGAAATCGGAAGCTGGCAAGTTATTGCATGGGCGATTGTAGTTGGCGCACCATTCTTTATCATACCTATTGCAATGCAATTCTCAGCTGAGATGTTAAAAGCTCCTATAGAGGCTTGGATCAGTCTATTGTATTTAGCAATCGTAAGTCAATTTTTAGCCTATGTTGCTTGGTACGGCGGAATGGCAATGGGTGGGATAGCCAGAGTAAGTCAACTGCAATATTTACAGCCATTTTTAATGATAGTATTTGCCGCGCTTTTATTAGGAGAATCTATTAGCACTTTTACAATTGTTACAGCTGTAATTGTAGTTTGTTCAGTATTTATTGGGAAGGGATCTAAAATCAAGCAAAAGCAAAATTCAATGGGAAAACCGGAACAAATTATATCGAATGAATAATTTGAATACGATTCACGATTATAGAAAAATGCGCAGGGTTTAAATTTCGTTCAATATTTTGTATGCAAAAATTAAAACAGCCATAAACTGGATACAACTTGAGAAACTGTAACTGGGCATTTACCCGATAAAACGTTTTTCGATCCCTCTGATAGCTAACAATTTTATCCAACAAAAAAAGCCTATTCGATTTCAAATGTTCGAATGGGCTTTTTTACGTATAGACATTAACATATGTTTTTGCTGAAATATAAATTTGCTTATTAATAAGCTAATAAAACTTAATGCTATGACAATAATAAATTGCAGGATGGCAACAAACATAATTAAGACGAGATCTGCACCTAGTACAATTTCTCCGGGGGGTAATTCTGCAGGTTTATAATACATAAACAATGTTAAAGCATACACAATGATCGAACTAACTAATCCGCAAAATGTTGCCATTGCATAATGATAGAAAGTTAATTTACTTTTCCATATAACCAATGTGTTCAATATAACGAGAATGAGTGGGATCATAACGAATTGAAATAACACAATATTTATAGATTCACCTACATATTGATTGTATAAAATTTGTAATAATGCGGTTACTACAATATTAATAAATAAAATGATTAAAAACCCTTTATGATGTTTCTCCATAATATCCCTACCTTTATATATTAAAACGTTTTTCGATTTATAAGGTTGCAATGCCAGTTCATATTTTTGAAACTTTCAGCAAATTCCAACGTATATAATATCAATTTATAAGATAGAGGTGTATTTATGGAGATTCATATAGAAGAAGCTGGTTATGAACAGGGTACTGCAGTTATAACGCAAGTCCATTTTTCATTAGCCAGTGGCGAAATTGTAGGTCTAATTGGTGGCAATGGTGCGGGTAAAAGTACAACAATCCAAACCCTTCTCGGCACAATTCCATATGTAAAAGGGGTTGTTCCTGTTGAAGCATGTGGTTATGTACCCGAACGTCCGATACTTTATACATATTATACTTTACGTGAGCATATTCATTTACTTGTGCAATCGATTGGAGATGACCACTTGTGGGAACGTGCCTTGACATTGTGCGAGTTATTTCGATTGGATAAGCACTTAGATAACTATCCAACAAGCTTTTCAAAGGGTATGCAGCAAAAGGTAATGCTTGTTTTAGCCTTTACACCAAGTTATACTCTTTATATTTTGGATGAACCATTTATGGGACTAGATCCACAGGCGATTCGTCGATTACTCTTATTACTAGAGGAGTTAAAGCATAGTGGGGCAACGATTTTGATTTCTACCCATGCCTTGCATACAGCAGAAACCATTTGTAATCGATTTTTATGTATGCATGAGGGACAACTTATTCAACAGGGCACGCTCGAACAGCTTCAAACGTATCCAGAACAAGATCTTCTTGAAATATTTGATACGCTAATTGAAGGTGTTCAATCATGAAACTATTTCAAGAACGTTGTCTCCGTCAATGGCATGGCATAGCTCGATTCGTTAAGCAATATGTTGATGGTGTTATGTGGGTGTATATTCTTATTGCCGGGCTTATTGCGTGCTATGCTTTGATAGCAGAAATCATTGTAAAGCATCAATACGGTATATTGATGGGGCTGCCATCTAATTTGTTGCTTTTTATTTTATTAACTTTAAGTAGCTTATTTACAAGCAGGCTATTTATAGAGGAAGCCGATAAACTGTTTCTTTTACGTAATAAGAACTTATATAAAAAGCTAAAGCGGAGTAGTTATTTATATTCGATTTTATCAAATAGTATTGTATTCTTTGTGTTATATTGTTTGTTATTTGAACTTTTCCACAGTGTTCATGGTTTTGCTAGCATTCAAATGGGACAATTATTTTTGGGGATGCTATTAACGTCTCTTATATGTGACCAATTATGGATAATTTGGCGTAAATGGCTACGTCTATTTTTACATGTACTAATTGTTAGTCTAGCAGTGACAAGCGTTATTTATGCGAACCTATATATCATGGTAGTTAGTTTGTGCATGTTTATTATTATCGCTGCCATTGTCGACCGACTTTTACTTAGCCAGCACATTCACTTTGAGAGACAACTAATAACGGAACAAAGCCGTGCTCAAAAAATTTTAACGCTTATTCTGCAAGTCAATCCAGAAATGCAGGGTACAAAGCTTATTCGTTTTACTAAAAAATCGCCGAAGCTGTTTAAACTGCTTTATAGCCATACACCAAATGGGGCCGTCATTGAGCTCATATTAAAAAGTATGTGGCGTAATCATTCCCACCGAGTGAAGCTTGTTCAACTTGTAGGTATCGGTATAACATTGCTATTTATTTTGCCTTTATGGGGACAGTTTCTCGTCTTTTTAGTCATACTTGTAGCAATGTTGCAATTTATTGATTCGTTGGCCATAGAAATTAAAAATCATCCGGCATTGAAACAACTATCTTTTACACTTGAACATTGGCTGCAAGCAATTCGCGTAGTAAAAATATGGTTGCTAACACCCGTCACTTTTGTTTTAATCATTTTGCTGTGCATGATCAATTTCTCGTAATAGGCTTTTCCAAAACATAAATTTTATGTTTTTTTTCAATAATTACAGTTTCTTTTACATCTGTGTTTGTAAATCCATTACGTTGCCAAAAGCTTAAGCCATGCGGATTTGCTTCAAATACACCTAGACGGAGCTTTTGGAATGAACACATTCTTTGTTCCAAAACTTTAAAAATTGAGGTACCTAAGCCTGTTTTTTGTAAGCGGCTATGTACCATAAATAATCCAATATGTACGGTTCCCTCAACTGGGAAGTTTGTCAACATATCAACCACCGCCACTGCCTGGCCATCCAGACATACAAGTTCATAGTGTTTTTCATGTATCGGCAAATTAGGCGGACATGCTTGAAAATCATCCCTTACTGTTTGAATCGTCGGCCAAGTATTAGAAGCCTGTGTAAAATACGCTTCATTAGATTTATAAATAGTTAATACTTGTGGAAAATTTTTTTCTTCTATCTTTTGAAATAAAATGTTCATTTGTTCACGCTCCATTATAAAAGATTGCTCGTAAAATCATGTCTAGCAAATTTTTCAGGCAAATATTTCTGTATATAATACAAGGCTGCACCAAAAGTAAAATCTTTGGCACAGCCTCGTAAATTTACATACTAGATACAAAACCAAAAAATAAAGCTATGATCACAAAAAGTATTAATAAAATGAATAGTATAAAGAAAAATACAGGGACAATTAACGTAAGAATGGCTTTACCTATACCAAATTGATGTGCCTCCGAAACAGAAATAACTTGCACTACAATACTATAGATAGAGACAAATATCAAGATGATGGAACCGCCAATGTAATAATTGGATTCATATCAACCGAGGAAGTGAAAAATCCTTTTGGGTCTAAAACCATCCAAATAATCATTACTGGAATTAGGCTGGTAAAGGATATATAGGCTAAACTATTTCCTTTGAAAATACCCTGATAGGTAGCAACACCTTTTAATAATTTCCCAATAATATAAATAAGTGCTGTTGAAATAGCATACATGATAATCATAAAAATAGAGCCAGCAATTATCGTAATAATGTGCAATACAGGGAGAGATACATGACTATTTAACCCCGTGTCCATTAAACCTGATAATGACGAGCCAAAGCCGCCAAGTAACATATAAACAATGGCTATTCCTCTCTTGCCATTATCCATCATATCACGTACAGTTCCACGAATATTTGTCCATAGTGTTATTTAACGATGCATTTAATACAATGTTTATACACATAAATTGGTTATGATAATCCTCTAGTTGTTGACGGAATGTATGAATTATCATAAAATTAAAATTATTTCGTAAAACTAAATAATAATTTGCTTGTGGAAGGACTTGTGTATGTGGAAAAATAAAAATATTTGGATTGTGTTAATCGGGGAATTTGTCGTCGGTCTAGGCTTATGGGCTGGCATCATTGGGAATCTAGCTTTCATGCAGACGCTTGTTCCATCTGACTTTCACAAATCAATAATCCTTGCTGCCGGTATGCTTGCAGGTGTACTCATTGGTCCAATGGCAGGGCGTATGATTGATACATATAGTAAAAGAACTGTATTACTCGCATCAAGTGCAGGACGCATAATTAGTGTTTCATTCATGTTTATTGCACTTTGGACAAATTCGATTATTTGGATGCTTGCCTTTTTAATTAGCCTTCAATTATGTGCAGCCTTCTTTATGCCAGCGTTACAGGCGATTATTCCAATGATTGCTAAGGAAGATGAGCTTTTAACATTAAACGGTTGGCATATGAATGCTCGCACCGTGTCGAGAATTGTGGGGACTGCAGCAGCCGGCCTAATGCTTAGCTATCTTGATTTAAAATGGCTATACATTTCCTCCTTCATTGTATATATTGCAATGTTTGGCATTTTAATGTTGCTAAAACTCGAAGAAAAAACACAAGGTGAGCATAGGCAAAAAGAACGCGGCTCATTTAAAGAAGTATGGCCGATGCTAAAGGAGTACCCAGTTGTTTTAACAACGCTTGTGCTAACAATTATTCCTGTACTATTTTTAGGTTCGTTTAATTTAGTAGTCATTAATTTAACAGAAATCCATGCATCAGCTGGTCTTTCGGGTGTGCTTTATACGGTAGAGGGCATTGGCTTTATGTTAGGGGCCTTTTTCATTAAACGCATTAGTGAGCGTATTAACACAGGTACAATGCTATTTACCGCGGCATTTGCGATGGGTTTTCTAGATCTATCATTATATTTATCAGGGATTAAACCCATTGTTATCTTTACATTTGCATCATTCGGCTTTTTAGTTGGCTGCTTTTATCCTGTTGCTGTGACGATTTTCCAGCGTCAGGTGCCAAAGGAATTTCACGGACGTTTCTTCTCGTTTCGTAATATGTTTGACCAGTTGCTGTTCCAAATCGTATTGCTATCGACAGGTGCATTATTAGATTTACTAGGTGTGCAATTTGTAGGTGTTGTATTTGGTGTATTAAGCTTAGCTATGACACTTTATTTCTTTATCCAAATAAACGCAAAGCAAATTAAAATTGTTTCGTAGCTAAAAAGCAGTGTTATACAGCACTGCTTTTCTTATTAAAGGGGGAATAGGGATGACTCTTTATCGTGACATGTCGAGACTGGAATGGTTGAAAGCCCTTCAAATGGACCAATCCTCCATTCCTGAAGCCATGATTTGCCATGGAGAATGGGAACATGAAGAAAATCTAACATATTGGCAAGATTTTTTGCAGAACACGCAGTTTGCTAAATGGAATACGGTGATTGGGCTATTAGACAACCTATCGATTGGCTTTTCGAATGTTTATGGCAGTTCTGCTGCTGCCAATATTGTGCATCCATTTGCGGCAGCTGGTACGAATATGTTTATTCAGACCGGTTATTTTGGCGGGTTAAGTCATGACCTGAATTACGATGATATCTTTATTGTAAATGGGGCGCTTATGCTAGATGGTGTGTCTACTCATTATCATCAAGGAAGCGTTGTAGAGGCAGACGCAGAGCTTGTACAGGCGGCCATCACGTATTGTGAGACACATGGTTATCCTTATAAAGTGGGGTCAGTAGTATCTGTTAGTTCGTTATATATCGAAACAGAAGAGATGCTACAGGAATGGTCAAGTAAAGGTTATTTAGGTGTAGATATGGAAACCGCTACTACACTGGCGATAGCAAAGTCTTTTCATAAAGACGCCATTGGATTGCTGACGATGTCTGACTATATCGTGAAGGGTGAAACATTCTACCATCGTGGGGAAGAAGAATGGGCGATTGAAGCTATTGTAGATAATCGTATTCGGGAGCTTGCCATTTATTTATCAAAAGGGAAGAAGGCGTAAAATGTTTCCACAACTTACTACAAATCGTTTAGTATTAAAAGAAATTGGTATTCAACAACAGCAACAGCTTTTTGATATTTTTTCCAATAATGATGTCACACAATTTTATGGCATGGCATCATTTCATTCAATAGAACAGGCGGAAACGCTTATTCAATCTTTTCAGACATTATACGAGGCGAAGCGCGGCATTCGTTGGGGGATTTTCGAAAAAGGTTCAGATAATCTTATAGGAACAATTGGCTTTCATAATCTTGCCCCAGCACACTATCGTACTGAAATCGGCTACGAGCTACATCCAAATTATCAACGTAAAGGCTATATGCAGGAGGCAATTGAGGCTGCATCGCAATATGCCTTTCAAGCAATGCAACTTACTCGTATTGGAGCTATCGTATTCGTTGAAAATGTAGCCTCGCAGCAATTATTATTAAAGTCAGGTTTTGAGCAAGAGGGACAGTTGCGTAACTATATGTATCAAAATAACGAGCCGCACGATGTTATTATTTTTAGTAAATGTGTAATAAAAGGGACGTCTCTATAAAAGAGCCGTTCCTTTTTTGTTATGATAGTAAATAGAAGGGGGATTTTTATGACAAAAGGTTTTTTGCATCATATTGAAATTAACGTAGCGAATCTTCAGGAAACGGTGCAGTTTTGGGAAGGCCTATTGCTTCAAATTGGGTATAGGGAATTTCAAAAGTGGGACCGGGGAAGAAGTTGGAAGCTTGCAAATACGTATATTGTATTTGTACAAGTTGAGGAAAAATATGCAAAAATGCCGTACCACCGAAAGCATATTGGCTTAAATCATATAGCCTTTCATGCACAGTCTAGAGAGCAAGTAGATGAAATGGCTAGAAAGCTTAAAAGCCAGGGCGTTAAAATGCTGTATGAGGAGCGGTATCCTTATGCTGGTGGTAATGGTCATTATGCTGTATTTTTTGAAGATCCTAATCGAATTAAGGTAGAAGTGGTTTCGCCATAAAATAATATTTTTTTGATGTTTATTCAAAAAATCCCCGAGGTTTTATTTTAATTATATCAATTATTTAACAAAAAGAAGGTTTTATCTATGCTACAACTTGAAACAAATCGATTGAAATTTTTGCGTTATACGGAAGCGGATTTACCATTTATTTTAACGCTTGTGACAGACGCACGTGTTATGCGCTTTATCGGCGATGGCTCGGTGAAGGACGAGGCTTATGCGCGGCAATTACTTTCACGTATGCAAGAACAATATAAAAATTTTGATGACTATGGGTTGCATCTTTTAATCGATAAGCAAACGGGTGCTAAAATTGGTCATGCAGGTATTGTGGCACAGCTAATCGACGATGCCTTTGAGCTAGAGGTTGGTTACTGGATTCATCCGGATTATTGGCAGCAGGGGTATGGTTTTGAAGCAGCCGAGGCATTGGTTCATTATGCAGATGAGGAAATTTGGTTAGAACGTTATATAAGTGCCATTCAGGTTGGTAACACCGGCTCTCGTGCCATTGCCTTAAAAAATGGTATGCAGTTAGAAAAGGTCATTGACATGCAAGGTAAACAGGTGGAAATATACGTGAAAATAAATAATTATGAAGAAGAGTAATTGGTTTATTACAGGAGTACAGTATACATGAGATTTCAAAGCTATGAACAATTTAATAAAGATCAACGTGCACTAAAGCAATCGACCATTACAGCCGATCAGCTATTATCAGCTGTCGTACGTCATATGGTTCGCATGGACCGGAAATTTACATTGTATGTAAACGGGCGCTTACCAAAGCCTATGAATGAATTGTTAGAAGATGTATTTGATATGTGCCATTTACAACAACCTTTTTATACGCAGCATTGTGCAAATCGAGGCTATCGTTATATGAATATGTCAAAAAACCGTGTGAAAATTGATTTTACCATGAAATATCGTATGCCTCGTGATGCGGAAAAATGGATGATTACAGAGATGCAGCGTATATTATCCCTTATAACAAATCAATCAATGACGCCACTGGAAAAGGTGTTTAACGTTCATGATTATATCGTACGTAATTATAATTATGAATTGCATACAGAAGGTTCACCATTTGCTGTGTATACGTTTATGCAGGAGAAAAAGGGCGTGTGTATGGCTTATGCACTGCTTTTTGAAAAAATGATGGAGCTACTAGGTATCCCTTGTTATTATGTCGTGGGCCATGCAGCGGGTGAAGGGGATAATGGGCACGCATGGAATATGGTCAAGCTAGATGGGCATTGGTATCATATTGATGGCACATGGAATGATTTAGGCTCACGGACGAAAACACATGAAATTCGTTATCGTTATTTTCTACGCGATGATGAATTTATGAAGAAAGATCATCGTTGGAATTATGCACATTATCCGATTTGTCACAGCAAAAAGTATGCGCAGTTAACGAACCTGTATGATGCAGCCATCTTGAGAGACACGCTTTATTTTCCACATCCGAAAACGGCTGTATTAACGAAGTGTGTATTAACAGACGAAAAGCTTGTATTTCATGAAGTAGCACCCATTCGCATTCAATATTGTGCAGCCATAAATAATACGCTTTATTTTAGCCATTTTATGGATAGTGGGGCGCTTTATGCTTATGATGGGACACTAACTAAGCTTGATCCTCGGACGGTAAGAGCTATTCACACTCAGCTTGATACAATAAGAGTGCATTTTAATGATGATGAATGTTTGTTGATTGAGCGAATATGTGAGAGAACAGTTACTAGAGATGTACAGGCATCTGCAGCAATCGTTGAAAAAGTGACTTTGCTATCATTTGATAATAGCTGGTTTAGCCAGTACACAAACCAGCTTGAAGGGAGCTTTCCATTATTTGAGGCAGTAGATACTGTGACGCTACAGCTCTTTGAAGAAATAAGTCAGTTAACCGTTGATATTCGTTATGACAAGACGCTTGAAATTCAATTGACGGCTAATCGTAAACCTGTTCAGCTACAACGGAAGGCAAAGCTTGTCATTCCGAAAAGCGCACTTACTATTCCAACGTTTAAACACGCGCGGCTTACAAATGGGCAAGAACCTGAAATTAGCTACTTAGAAACTGATACAGCTGTTACTTTTAGTCTTAAGGAAGGCATGACACTATATTTCCAATAAAAAAAACGAGAAACTGATATTCTAACAGTTTCTCGTTTTTTAGTTAACGTGACTTTGGCTGATAACGACGCTCTAATTCTTCCCAATCGTTCCAGCGATCCCAGGGGTCATTATCCTTAACTAAACGTTTATTGTTAATTACGCGCTCTAGGAAAGCGGCTAGCTGACCACGTGTGACATATTTATTTGGATTATAGCGGCCATTGTTAGTCGTAATGTTTAATGCTCCTATAATACCCGTATACTTTTTAAATTCCTTTGTATTCACATCATCAAATGGTTTTTCTGTATTGGACTTCAATTCAAATGCTAATACTAAAATTTTAGCCATTTGTGCTCGTGTTAGGAAGCCATTTGGATTAAAGGATGTATCATTTTTAAAAATACCTAACTCGGTTAATTTTGCAATAGCTTGATAATGCTCGTTCGTTTCTACTATGTCGGTAAAGTTTGGCTTCACGATATTTGTCAAATCAAGCTCTAAAGCACGCGCAATCATTGTTGCTGCCTGTGCACGTGTTACTTTTTGATAAGCATTGAAATACCCATCTTTATGGCCCTTAATTATGCCTTTCTCATGTAACTTATAAATTTCCTTATAAAACGTATGGTTTTCTGGAATGTCACGGAACGAACCATTATGTGCACTTACGGGTAAAATCGATGCCGTTAATAACAAGCCAGATACTGCAGTTGCTACAAATGCTTTCTTCAAATTCCATTCCTCCTCGTTTAAGCTTACTAACTTTATACCTTAAACGAAAAGGGAATAGACCATTTTCATCAAATGGTCATACAAATACAATTTTTGAAATCTAACTGTAAAATTATACACATTTTATTAAATAATCTGTAAAATATAAGGAACAAAAGGACTAGAGGGCAGTTGCAGCGCTTGCTTATCATACAATTGTATTTAGAATACTTCATTATTTACTTTAAAAGGCTTTTGTTGAAGAATATTTAACCCTTTTTCATATTGGATAAATGCTAAGCCGGTCCACTGGAAATGAACCACATGTTAACCAGTTTCTTTATAAAACCAATGAAGAGGCGTTTTATCTTGCTCCTTGCCGTTATATGGCAGCTCCTAAACATTTCGAGACACGTTATAGCAAAATAAAAAATTAACTTTGATTAAATCAATGCATAAGAGCCCAAAATATCATACGGCAGTTTCTTATCATTTGACAGCCATTGAAATTGTTTAAAAGGATACATGGAGGTAACTCCTTATGCATTAGCAAAATGTTCGTTTGACTTTAGTTGACCTTTTAGCTTGGAAACATGGATATTCTGTTCTTGAAGCCATTTTTCAAAGTTAAACGGCACAGGTTTATCATAGCTGCCTAATGTTATCGTTGCCATAAGGGAAGCGGGGAAGTAGCATGCTGTATGAATTGTACCGTCCCACGCGCCATATTTTGTCGCAAATACACCTTGATCGATTTGATTCATTAATGTATAAGCTTGTTGAATCGATAAGGCTTCAGGTTGCGCGGCTGAAATCGTTTGCTCACGTGCTAATGAATCTTCCATACGGTAGCGATTTTCCTCTTTTAAAGCGTGGAAATGATTCGTACAGGCATAAGCATGTAGTGTTTCTATCCGACGTGTAGATGCCTCTACAACCATTGTTTGTCCATGGCGATCTAATAAACAATAATTAAATGCATGCTTATGAGGAATTTCTTTTAATAAAGCAACAGCTTCCGGGACATCGCGACACATTTCCAGTACTATTCGACCAATCATATTGCACACAAAACCATCACCATGTTGTTTGGAATTGACGAAATTATAGCCAAGCACAAGTCCATGTTCATTCATACCATCCATGCGACCTGTAATTTGCATTGTTGGGCCAATCGTTGCAAAACCGCCATCAGTTGGAGCATATAGTACAAATCGACCATCATATGTGGACGGAGCGTTATCATAATTACGTACCATAAACTGTACCCCATCTAATTGATGAAATCCAAGGATTAGCAGATGCCTTACAGATGGATTTGGCTACTGCCTATATGTATTTTGCAGGCTACTATGCAAATATAAGTAGCGG
>Ga0068630_1000065_pt1 | contig 24869 bp, 25 predicted proteins | sample InSIn4gowninarea_FD_77433 | JGI IMG/M metagenome (GOLD analysis project Ga0068630, IMG submission 77433) | Clean room microbial communities from NASA Spacecraft Assembly Facility at Jet Propulsion Laboratory, Pasadena, California, USA -... ... | reverse complement strand
TCTTTTTTCGACGATTGCCGCCGATGCAATTCCATCAGATGCGGTGCTGGCTACTTTTAATCAAAATTTATCGCGGGCGTTAGCCGGTGTTTTTCTTTCCTGTTTCCGTTGTTGGATAAATTGACTTAATCTTTCTTCTTCTTCCGGTGTCAGCGGTTTACTTTCAATATTTAAGTTAACATCTTCCGGTTCTCTTACTAGTCCCATAGTCTTAAGATTTAAAATATTTGTCTATTAATTTCTGTGCAGCGATCGTATCTATTACCATCAAATGTCCGCCAGCATGCATGGCTCCCAATGCTTTAACGTAATGGTCGATGAGTTTGGTTTTAGCCTGAAAAGAAACAAAGCCCTCTCCACCTCTTCCAAAAGACAGTTTACAAGCAAAAGCAACTAAATTACCTGGTACTCCGACATACACTTTATTCTTTCCGATGTTAAAGGGGGCACTTTCAAGCAGGTTCAGGAAGATATGGCTTGGCTTTATAGTTAGGCTTACCAGTCCTTGAATGATTGTCGGGTTATTGACAATGGTTAGTTTGTAAACTTTCATTTTAAGTAAATTCCGCTTTCCAGTTGAACTCCCAACCATTTTTCTTGGTAACGTTCTTTAGGTCGTTCTTGGTCAGGAAAGTTATGTTTGTTGGAAAACTATCTCCCGTTATTCTATTTTCAAGGGAATTGGTCAGCTTGTCAATTTCAAAACCTTGCAGATATTCTTCTGATGTGTTCACTACCAAATATACAAAATCCTTATGCTTTTTACTCTTTTACATTTTGCCCAACGGTTATTGCATGAGGCGTGCAAGGCAGTCGCCGTAGCATAGCTTATGTACAATGTTGGGTGGTGGTTATTTTTCTAATTTATTTCTTAGTTGCTCAACCAAATATGGTACACCCATGCATATAATTACCACTACCAAACTCATTACTGTTAAGTAGCTAATTTGCTTTATATTTAAAACAAAGAAGGACACTATAGCAAGAGTAGTCAATATAATAAAATACAGAATCCAGCTATTCTTGGAGATGTTTCTGTATTTAACGAATAAGATTACCATGGCATAGAAATAAATCAAAAACAGGATAATTGCTGTAATAAAAAAGTATCTGAGTGCATATTCTATACCTTCATCAAATGCTGTATAGATAACAGCTCCTATAAAGATGAAGGTATAGACTAAGGTCGTTACATCTTTAATAGTTTTTAATGCCTTTCTTTTCAGGTAGGCCAGAAAGGAAATTTCTGCTTTCTTATTTTCTTTCATGATTATAATCCCACCCAACGTACTTGGCTAAACGGTGGCGTAGCTGACGTTTAGGTGTTGTTGTGGAGCGTTTTTAATTTATCTTTTTACCGTTCTTTCCAATGTAAAACCAGCCGTTACTAACCATGCTTGTATGTTCATCTTTAGCCAGTTTTTTTGTTAGATCGCAACTATAGGTTACCCTTGCCTTCTGGTCTTTAAATTGTTCAGCGCAGGCAAACTGCGGCTTGATCACCACCCGTCCCTCTTTATCGGCATAGCCAATCTTCCCGTCGGTTATGATTCTGAAAAGACCTTCTTCAGGCCAATCGGGCCCATTGTCAAACCAATATACTTCATATAGTATTTTTTCCTTGGTGTCAATAGCTATTGTCTTGATCTTGGAAGCGTTTTCCTCTCTGATGCCGACAATGCCGAAAGAAGTGATTGTGTCGGAGAAACAGTAGGGGTATTTGCCAACTGGAATAACTGTATCCCCTTTTTGGTTTACCTACCCGCTTGGCACCCCCAATTCATATATTTCCCCTTGGTGTACCCTGAGCAGGAAATCCTTTGGCTGCACTCCCGTAGGTACTCTTTTTACAACCTGCTTGGTTTGTCTACTTGCACAAGAGCAAATTGTCATTAGGATTAATAAGAACTGGAGGTATCTCATCTACATCTCTTTAAATGTACCACAACTACCAGATAAACGGAGTTATTCAACATATACTCCCAAATTAGCAGGATAAACGGAGTAAGTTCCGGTTATCTGCATTATACTTGAAGTATTCAAAATTTTCATTCCACTAACGCCAAAAAATAGTAGAATTTAAAAAATCGTTGCGGAACTTGCCTTGCGGATCGAACTGGGCGACTAATTTTTTAAATTCCGGCAGCTTTTCGTAGTGCGCAGCTAAGGCTTTAGGGATCATGGTAAATAATTTTCCCCAGTGCGGGCGGGCCTGAAAAGGCGCTAACTCTTTTTCGATAACGGGCAGCAGTTTACTCACGGCCGGCCAATCTTGTTTCCAGGTAAAATGGAGCGCCACGCTGGGCCGCTGGTAGCAGGGGCTGAGCCATAAGTTATCGGCCGCGATGGTGCGGATCTCGGAGATAAAAAGGTGCGGGCTAATTTGCTTACCCAAGCGGGCAACAGCCTGAATGGCTTCTATCGCTTGGTCATGCGGCACAAAATATTCGGTTTGTAATTCTACGCCGGTGCTGGGCGTGAAACCCATTTTAAAATGCGGCAAACGGTCGTACCAGGGGCCGGGTACGCCTAATTGCGCGGTGCAGTTCTCGGCGGACACTCCCACAATGGGGTGCAGGTTTTGGGTAGCCGCTACCGCCCCGTAAAATTCCGGTTGTGTTTCGGGCGAGGTGGTACCATCCAGCCGGCTTTTTACCCAAACTTCGTTGATGCTGTTATGCACCCAATCGGTAAACAAACTCACACTATAACCCGCCGAAACAATCTGGTTGAAGTTTTCTTTTAACTGCTCCAGGGGTAACCGTTCGTACACCCGTTGTTGCATGGTAAAAGCGGGCTCTAGGGCCAAGGTAACTTTGGTAATAATACCTAAAGCACCCAGGTTCACCACCACCCCGTTAAACAAGCCGGCATCTTTCGCTTTAGATACCGTATGCACATTACCGGCCGCATCAATAAATTCTAAACCCACTACGGCGGTAGCTAAGTTGCCATTCTTTACTCCGGAACCATGCGTGGCCGTTATAACAGAACCGGCCACCGAAATATGGGGAAGCGAAGCCAGATTAGGCAGGGCATACCCTTTCTGGTGCAGGTAAGGAGCTAATTCACCGTATTTAATGCCGCCTTCCACGGTTACCGTGCGCGCCTGGGTATCCAGAGCAATAACTTTATTTAGTTCTTTCGTGGAGAGTAAATGATGTTCGCTATCGGCAATGCGGTTAAAGCAATGCCGGGTACCCAAGCCTTTCAGGTGCGGAATTTTCTTTACCAACGTTTGCATTTCCTCAGCTGTTTTGGGGTACACTACTTTGTTGGTACTGTACTCGATGTTACCGGCCCAATTTTTCAAGGGGTCAGCGGGCAGCCACCCGGTAAAAGGCAAAACGGCACTACCAGCCGTTACCGTAGAAGATAATTTATTGAAAGTTCTTCTTTTCATAATGAAATAGTAGAAAGAAAATAAAGAATTAAGTCCTGTTAATGGACGGCTCTAGTAAATATAAGGTTTTTACATTTACGATTTACTAAGTACCAGGTACCAGGTATTAGTTAGTAGTAGCTTTAGAATAAACAGGATTAGTCTGTTGTAAGGCTTCACCCTAAACTGTTCTGTGGTTTGTGGCAATTGATAAATGGTAACTGGTAACTGGTAAATGATAACTCGGTTATGCCTCTCCGGACTTTTGTTCTTTTTCTTTCTGACGGTGGTAATACCGGCGCGATTTAGACGTGCTGCCGCAGTACATAGGATTGCACCAGAGCCGTTTGCCGTTTTTAGTTTTGTCTAAAAATAACCACCCGCATTCGGCACATTCCTTTATTCGTTTGCGGTCTGCGTGCGCCAAGGTTTGGTACGCCGAATATAAAATCAATTTCAGCGGACCTTCCAATTCATTTTCAGATACTTCTTGTTGCAGCGAATAATCAGAGCCTTGCCAGGAAAGAAAAACACCGGCTAACGCCCGCGATAAATTTTGATTAAAAGTAGCCAGCACCGCATCTGATGGAATTGCATCGGCGGCAATCGTCGAAAAAAGATGGTACAAATTTTCGCGCACCGCCACAATATTTTTTAAGGCCGCTTCGGCTGCTTCGGGATTTTGCTCGCTAAACCGGCCCAGCTGATTTAAGGTACTTTCCGGCAAAATCTGCACTCTCCGGCACAAAGTTAAAAAATCGGCGTAGGTCGCCAGGTATTCATGTAGCTTAACAACTTTTCGGCTGCGAATGGTATTCACGAAATCCAGACAAAGTACTCCCCCATCAAACTGAATCGTTGCTATTGTATTTTGATTCATCATTTTTACCATTAAATTCAGCTTAGGTAGTAACAATTAATAAAATTATTACGTTCTAAATCATTTTAAATAGTAAAAATAGACAATCCTTTACTTAAGTGGAAGCTTCTTAGGTTAAAATTTAAAAAAACAATATTCCGTATGAAAAGCAGAATAAAAGATTTGCTAAACAGTTACCGGGAAATATACCGGGGCCCCAACTGGATTGAAGTTGCCTTGGTGGATGTTTTAACCGCCGTAGATAGTAAACTAGCTTTTACCGACCCACCGGGTGGCCGTAATTCCATCGCTAAAATTGTTTGTCATTTAGTTTACATCCGGAGTTACCTGCTCCAAAAACTACAAGGCGACCAAACTACCGTTATTAACCAGGAAGCATCTTTTGATACGGCGGCTTTCGGCGACACGCCCGAGACCGCCTGGCAAAACTTACGCCGGGAACTGGCAAGCTCTTTCCAAAATATAACTAGTACATTGGAGACAGCAGAACCAGAAATTTTAACGAAGCAGGCTTTACCCCGCGATTATAATTTCGACTACCTGATTGCCGGCATTATCCAGCACGAAGCTTATCATTTGGGGCAACTTGTTTTGTTAAAAAATCAATTACAGCAACTCACCCAAAACAGCTAATACCGTGCACCAAACCGCTGAAGCGCCTCGTTGGCTGGTAGTACTGGCCTTCATCAATATTTACATCGTGTGGGGTTCTACGTACCTGGCTATTGTTTTCGGCTTAGATGGCATCCCGCCGTTTATTTTGTCGTTTATGCGTTTTTTAACGGCCGGTATTATCTTGTTTGGCTGGTGTTTACTCAAAGGCGAATCTTTTCCCTCGCGGCGGAATGTCAGCCGGAACGCGGTCTGCGGCACTTTAATGTTGGTAGGTGGGTCGGGGTTGGTAACCTGGGCCGAACAGTACATTCCTTCGGGTAGCGCGGCGATCTTGATTGCGACGGAACCATTCTGGTTTGTTTTGTTAGATAAAAAATGCTGGGCCACTTACTTTTCGCATAAACTTATTATTGGCGGTTTACTCATCGGGTTCACCGGCGTGATCTTGTTTTTTGTTCAGCCGGGTAAAGCCGGCAGCCTGTCTGGTTCGGAGGAACACGTATTGGCGTACCTAGTTTTGCTGGGCAGTTCGGTGTTGTGGGTGGTGGGTTCCTTGCTTTCTAAAAATTCCGGCGACCAAAAAGATTCTACCGTCATGACCACGGCGCAGCAGTTAATGGCGGCCGGCGTAGTAAGTTTTAGCATTAGTTTATTTACCCAGGAATGGCCGGACTTTTCGCTAGCCGAAGTTTCTTTAAAAGCCTGGGGCGGTTTGTTGTTTTTAATTGTTATGGGCTCTTTGGTGGCTTATTTATCTTTTGTGTGGTTGATTTCGGTGCGGCCGCCGGCTTTGGTGAGTACCCACACGTACATTAACCCGGTAGTAGCGGTATTGCTGGGCGGCTTATTTGCCGCCGAACGCATTACCTGGGGGCAAGTGGCGGCATTAGTTATTATTTTAGTGGGCGTGCTGCTCACCAATATTCCAAGCTACAAAAAGCAGCTTGTTACGGCGGATTAAACGTTTCTTTTAAATATTCAGCCTGGTTTTATTACTCAACCCTGAAAATTAACTACGGGCAATCTTTTGTATTCGTAACCAGATACAAATCTTGGCTGCCATCCGTAAAAAGCTGCATGGATAAAACAGCCAGTTTCCGGTTTTTCGGAACCCTCAACGATTTTCTGCCGAAGGCTCAGAAAGAAAAAGAAATCCGGTATAGCTTTGGGGGCTCACCCGCCGTGAAAGATGCCATTGAAGCTTTGAGTGTGCCTCACCCGGAAGTAAACGCGATACTCGTAAATGCGCAACCAGTTGCATTTAATTATTTGCTCCAAGCAGAAGACACTGTAGAAGTTTATTCGCAAAAACACTTTCCCGAATGGCCTCACGCTCCCAAGCTGCGCGCAGAATGCCCAGAACCCGTTGCGTTTATTCTGGATGTGCACTTGGGTAAATTAGCCAAAAGCTTGCGCTTGCTGGGCTTCGATACGGTTTACGAAAATAACTACGACGACCAGACCATTGCCGGTAGAGCTGCCGGCGAAAACCGCATTGTTCTTACCCGGGACGTGGGATTGTTAAAATTAAAAATAGTGCAGTGGGGTTATTGGCTGCGTTCCCAAAACTCCGAAAAGCAATTAGCCGAAGTGCTGGCTTATTATAATCTGTTACCCCAGCTTCAACCCTTTACTCGCTGTTTGGTATGCAATGGCCCATTACAAAACGTACCGAAAGAAGCCGTACTGGGGCAATTGCCGTCTAAAACCAAACTACACTTTCAGGAATTTCACCAGTGCCAGACGTGCCGGCGCGTGTTCTGGAAAGGCTCGCACTACCAGCGCATGGAAGCTTTTGTGCAACAGTTAAAAATGCGCTGATAACTAAGCCAAACTTGAAATTATAACAAGTAGCTAATCCGGCACGTTACATTGGCCCGGCAGCCGCTAGAATTTAAAATTTTCAGGGCTTCCGCCAAAGGTTTACAAAGCTGGTTGTGCAGCCACCACCAGCGGCGCATGCCCGTAGTCAGTATTCTCACTGACCATTTTGGCGTAAGTCCTGGTTTTAAAAAATTTATTCTTGATACGGTGGTAAAAACAAAATGCCAATCATTTCGCGGGTTACTTCAACGGTTTTGCTTTTTGGTACACCCGCACGTAGTCTACTTCAAAGCGCGTGGGAAAAGTAGTTTGGGCGGGATCTCCCCCGTTAGCGCCCCCAATGGCTAAGTTTAATAATAGATAATGGGGTTGGTGAAACGGGTTTTTGTTGCTGCCGTCCTGGTTAATGGTTTGGGTTAAATCTACTTCGTTCAACAATAAATCATCGACGTACAGCCGGATAAATTTTTCGTCCCAGTCCATGCGCCACACGTGAAAGTTTTGAACCCAATTAGGGTCCGGGAAAGACGTGATGGCTTTTTTGGTGGTGCTCCACTTGGCTTGGTATGGTTTAGCGGTGCCCCAAGCTACGTTGGCGAGCAGCGAGTCGCGGTAATATTCCATTACGTCTACTTCGCCGTTGTTGGGCCACTCCCCGGTAACGCCTAAGCTCCAGAAAGCCGGCCACAGACCGGGGCTGGTGTCTATTTTACCGCGCATTTCCCAGCGGCCGTATTGCCACTGGTGTAATCCCTGAGTAGTTAAGCTGGCGGCAGTATAAGCGGCAGTTTCGCGGTTCAGGCGCCAATCCGGATTGTTGGGTTGGTAGTTCGGATTTAGCTTTTGTTCGCGACAGCCCTCCACAATTAAAAATCCGTTTTCGCACCGGGCGTTTTCGGGCTGGTACCACTGCGCTTCCTGGTTCCGGACAAAACCTTTTTCGAAAGTCCAGTTTTTAGGGTTGGGCTTCCCGGGCGTATTAAATTCATCGGCCCAAACTAATTGCCACTCATCTGTTTTTTTATATTTTTTCGTTTGGAAGGCAGAAATTGGCTGTTTTTGCGCGAACAATGGCTCCGGAGCCAATAAACCGGACAACAGGAGCATAAAAATCCAGGATAGTTTCATAGCAGTAGCGTGAATTCTAAATTAAGACTTTCTATGGAATTTTTTGCTTTGCCTAGTGGTGCCTACCTTTGCGAGAAAAAATTTTTTAAGTAAAAACACATGCAAACACCACTGAGACGGTTCCGGATAATTGGCATTATAGAAGGCATTTCGTATTTAATTTTACTGGGTATTGCTATGCCCCTGAAGTACTTAGCGGGCATTCCGGAAATGGTAAAAGTAGTAGGCTGGGCGCACGGCGTGCTCTTTGTCTTGTTCGGATTGGCTTTGCTGCACGTTTGGGTAAACCGGCGCTGGAGTTTCGGCCGGGCCTTGTTGGCTTTTCTGGCTTCGCTGGTACCTTTCGGCACGTTTATTTTTGATAAAAGCCTGAAGCGCGAAGAAAATCTGGCAAGTAATTAAATTACAGGCAGTCATTTTAATTTAACTGTTCCGGACTATTCTCCGGATTATCAGTTAGCTTGGCGACGTAGTGTTGTAAAGTTTGGTAATCCGTCGGGGTGTCAATATCAAAACCACCCAACTCAAACGAAACGGTACCTACGGCTTCCGGATATCGAAAAAGCAGCTTTTTCGCGCCTGGCGCGCCTTGTAAGTTCAGTAAATCCGGAAAATATTGCTTGTCGAACAACACGGGTGTGCCGATGGTATCCTGGTAGGCGCAGGCAATAATTTTTTTTAAATTTTTCTCTTTTTCCGCGGTTAATTGCTGTAGTAACTGGCCGGAAACAAAAGGTTGGTCGCAGGTCATTAGAAGTACACTATCCAGATCCGGCGCAACTTGCAGCAAAGCTTGTAACCCGTGGCGTATGGAGGATCCCATGCCTTCCTGCCACGCCGGGTTCTCTACAACTGTAATTTCCGGAAAGTTTAACTGCGCGCGTAATTCGTGGGCCTTGGCTCCCAACACCACTACCATGGGCGCACAACCCGAATGCCGTGCCGCTTGTACAGCGTGTTGCAATAAAGTTTGCCCTCTAAATTCTAGATTCTGTTTGGGGCTGCCCAAGCGCACCGAAGCGCCCGCGGCCAGCAAAACCAAGCCGGTATTATTCATTTTTTTAACTTTAAGCTAGCGCATCCGAAACTGGCTGCAACGACGTAACCGGTGTGGGAGTTTCTATAATAGTTCGGTCGTGAATGGCATCTGGCTTGTGGCGCAACGAGGTTCCGGGTTTGCCCGAAAGAACCGCTTTAATTTCCGATACTACCGATAACGCAATTTCTTCGGGCGTTTCGGCGCCAATATCTAAACCCAGTGGTCCGTAAACTTTCTGCATTTGTTCGGGCGTAAACACCAAACCTTCGTCCTGCAACTCCGCAAGCATCTGGTTTAATTTCTTCTTGGGTCCTAATACGCCTACGTAAGGCACTGCTAATGGAATCAACTGCCGCAGCATGGCTAAATCGTAGTTGTAATTATGGGTCATGAGCAGGAAAACGGTTTGCCCATCTACGGCGATTAAATCTAAAACCTGCGGCGGTTTAGCCACTAAAACTTGGTCGGCCAGCGGAAAACGGGATTTTACCGCGTAGTTGGTCCGGCCATCTATTACGGTAACCAGCCAGCCCAAAATACGCGCCATTTGCACCAAGGGTTGTACGTCGTTACCGCCGCCTAAAACCACTACCGATACCGGCGGCCGCAAGTACTCCACAAAAGCACTAATAACTTTATCTTTTAGCTGGTAATTGCGAATAACGGATCTTTGATTTTTCAAAACCTGTACGGCTTCCGACGCCAGTAAATCCCGCAATGCTTCTGGTTGCACCTTACCTCGGACTTCCGCTTTTTCGGGCAGCAGCAAACACGTGCCGGGTTGTACGCCCATACGGTTTTGCAGCGAAAATAACGTAACTACTACGCCTTGTTGCCGCTGGCTTAAGACTGTGCTGAGTAAAGCAATCGGGTTATCGGGGTTTTCGGCCACAATGGGCTCGATTAAAATTTGAATAATGCCGTTGCAACCCAACCCCACGCCTAACCTGGAATCATCGTCGTCGGTGGTATCGTAGGTTACCAGAATAGCTTTTTGCTGAGCCATTACCAGCCGGGCTTTGCGCAAAGCATCGCCTTCCAGGCAGCCGCCGCTAATGGCACCCGTTAATTCGCCGTCTTCGGTTACCAACATCCGGGCGCCGGGCCGTCGGTACGCCGAGCCTTCTACCTGCACGACGGTAGCCAAGGCAGTCCGCTTTTTTAACTGACACGCTGCACCGTAAGCCCGCACAATATCTTGTATTTCTTTCATGGTAGTTTAGTAGTTAAATATAAGCGAATACCGGATAATAAGGCAAGCGCTTATACCTAAACAAGAGAAAAACAACTAGATCTAAGCGATTGTTTTTAACAAGCTGCTCCTCTTATTCTTTCTATTTTACTCTTTTTTGCCACAATTTTATTTCCTGCGCCTCGGCACTGCGTTGCTTTTTCCACCGCTTTAGTTTACCCAGAATCTACGTCGCGTTGCGTTAGTGAAGTTGGCTAAAAAGCTTTTTTGCCTGATCCGTTCAGGTACTACGGCAAATAAGAATTAATACGCGTTTTCGATTACTACTTAGGAACGGTGAACACGCTGAAAGCAGCTGTAAGCAGAAAAAAAATTTAAAAATTCCTGTTCAAACAGTTTTAATGGCTTCCTTGCTTTCTTTAAACAACAAAGGCAAGTGTAGTAACTTGCCTTTGTTGGTTGATGGTATAATTCTTTCTTATTAACCTTCTACTTCTTGCGCCACCGGCACGGCTTTCGGTTGCACTTCGTAGAGGTAAAAAGGTACTTCGTAGCCTTCGCGGGTTAGAATAGGCTTGGCCACGTTAAACACCGGCACGCCCGCCGAGGTTTGCCCTTCCAGGGTACCTACGTGGGCATGCCCGTGAAAAGCCGCTAATACCTGGCGCCGGTTAATGGGTTCTACCAACCGCGAGCAGCCTAAAAACGGGAAAATCTCCAGCGGCTCACCCACTACGGTTTCTTTTATCGGGGAATAATGCAGCACCACAATTTTTGGCAAATCGGTATAATCTACGTCCAGGTGCGCCAGGGCCCGGTCTAGTTTTAAAGCATCGTCTACGGCTTCCTGCACAAAACTTTTAATCATATTTTCCCCGAACATCGAAACCATGTACTTGTCGAAACCGCCGCCAAAGCCTTTTACGCCGGCAAAGCCAATGCCGTGGAGCACCACCGATTGCCCATCCAGAATATGAACAGTATCGTTTTCGAGCATTTTTTTAATGATTTTTTGCTGGTCGCGTTCGTAATCGTGGTTGCCCATTACAGCCACAATGGGAATGGTGCAGGCTTTTAGTTCCTGCGCTAAAATTTCAGCTTCTCCTAAATGCCCGGTATCGGTCAGGTCGCCGCAAATTAACAGAATGTCGGCCTGCGCCGAAACCGTTCGAAAGAATTCTACCCACTTGCCCTGGTCCGTTTCTTTCACGTGAATATCGCCCACGGCGGCAATCCGGATGGCGCGGCGCTGTTTGTTATCTTCCATGGTTAAACAGTTTTAATGGTAATTACCTTATACTCGGCATCCACAATATCGGTTCGGTACTGGGTCTGGTCAATAATAGGTCCTAAGCAAACTTTTTCAACGGGGAGCGGCATATCAAACTGGCCTTTGGCTCTTTCGATTAAGGTATCGAACAACCAACGCGGAATCAAATCCCGTTCGGTGGGGTACACAAACTGAAAAAGTAAAACCTGCGCCAGCAACAAATGCCAGTGTTGCTCCAGGCGGGTCCAGATGCGGTTCCAGTCCAGGTGCTGCCCGTACTTTACAATAATGTGGTTAACGTCGGCGCCGTCGTAGCGCTCCCGGTTTTGCACGTATATTTTGCACCACAGCAATTCTTCCGCGGGAATAAATCTTACCGGTACGCCGTAAGCTTCGCCGGCTACCGCGTACTCAAACCACGACTCATCCACGGTACAAATATTATTTACCGTATTAAAAATAATATCGATGTAATAATTATTCCGAAATACTTTCGCGAGCCAACGCACATCGGTCAGTTCGGTAGCAAAGCCATTCTCCGAGAAAAATTTTAAAATCCGGGGGTAATCGCCGGCCTTACAAAACAAATCCAAGTCTTTTAAATCCCGGATAATGCCGGTATACTGGCGTAAGGCCAATCCGCCGCCTACCAAAAACGGAATCTCACTTTCGGAAAGTAAGCGTAAGGCATCGGCGAAAAAACTGTGCGCGGCCGTCTGTAGTTCGTCTTCTTGTATCATGTAAATGTTATGCGCTAAAACGTCAAAAAATCTGCCCGCCACGGGCAATTAGGTATTACTTGCCCGCTATTTGTCAGTACAAATAAAGCAAAATAGTACGTTTACTTATTTCCGGCAGATTTGTTATCCGGATAAGTTCAGAAACCTAACTTTTTACCCCTAAAACCTTTGAAGGCACAATTATTTAAGTAAGAGCCTAGAATATAACTTTTAAACATGATGTAAGTTTAAATACCTTTACCAGCTCAACATTTACCAGAATTTTACCTTCTGCTTTTAACCATGGATAAAAAACGCATTGCGATAGATATGGACGAAGTAATGACCGATGCCATCGGCCGTTTTATCGAGTTGTATCAACAAGAATTTAACGAGGATCTGTCGGCGCTACGGCAACCCGGCAATAATTTAGAAAAAGTAGTTCCGCCGGAGCGCCTGGCTACGGTAAAATCGTGGCCGCACCGGCCCGACTTTTTTAAAGATTTAGCCGCGATAGACGGCGCCCTGCCAGCCGTAGAACAACTGCACCAGCACCACGAAGTTTTTATTACCACCGCGGCCCAGGAGTTTGAACATTCGTTTACGCCCAAGTTTAATTGGATTAAGCAACATCTGCCTTTTATTACCTGGAAAAACATTGTTTTTTGCGGCGACAAAAGCATTATTCGCGCCGATTACTTAATTGATGACCTGGAACGGAATTTAAAAACGTTTACCGGCACCGGCCTGCTTTTTACGGCACCCCACAATGCGCACGTGGAAGGTTATACCCGCCTGAATAACTGGCAGGAAGTTGTGGATTATTTTTTAAAATAAGCTTTAAGGAGAAAAATAGTCTTATCAGATACTAAAGGTTGTTCTTTGGAGCCTTTTCAAGTCTTCGTGCTATGGTGCTGTCTAACTTGCCACTTAGAAGTTTGCCTCCTGCCCGGCGGGCCCCGTAAACCCCTCCCCCTGCGGGACTTCCCCTAAAAACAGGGGAGGAGATGCGGCTATTAGTTCTTTCCTCCCGTTATTGGAAAACCGCTGCGCAGTACTGGAATCTTAGAAGTTCCTCCTGAGCCAAACTGATGTCTTTGCTTGTTGTTTTGGCTTTTCTGACTCATCTAACTTGGCATGATGAGTGGTGATATTGTGTATTCTACTGCTGATTAGGATAGGAATACCTGCATCTCCTCCCCTGTTTTTAGGGGAGGTCCCGTAGGGGGAGGGGTTTACGGGGCCCGCCGGTGCCGGTAAACTGGCTACTTGTCATAACAGATAGCACCGGGGCATGGAGACTTGAAAAGGCTCCAAAAAACTACGATAAAAGTTAACAAGTCATTTCCTATTCCACTTAGCATAAATTAAAAAACACAAAAAAAAACAGTTACAAAAAGTACCACCCGGCATCAATTGCAACTGTTTTTAAACTTCTAAAATCAACTTGCTTAAGTTAGGCTAACCAAGATGCCATTCTGATAACTTTTAAATTTTCTTATTTCTTCCGAAACACAATGTTAATCGGTACTCCTTCGAAGCCGAAGTGTTTGCGGAGTTTGTTTTCCAGAAAACGGGTGTAGCTTTCTTTAATGTACTGCGGTAAATTACAGAAAAACGCGAACGTAGGATTATGGGTGGGTAACTGCGTGATGTATTTTATTTTTACGAATTTACCTTTAATCGCCGGTGGCGGATACGCTTCTATTTCCTTTAGCATCAAATCGTTTAGCTTGGAAGTAGATATTTTTTGCGTTTTGTTTTTATATACCTGGAACGCCGTTTCGATGGCCTTATGTACCCGCTGCTTGGTTAATACCGACGTAAAAATAATGGGCATGTACGTAAGCGGCGCCATTTTTTCGCGGAGCTGTTCTTCGTATTCTTTCATGGTATTGGTTTCTTTTTCCACCAGATCCCATTTATTTACCAGAATTACAATACCCTTGCGGTTTTTATCGGCGAGGCCAATAATATTCATGTCCTGCGCTTCCAAACCCCGGGTAGCATCCAGCATTACAATGCACACATCCGATTCTTCAATAGCCTTGATGGACCGCAGCACCGAATAAAACTCAATATCTTCGTGGACTTTGGTTTTGCGGCGCAGCCCAGCGGTATCGGTAATAATAAACTCCATCCCGAAGGCATTGTAGCGCGAGTTAATGGAATCGCGGGTAGTGCCGGCAATATCGGTAACAATGTTACGCTCTTCGCCGAGCAGCAAGTTTACAAACGATGATTTACCCACGTTAGGCCGACCCACTACTGCCAGTCTCGGAATACCTTCGTCGGGGTTTTCCACGTCTTCGGTCTGGAAATGCTTGACCACTTCGTCGAGTAAATCGCCGGTGCCGGAACCACTCGCCGACGACACCGGATATATTTCTTCGCCTAAACCTAAAGAGTAAAAATTGCCGATAAACTGCGCTTTTAAGTTAGTATCGGCTTTATTAGCCACAATATAAACGGGCTTGTCGGAGCGGCGTAGTACCGCGGCAAATTCTTCGTCGAGGCTGTGCAAACCTTCTTCTACGTCCACCATAAATAAGATTATGGTAGCTTCTTTAATGGCGAGTTCTACCTGCTTCCGGATTTCGCCTTCGAAAATATCGTCGGAGCCGTGCACGTAGCCGCCCGTATCAATAACGGTAAAATTTTTGCCGGTCCACTCGCCGTAGCCGTAATGGCGGTCGCGGGTAACGCCGCTTTGGTTATCCATAATGGCTTTACGCTCGCCTACCAGGCGGTTAAAAAGGGTGGATTTGCCCACGTTAGGGCGCCCCACAATTGCAACAATATTTGACATGTTTTTTAGTCCATAGTCCATGGTCGACAGACCACAGATTTTTAATTGATCGACAGTTCCTAGACTACAGTCGACGGTTTACAGATTAATAGTTAATAGTCCATAGTCCATAGTCGATGGATTATAGTTGATAGTACATCGACCATAGTTTACAGAAAATATCAGGGTAAAAACTGTGGACTATGGACCGTGGTCTATGGACTACAAATCATTATACCCAAATTTATTTAACGCTTTGGGGTTGGAGCGCCAATCTTCCTGCACGCGGACGTACAATTCTAAATGCACTTGCTTGGCAAAAAACTGTTCCATTTCCTGCCGGGCCTGGGTGCCTACTTTTTTCAGCATTTTACCTTCGTGGCCAATCACAATGCCTTTCTGGCTTTTGCGTTCCACCATAATTTCGGCCCGCATCCGGATAATGGATTCGTCTTCTTTAAATTCTTCCACTACCACCTCGCAGCTGTAGGGGATTTCTTTTTTATAATTTAAAAAAATCTTCTCGCGAATAAACTCAGCCGCAAAGAAACGTTCGGGCTTATCGGTTAGTTCATCTTTGTCGTAGTAGGGCGGATGCACCGGCAAATATTCCAGAATAGAATTAAAAACCTGGTCGGTGTTGAATTTTTCCAGCGCCGAAATCGGAATAATGCGGTCGGCTTTGATTTTATCTTGCCAGTAAGCTACTTTTTCTTCTACTTCCGGCTCCGTGGACTGGTCTATTTTATTGATAAGGAGTAAGATTTTAGCTTCTACGTTTTGCAGCCGCTTTACAATTTCTTCCTCGTCGTACTTTTCGTAAATGTCCGTTACAAATAAAATAACGTCGGCATCTTCTAACGAAGCGCTCACAAACCGCATCATGGATTGGTGCAATTCGTATTTGGGCTGAATAATACCGGGTGTGTCGGAGTACACAATCTGAAAATCAGCGCCGTTAAGAATACCCATAATCCGGTGCCGGGTAGTTTGCGCTTTAGAAGTAATAATCGATAGCCGCTCGCCCACCAATCCGTTCATGAGCGTAGATTTGCCTACGTTAGGTTTGCCAATAATACTGACAAAGCCGGCTTTATGGGGTTTTTCGCTCATTTTGGTTGCAGGTTACAGGTTGCAAGTTAAAAGGTTAGAAAGTTGGAAAGTTAGAAGGTTAACGGTTGCAAGTTCGAGAAACAGGTGAAAAGCTTTTTCTACTACTATATTTTACTCCAACTAAGTAGCTAACGTTTATTTTTTAAAAATTTTAAGTTAATCCCAATCAACTTTGGCAACGAGGGCGCAAAAGTACGGCTTTTTCTTGGTTTTTTATTATGTCTCATTTATATAAGCTTGCTGCCGTATAAATCTTAGAACAAAGCACAGCTTACTTATGTTAACTTTACAACCTTTTAACCTTACAACTTTCTAACCTTTTCAACTTGCAACCTGTAACCTGCAACCAAAATGAGCGACACCAATAACCGGAAAACCGGGGTTTTATTAGTTAATCTAGGCACTCCCGATACGCCCGAAACGGGTGATGTACGCAAGTACCTCCGGGAATTTTTAATGGATAAGCGGGTAATTGATATACCCGCGCCGCAACGTTTTGTATTGATTAACGGTATTATTGCGCCGTTCCGGGCCCCAAAATCGGCCAAAATATATAAAGAATTGTGGGAAGAACGCGGCTCGCCCTTGCTGTACCACAGCGTAGATTTAAAAAATAAGCTGCAGGAGCAGCTGGGTTCTAAATACCACGTGGCCTTGGGCATGCGTTACCAAAGTCCCAGCATCCAGAGTGCGCTGGAAGAATTGCGCAGCAAATTTGTCGACCGGATTATTGTATTGCCTTTGTTTCCGCAGTACGCTTCGGCTTCTACCGGCTCCGTGCAGGATAAAGTAATGGAAATTGTACGGGAATGGTGGATTGTACCGGATATTACTTTTATCAGCTCGTTCTGCGACGATCCCTTGTTTATCCAAGCCTTTGCCGCTCTGGGCCGGAAATATTTAGAAAATGAGCCTTACGACCACGTTGTTTTTAGTTACCACGGCATTCCGGAGCGACACATTTTAAAAGGCAGCGTTAATAATTACTGCAAATTAGGTTCCTGCTGCGATACTTATCATAAAATGAACCGGTATTGTTACCGGGCCCAGTGTTTTCTAACCTCACGGTTGCTGGCCAAAGAATTAAATTTAACCGAAGACCAGTACAGCGTTACGTTCCAATCGCGGTTAGGCAAAGATCCGTGGCTAAAACCGTATACCGATATATTACTGCAAGATTTACCCGCTCAGGGTAAGAAACGGGTATTAGCGTTTAGTCCGGCTTTCGTGGCCGATTGCCTCGAAACCACCATTGAAGTAGGCAGCGAGTTTAAGGAAATGTTCGAAAAAGCCGGCGGCGAACACTGGCAATTAGTAGAAAGTTTAAATTCCAGCCCCATGTGGGTAGAGGCCGTGAAGCAAATGATTTTGCGGCATTAATCAGTATATAGTTCACAGCAAAAAGGCAGCTTAAAAGCTGCCTTTTTTTAATTTTTTGAATCCATCCATTTACTCATACTTACCGGAGTATAAGTCTGTAGTTTACGCCATAATGGTTCGGGTTCATCTTCTATAATCAGGTTCGTACGGTGTTCTTCCCGGATAAAACCTTCGGCTACTCCCCCATCAATCAGTTGAATAAACTTATCGAAATAGTTATTTACATTATAGAAGGCCACGGGTTTGGCCAGAATGCCTAACTGATTCCAGGTGATAATTTCACAAACTTCGTCCAGGGTACCAAAGCCGCCGGGCAGGGCAATAAAGCCCTCCGCTAAACGGGCCATTAAAGCTTTGCGTTCGTGCATGGTTTGTACCACGTGCAGTTCCGTGAGCGCGGCATGCGCTACTTCGCGCTCCACCAAACTCTGCGGGATTACGCCAATTACTTTACCGCCGTGCTGCAGTACACTATCGGCGATAGCACCCATTAAACCTACTTTGCCGCCACCAAATACCAGTTGCATGTTTTGCTCGGCTAGTAGTTTCCCTAATTGCTGGGCTTTGGTTTGGTAAACAGGGTTGTTGCCGAAATTGGCACCGCAAAAAACCGCTATACTTTTCATTTTTTTTAATTTTTAGAAAGAAGCTCGGGTCAGACGATCGTTAATGGCTTTACCTAAACCGGTTTCGGGTACCCGTTCGGTTAAGATTACCTCAATGGGTAAAGCATCCAGATACCGCAATGCCGCAAATAACTGCCGGGCAGCTTCGCTGGTATCTGCGGTAGGCGATAACACAAATTGCTGCGCCGGCGGCACCAACTCGTACAAATCTTGAAAAGATAAGATGCCCGTTTTTTGCGGACTGTATTTTTTTAAATTTTCGCGGATATTACCCAGCACAACTTTTTTGCGGGGCGCGTAATGGCTGCTGAGCATGCCGGGTGCTTTGGGGTTAGAACTACTGGTTCTAAAATGCTGAATGGGTTTCCCAATAACCGTTTCAATTTGCTCGATGGCTAAACCGCCCAATCGTAATACTTCTACCTGATCGTTTATAACCTGAATAATGGTAGATTCAATGCCTACCCGGCAAGGCCCCCCGTCCAGAATGTACGGGATGCGGTCGCCGAGTTGCTGGGCTACGTGCTGCGCCGTGGTAGGGCTCACGTAGCCAAACGGATTGGCGCTGGGAGCCGCTAAAGGAAAATCTAATTGCTGTAACAAACGTAACGTTAGCGGATGATCGGGAATGCGCACGCCCACGGACTCGTTGCCCGAAGTAACCAATAACGGAATCTGCGGATTTCGCGGCAATATCAAGGTTACGGGCCCCGGCATGAAAGCTTCGGCCAGTTTATAAGCCAGGTCCGGAATATTGATGGCAACTTGTTCGAACTGGTTAATGTGGTGCGTATGCACAATTAATGGATCAAACGCCGGACGCTGTTTGGCTTCAAAAATGGAAACTACCGCGGGTTCCTGAAAAGCATGGGCGGCCAAGCCATAAACGGTTTCGGTGGGGATTGCTACTAATTTACCGGTACGCAATAGAGTGGCTGCTTGCTCTATATCCGTTCCTATTACTGCCATAAGTTTCTAAAATTCAGCCACAAAGGTAAATCAATTCTTTTGTTTCTTAAACAACGGGGCAACTTTAGTAAATATAACCGGCATCCATTTAAAACACACGAGCGGCCAATAGGTTAGCAGCTCGTGTATTAAAATGTAAAAAATATTATTTTCAGGCGGGTACTTTGGCGTATAAACCGGCCAGCTTCTCGGCTACGTAATCTATTTCGTCGGGAGTATTGTATTTACTAAACGAAAAACGAATCGCTCCTCGCTCGGGATCGCAGTTTAACGCATTTAACACGTGCGAACCGGCATTAGCCCCGCTGGTACAAGCACTACCGCCGGAAGCCGAAATTTTATTAATATCTAAATTAAACAACAACATTTCGGTAATATCGGAAGGCGGCAGACTTACGTTTAGAACCGTGTACAAGCTTTTATCCGTCATGGCCGAGTTTCCGTTAAATTCAATTCCCGGAATTTGCTCGGTTACCCGGGAAATCATGCGATTTTTTAAATTTTGAATGTGCTGCCGGTGCGCATCCATGTCGCGGTACGCAATTTCTAGTGCTTTGGCCAAACCAATAATACCGTACACATTTTCGGTACCCCCGCGCATATTTCGTTCCTGCGAACCACCGTGAATAAGCGGCGGTATTTTAACAGCACCACTGGTATAAATAAAACCAACCCCTTTAGGCCCGTGAAACTTATGCGCGGAACCCACAATAAAGTGCGCTTTGAGCTTCTGTAAATCGTGGCGGTAATGCCCCATGGTTTGCACCGTATCGGAGTGCTGAATGGCATTGTACTTTAAACAAATTTCGCTAATTGCTTGAATATCGTTTAAATTACCGATTTCATTGTTGGCGTGCATCATAGACACCAAAGTTTGCCCGTTCGTGGCTAATAATTCTTCCAAATGATTCAAATCCAAGTTACCCCGTTCATCATGCGCCACGTAACTCAACTGAATCTCTCCGGATTTTTCCAGCGCTTCCAGCGTATGCAATACCGCGTGGTGCTCTAACCGGGAAGTAATCGCATGCTTTAAGCCCAGCGCCCGAATAGTAGAACAGATAGCCATATTATCCGCTTCGGTGCCGCCCGAAGTAAAAAATATTTCGGCGGGAGCTGCATTTAATAAGGTCGCAATAGTCTTCCGCGCTTTTTCGATGGCTGCGCGCACCTGCCGGCCGTGCGCATGAATAGAAGATGGATTCCCAAAATATTCTAACATGTAGGGCGCCATGGCCTCAAAAACTTCTTTATCCAGCGGCGTAGTGGCAGCATTATCCAGATAGACCATTGTTTTTTTAATTAGAAATTAAAAATTATGAATTAGAAATTATCTTAATCGTGATTTCCAATCGTTCAGGCAAAAGTAGAACATAAAAAAATGGATGGAAAGTTTAAAGACTAAACTTTCCATCCACTCCCAAATTTGTTAGTTAGAATTTCTAATTTCTAATTTAATTCTAGGCTTTTACCGTAATTATTTCTTTTATATCCGTTATAATTTTATTGGCCAAATGCTCGGCCGTTGCATTCGTTTCTGATTCGGCGTAGATGCGGATGATTGGTTCGGTATTCGATCGCCGTAAGTGTACCCATTCTTTGTTAAACTCGATTTTTACGCCGTCAATGGTATTTACCGGCTGTTTGGCGTAGCGTTTCTGCATTTGCACCAACACATCCCCCACATCAATATCCGGCGTTAATTCTATCTTATTTTTAGAAATGTAATAGTTCGGGTAAGCGGCCCGCAAGCGCGATACCCGTAAACCGCTCTTAGCTAAATGCGTTAAAAACAAAGCAATGCCCACTAAGGCATCACGTCCGTAATGCAGTTCCGGGTAAATAATGCCGCCGTTTCCTTCACCGCCAATTACCGCGTTTTTCTCCTTCATCAGGTTTACCACGTTTACCTCCCCTACCGCCGAAGCAAAATATTCACCGCCGGCTTTCTCGGTTACATCGCGCAAAGCCCTTGTAGAAGATAAATTAGAAACCGTGTTGCCTTTGGTATGTTTTAATACGTAATCGGCTACGGCTACCAGGGTATATTCTTCCCCGAACATACTGCCATCTTCGCAAACTAAAGCCAAGCGGTCCACATCCGGGTCCACCACAATACCTAAATCAAACTTGCCTTTTTCTAAAATTTTCGAAATTTCCCGTAAGTTTTCGGGCAGCGGTTCCGGGTTGTGGGCAAAGTTACCATCGGGCTCGCAGTATAATTTTTCAATCTGCGTTACACCTAAAGCTTCCAGTAGCATGGGCACCGCAAATCCACCGCTGGAATTAACGGCATCGACTACTATCCGGAAATTTTTAGACGCGATAGCTTCTACATCTACTAAGGGCAAATCCACGATAGCTTTTATGTGCTTGCGTAAGGCGGTATCACTTTGAATGTACTTGCCTAGTTTAGTAACGGGAGCAAATTCAAACGCTTCTTTTTCGGCCAACTCCAATACTAGTTGTCCTTCTTTGTCCGAAATAAACTCACCTTTATCGTTCAACAATTTTAAAGCATTCCACTGCTTCGGATTATGGCTGGCGGTTAAAATTATTCCGCCACCCGCTTTTTTAGCCGGCACGGCCATTTCTACGGTGGGCGTAGTAGATAACCCAACGTCAATTACGTTAATACCCATTCCCTGTAAGGTAGCAGCTACTAACTTATTTACCATATCGCCGGACAAACGCGCATCTCTGCCTACTACAATGGTATTGTTCTGCGTAGTTTGTAATACCCAATCGCCAAAGGCAGCGGTAAACTTTACTACATCCAGAGGCGTTAAGGCCTCACCTGCTTTCCCCCCAATTGTTCCCCGGATTCCAGAAATAGATTTTATTAAAGCCACGTGTATTGTGTTATGTTTTACAAATGTACTGCTTGCACTAACAAGCTTATTTTAAAGAAAAACAGCCAAATGAACAAAATGCTGCCAGATACCATTATTTAAAAAATAATTTAACATTTCTGGTGCAATATACAATACTGTTAGGCGTATTACCAACCTTAAACCGTACAATAGTACTACTACCCGCCTAAATATAGGCCGTTAATCAAATATTTTTTATCTTATTTGTACACAAGCAAACCAATTAATCAGGCACAGGTTGGTTGTTTTACAAGTAAATTTCAAATTTTTTATAGCGCAAATTCTCATGATGAATACAGAAGTTAATCGCGAAAATCAATTACAGGCCTTTAACCGCCTGCTGGATATAATGGATGAACTGCGGGAAAAATGCCCCTGGGACCGGAAGCAAACCATCGCCAGCCTGCGTCATTTAACCATTGAAGAAACCTACGAGCTATCCGATGCTATTTTGCGCAACGATTTAGGCGAAGTAAAAAAAGAAATTGGTGATTTAATGCTGCATCTGGTGTTTTACGCCAAGATTGCCGCCGAAACTCAAACCTTTGATTTAGCCGATGTTTTAAATACTTTATGCGATAAATTAATTTTTCGCCACCCGCACATATACGGCACCACCGAGGCTAATACCGAAGATGAAGTTAAAAAAAACTGGGAGCTATTAAAGATAAAAGAAGGCAATAAATCGATGTTGGGTGGCGTTCCTGTATCGTTGCCGGCTTTAGTTAAAGCAATGCGCATACAAGAAAAGGCCCGCGGTGCTGGATTTGACTGGGAAAACAAAGCTCAGGTTTGGGAAAAAGTAGAAGAAGAGCTCAAGGAATTTAAAGCAGAATACCAGTTAAAAGAAGAACAAGCCATTAATCCGGAAAAAGCCACTGCTGAGTTCGGCGATTTATTGTTTTCGCTCATTAATTTTGCGCGTTTTATAGATAAAAACCCGGAAGAAGCGCTGGAGAAAACAAATTTAAAAGTTATGAAGCGTTTCAAATACCTGGAACAGGAAGCTGGTAAAACCGGAAAATTGCTGTCGCAAATGACACTAGCAGAGATGGATGTATACTGGGAGCAAGCCAAAAAAGAAGCCTGAATTTTGTGGCTCGACAGAACCGAACAAATCAGGAATTTACATTTTTTTAAAATTTTTTTGCTTTAAAATAGAATTAAACGGTCTTTTATCACTACATTAGGTCAACTTTAAATATATAGTAAGAGTATAATACATATATTAGCTTGCAATTAACCTAGTTAAAGGGGTATCTAAGATTAAAATATTGCAAAATTTTTACTTTGATAAATTAAATATTTTAAAAAAAATCAATTATCTCCTTTACATATTTAATTGATAAAGTACTTAACGTATTAAATTCTCAAAATAATCATTAGTTTACAATAAATATAAAAAGCTTAGAAATATCTAGATTTTGCGATAAGAGTTAATTTTATTTAGGTTTGTGATAAATGTTGCTAGAATTTTATGGAAATTTCTTCTTATTTACATCCTTATATAAGGTAGCTCATAAAAAAACAAAGTTGTTCTGGAATACTGGTAAACTTAGTTTTAAATGAATTTTTACTTATGCGGTTCTTTTTAAAGGCGGGGCCGTTTATTTTAGGAATAAGCCTTAAAAACAAAAACAACAATTTTTTTAACCCAACCCAAAAAACTAAACTTTTAAATCTTAACAACAATGGAAAAAAAGAATGCCGTAAGTACGAATGCGCCAAAACCAGCAACTTCAAAACCAGCAGCTACCGCCAAACAAGAAGGAGGCGCTGCCAGTTCTATTTTTGCCAGCATCGTTATCCCAGTAGCAATTGTGGTTTCAATCCTGATATACATGTTTATCCTGGGTAACCCGGCAAACTTTGAAGGTGGAAATCCGGAAAATCACCCACTACCAGGTAATTACCTTGGCGTAGTTTACAAAGGTGGCATTATCGTGCCCATGTTGATTTCCTTAAACTTAATGATTTTGGTTTTTGCCATTGAGCGTTTCTTAACCATCAACAAAGCAAGAGGCAGTAAGGGAATTGAGCAATTTGTAAGAACAATCCGCCAGCGATTAAATGTGAATGACATTAATGGTGCCATGGCGGCTTGCGATACCCAAAAAGGTTCAGTTGCGAACGTGGTAAGATCTGGTTTAAGCAAGTACAAAGAAATGGAAACGGACCGCACTTTAGCCAAAGATCAAAAAATCCTGGCTATTCAGAAGGAAATCGAAGAATCTACTGCCCTGGAATTACCCATGTTAGAGAAAAACTTGGTAATTATTTCAACAATTGCTTCTATCTCTACACTGGTAGGTCTGATCGGAACAGTACTTGGTATGATTAAAGCGTTCTCGGCGCTGGCAACTGCGGGTAGCCCGGATGCAGTAGCCCTCGCTAACGGTATCTCGGAAGCGTTGATTAATACCGCGCTAGGTATTATTGGTTCTACTATCGCCATTGTTGCTTACAACTATTTTACTAGTAAAATTGATGCGCTTACTTACAGCATCGACGAAGCAGGCTTTAGTATCATTCAAACATTTGCGGCGCAGCACGATAATGCTGGTCATACGAGCACTGCTTCAACAACACATTCATCTGTTAACGTATAATCCTTAATTTTTTAGTACTCAAAATAATATGCCCAAAGTAAAACCTCACATAGCCCGACCTTCCCTGGACATGACGCCCATGGTAGACTTGGCCTTCTTGTTGGTTACCTTCTTCATGCTGATTTCTAAATTTGCGCCGGAAGAAGTAGTGGTTGTCGATACCCCGTCATCAACCTCGGACATTAAACTACCCGAATCGGATATCATCACGATTTCGGTAGATAAAACCGGACGAGCTTTTTACGCGGTAGGCGGCCAGCAAACCAGACAAGCTTTATTAGATAAAATGGCGGCTAAATACAAAGTAAACTTCACTCCTGCGGAAAAACAACAATTCGCCACGATGGAGAGCTTTTTCCGGATTAATGGCTTGTTCTTCTTTTAACTGGTATTCTGCTTTAAATTCCTTGAGCTCTTCTTCTACTTTTTCCCAAACCTGAGCTTTGTTTTCCCAGTCAAATC
>Ga0068630_1000062_pt1 | contig 25482 bp, 16 predicted proteins | sample InSIn4gowninarea_FD_77433 | JGI IMG/M metagenome (GOLD analysis project Ga0068630, IMG submission 77433) | Clean room microbial communities from NASA Spacecraft Assembly Facility at Jet Propulsion Laboratory, Pasadena, California, USA -... ... | reverse complement strand
CTTCTCAAGATGGACTTTTCAAAGTAGAACGTGGTTCTAGAATGTTTGGAAGGTTCATGAAACTTAAGCAAAAGGAAGACGACAAAAAGTCAGAACACCTCATAAATGTACAAACCCACATCGATCCCCAGCATTCTGCACCATCTGATCCTATTTCTGAATCCTGTCATACTGTCAGCCCAGCCTCAAACTAGCCACCGTTGCTGACTCTGGGATCTTGGTTGGCATTCATCACACGCAAGACCAGCCAGGCAACGACGACATCATCGAAGGATGCTCCCAACCGCAGCCGTGGGTCCGAGTCACCAAAGGAACGCGAAGGATTGTGCGAGTCTAAAACACTTCCAAGGCCCTTGATAGGTGATCGACAATGTTGGCTTGGCATGATTACTCGCATCCGTCGATTCCATTATTACTGGTGAGTAATTAGATGTCTCAAAATAGAACAGAATCAGGCGCCAACAATGAATGTGCTTGTAGGAGAGCCAGAGTGACCATACAGGACGACGTGGTGAAGTCAAATCTTGGTATCATTTTTCAAAGAATGGAACAATCTAAACTCTCGCCGCTCTTAGATAGCCAACCATGCCGTTGCAGTACTCACTCAGCCTTTCCACTCTCTCCTTCTCTCTACCTACGGACTCTTGCCACTCTCTTACAGTTTCTTTCAACTCTTCATCTTCAATCACCACATCCGCATGCATCTTCAGGAAAACGGCCATCCAGGCTTGTCCTAGCTCGAAATCCCTCTTACTGTTGAGTAAACTGGTAAGGGCCTTGACAAAGGCAACAAGTTCGTTACTTTGATCCGCGTCACCGGAAAGCGATGTGGTAGCAGATGAGAGTGAACGAATCTCAACATCTGCAGCGGCTGGACTTAGATTCTTGAGGTGAGAGAGAAACATTGTGTAGTTTCCACTCTGAGCAGAATCGCGCAAGAGGACGGAGAAAGTGCCCAAGTTGCCTTGTCGGTCCATCTTCATGATTCGACTACGCTCCTGCTCCAATGAAGCAAGGTCCTGTGATGCTGGGTCTTGTTGCAGACTTGGATTGTTTTGCCGTTCCTGTAGCGATGGAAGAAAGAATGGTGCCTTCTCGGGCTTTTTGGGTGGGGCTATCGGTTTGTTGCGTTGTCGGATCAAATCCAGATGTATCAGGTTCTGCCACCTCGATCGAGGGACAAGTGATAGTGAGACCAAGTCCTCAGACAGTCTGGCTAGCTCCGTATCGATATATTCAGGCGTTTCGAGATCGTACTCTTCGTCGTCCTGCTCCTCTGCTGCATTCGCAAGGGTGGCGATGATTGATTCACCACCTTCTCCCGACACTGTTGGAGCATGGGCCTCGCCACCCGTTATGGTGGAGTACTCTGCCTCGGAAATATGACGGGTAGGAACGTGAGTGAAGAGGGTCTTGTTTGACCATATATCCACTCCAACATGCTCAGAGCTTGCTGTTGCAAAGTATTCTCCAGTCGGTGAGAATGAGATGGCATTACAAGTCGACGGCAGCTTGACAGCATCAATCAAATGACCAGTTGGCAAGTCCCACGCGCATACAATCGAAGCAGTAGCAGCAAGGATCCACCTTCCATCGTTTGAGAAGCCAAAATCAGCAAACGACTGGAAATCCAACGCAGATCGCCTGGAAACCTTGAGCTCACGAATGAGCTTATGGGTCGTGATGTCTATCACGCGAATACACCCATCGTGGCAGGAAAAGGCTGCAAGTTCAGAGCCTCGGTGCAAGCGCATACCGGTAACCTTGACAGCCCCTGACCAGTCAATCTCGTGCTTCAAAAGTCCAGTTTGGAAATCCCAAAACTTGATACGACCATCTTCACCACAACTGACGACCGTCTTGTTGAGATTGTCCACGGCCAAGCCAGTAATAGCGGCCATGTGCTTTCCTTGACCGCGATAGAATTTAGCTTTGCCTAGGTTAGCGGTTGGAGCGATTTCCTCTTCAGCCTTCAACATGTCAATCTTCAATTGTCGTGCTTGAGCGGGGGTAAGTCTCGCCGGGTATCTTTGCCTATGGTGTCCAGATTGTATATTGAACATGTCGATACCGCCCTTTTCAGATCCGACAAGTGCAAAAGTTCCGCAAGGCGAGACTGCAACACTACGAACAGCAGCCTGATCTCCAGTCTCGAATGCCCAACGGCCTGCCTTCTTTCTCCCCCAAAACCATGTGCGGGCTTTGCTATCTCCGTCGTGAGCGGTGACAATGCTTTCCCATCCCGTTAGACTGCTGCTTTCGGTGTTTCCACCAGTCTTTACTTTACCGGCGTTCTGCCAGATGGGATGTTTGCCTGGGATTGCGCCCATGCCTCCGTCACGATTGAGCGAAGATGCAATTGCGGTGATGGGTGGGGCCTTGAGACCTTCGAGGTTGTCTCTACCTTCAGATGAGAGTATGCCGAGCTTCCTTGCCTTTTTGACAACGTTTCCTTGAGACAACTCTGTGCTCTGTCCATCACGTCGTAAACTCCAGCCCCACAAACTGCGATCCTGACTAGTACTAAGCAGCCACTTGCCACTTGCGTCGGAGCCATCTGATGCTGCGGGTAAGAATGAGAGGGTTGTTACAGGAGCACCGTGTCCGCTGCGCTGGTGTAGAATACGGGGAACGGGCGAGAAAGGAGTCTCGTCGAAGATCCAAGTTTTCAAGCTGTTGTCGAGGCCGGAGGAAACTAATATAGCCTGTCCAGGGAGGAAATCGATTTTAGTGACTCCACCGTGTGAGGTTGAAGAGGGCGCAGCATGAGCACCACGCAGAACACCAGCTTTACGACCGCCCCTGTTGAGGTCCCACATTGTGACGTCTCCACTTTGAGACGATGCTGTTGCCATTACTCCAGACTTCTGACCATCATCTCCAGCACCGAGTGCGTCAGTCCTAAAAGCGATGGATGTGATTGGTGGGCCAGCAGTGCCTTCAAGACTAACGTTGAATTGCAAGATCTTCTTGTCTGCTTGGACATCTTGTATGATAAGAGGCCCGGCTTCATAGGCAATTGCGAGCAACGAGAGAGCAGGGGTTGACTGCAGAGCAGTGACGGCGCCATAATCAGCGGCTGGGGGGAGTACCGAGTAAACAAGCTTTCCGCTTGAAACATTCCATATCTCGACTGTGCCGTCTGATTTGCCAGCGACAATCTTGTTGAGCATGGTAGGCATGGTGGTAAGACATGCGGTAAAAGGAGAGGCAGTACTGCCTTGCAGGGTGGTGTAGAGTTCGAGGGTGGTAGATTTCCATACGAGGATTTGGCTGTCACAGCATCCAACAATCCAGGAACCGAAGACGCAGAATGCCTTGATATTCTCTTGTAGACCCCGTGGCAATTCCAACTCGGCGGTCCTCTTGCCGCGCTTGAAAAGCCATACTCCTCGAGCAGAAAGCGACTGGGAACCTCCCCATGCAGCGAAAACCAAATCTTTCCATGCTATGCTTGCAGTGATGAACTCTGGAGTTTGAGGACGGGTAATGAAGACGAGGTTAAGGCCTCTCCGAAGATCGTATGTCTGAAGACTGCGGCCGACAGACGTGGTAAGCTGAAATGTTGTCTTTCCAAGAGGTATGCTTGTGAAAGGAACCGAGGTCGGCGACACTAGACCGACAGTCTATGGGCAGAGTCAACATATATTTGCCAAGTTGGACGAGATAGTCTCCTACTCTGTATGGCGCAAAAAGTCTGGAGCCTCCGTTTTTCCTCTGAGGTTGCTGAGAGACAGCAGCACCTTCTGTGCTGATCTTCTGGCGTTTGGCGACGCGACCATCACCAAGACCATTTGCACCCGCCATTTTGTTGTTGTTGCTGTTTATGAAAAAGCCTGTCTTGGGCTTTCTGGTTGATCAATAACTGACATGTCAAGAAGGCCAAAATATTCCATGTAGCCAAGCCAAGCCCTGCATTGGAATCATAAAATTCTTATCTTACCCTTATCTCTCTGCCCTGCCCTTGACTTTATGCATAACGTTACCCTGACTAAGGTAAGGTAGAAACACTCTACTCTACTCGTAGTCACGTCATAGTTTGGGCATCGTAGGTAGGTACCTTAATCACATGCAAGTGACAGATTGCATCGCTAATGGAACATGATGGACGAGTGTATATACAGGTAGACATCAGAGAAATTGCTTTTTCCATGGACAGACAATACATACATATATAGCACCACACATTTGGAGCTGATATGACAGACACAAAGCTGAAAGCCCACATTCGCTTTCAAAGGCTTTCCAGCTTTACAGTCTAACGGCTTGACGACTACCAAAGTCAAGATGAATCAAAATGAATTGCACCGCAGCACGACTCCCGAGAGTACAAGGTCGAGGAAAAGCTCATACAGTCTGGCTACATCAGCATCACACATTGTCCCACCCAGAGACTTGTATGGCCAAGTAGATGTTGCCCGTGCAAGTGGGGGAGAAGTGGACAATGCTAGCATTTCTATGCCGCCGTTGTCTTCTACAAAGTTAAATCCCAGACATATTATTAGCGTCCCGCGCAGACCATCCTCTTCTTACTCGTACTCCTACTCGTCTTATTCTCAAACACGCCGCAAGCTTTCCGACCACGCCATTTTTAACAAACGCCTGCAAGCCTCAATGGCGAGCAGTCTGCCCGATTCATCGGCAATTGATGATTCTCAAGACGCTGCTCCCCCACCTACGCCGACAGACACCAAATACAGAAGAGCAAACACTTCTCCCACTGATTCCCTGCCAGACTCAGCCCTACAGATTCCTCGTACTGACAATGACTCGGACGCAAACAGAGTCTCCTTCTCTTCTCTCTATCAGATAGGCTCCGCACTTTACGATCGTGCAAGGGGTGCCATGAACAGCACTCCCAGTTCTGTAGCTGGCTCAGAACCCGACACTCCCACTCTCGGCACAACCACTGCCACTTCCAGCATGACGGTAACCACTTCCACCTCTTCTGCTCAGAGCGGTGCTCTCTCCCCCACGGTTTCTGGAATGCCTAGAGATGGTGCTTTGCTCCCACCACAGGAACCACTATCCGCCTCCACCTCGCCCAGGAACAGTGTTATCGGTCCACCTCCGCCACCACGCTCTGGAACCGCCCGTCAACCCGCTACAGCTCGTGGAAGGGCCCCCAATTCTAGAAGAGTTAGCGGAAGTACTACAAACAGTGCCAGCACAAGCACCGAGCGTACTGGCAACGATAAAACCCCTCCCATAGGCAAGATTGGCGTTTGCGCTTTGGACAGTAAAGCTAGGAGCAAGCCCAGCAGGAACATTCTTAATAGATTGATTGCGAATGGTGAATTCGAGGTTGTCGTCTTTGGAGACAAGGTCATCCTTGACGAAGACGTTGAAAATTGGCCCGTCTGCGATTTTCTCATCTCCTTCTTCTCCGAGGGCTTCCCTCTCGACAAGGCTATCGCTTATGCCAAGCTGAGAAAGCCCTTCTGCGTCAATGACATTCCTATGCAGACCATTCTTTGGGATCGCCGTATATGCTTGACCATTCTGGACAAAATGAATGTGCCAACTCCTGACCGTGTTGAAGTCAATAGGGATGGCGGACCTAAGGTCAAGACTGCCGACATTGCCCAGCGGGTTTTTGAAAAGACTGGTTTAAAGGTCTACACCGTCGACGAGCAGCCCATCAACTCTGATCATGTCCCACAAGTTGAAATGCTCGACGACAACGACACCATTTGTGTTGATGGAAAGAAGCTCACCAAGCCCTTTGTCGAGAAGCCCACCGACGGAGAAGATCACAACATCCACATTTACTATCCAAAAAGCCAAGGTGGTGGTGGTAGACGCCTCTTTCGCAAAGTCAACAACAAGAGCTCCGAAAAGGATGACACGTTGACTGTACCTAGATCAATTACCGAGCCCGGAAGCAGCTACATTTATGAACAATTCCTAAAGGTTGAGAATGCCGAGGATGTCAAGGCTTACACCGTTGGCCCGGATTACTGTCATGCAGAAACACGAAAATCCCCTGTAGTCGATGGTGTTGTCAAGCGCAACCCCAACGGAAAAGAGGTCAGATATGTCACCAGTCTCGGCAAGGAGGAAGCAGCCATGGCCTCTCGAATCACAGAAGGCTTTGGCCAGCGTGTCTGCGGCTTCGATCTACTCAGGGTTGGGGACAAAAGCTACGTTATTGACGTAAACGGTTGGAGCTTTGTCAAGGACAACAATGATTACTACGAAAAGTGTGCAAACATACTCAAGACTATGTTCATTCGGGAGAAGAGCAGGTGGGACGCTAAGAATATCACATCGGAGAGTGAAGAACCCGGTGACAAGAGCGCCGCAACAGGCTCCCAACGCAAGAGTGCCATATCCAACCACCGCAGTGCTCTAAAGTCAGTGCTGCGCTCGCCTAGTGTGTCGAGACTCCGAGACTTTGGGAGCCGTAATGCGAAACAAGGACCCGCTTCCCCTGATCTTTCAGGCCCTAGTTCCCCAATCACTTCTCCGCCAAGCTTTGAGAAGAGCATGCCCATGCGTACTCCTACACTTCCCGCTTCCCAGTCCGACGTACTTCCACCTCCTGCCGTCGCATCTGACACTCAATCTGGCACCTCGCACGCAGACGTGTCTGACGAAGATGCTGCCGAGTCAGTCCCAGCGCCTGCTTCAAAGTCTCAATGGAAATTGAAAGGCATGGTTGCTGTTATCCGACACGCTGACCGTACACCTAAACAGAAATTCAAGTTCACGTTCCATACGAAGCCCTTCGTGGATCTGCTCAAAGGTCACAGGGAGGAAGTCTTGCTTGTTGGTGAGGCAGCGCTAGACAGTGTACAGGATGCTGTAAAGCTGGCACTGCAGGACGACGAGGAAGACCGGACCAAGCTCTTGACCTTGCAAAACGCCCTAGCTAAGAAGGGCAGCTGGCCAGGCACCAAAGTCCAGATAAAGCCCATGTTCAGGAAGCCGAAGAAGGAAGAGTTGCCCAAGGAAGTTCTAGACGAAGTCTTTGCCGGCTCAGACGTCGAAAACACCGTGCCAAAGACCGAAGCTGCTGGTGAGAAACCGAGCGTCGCTGCGCTAGGCGGCCACCAACGTAGCGAGTCAATGTCAGACGTTACTCTCTCAAGGATATCAGCTGCCGAAAACAATCTTGTACTGGATAAGCTACAGCTTGTCATGAAGTGGGGCGGTGAGCCAACCCATTCTGCAAGATATCAAGCGCAAGATCTAGGTGAGCAGATGAGGAACGACTTGCTATTGATGAATCGTGATGCTCTCAAGGTTGTCGACGTCTTCAGTTCGTCGGAGCGTCGTGTCAACACCAGTGCGCAAATCTTTGCCTCTGCCTTTCTTGAACAGAAGGAACTCGCTCCGGACTTTATCCACGTACGAAAGGACCTCTTAGACGACTCCAATGCTGCCAAGGACGAAATGGACAAGGTCAAGAAAAAGCTTAAGGGGCTTCTTCGTCAGGGCAGACAGGCCCCTGAGCAGTTTGCATGGCCCAAGGACGGTACGCCTGAGCCATATGTTGTTGTGCGAAGCGTTGTGGAGCTCATGAAGTTCCATCGACGAGTCATGCGCCACAACTTCACCCGACTTGGATCTGAGGCAGAGAACTCGCTTGAAAAGATCAAAAACCCACAGAACAATCCTAGCAGCACCAGCTTGGACACCACGAAGAACGCAGGCCAAGACGGTCCGGCCAAGGTGGATCCAAAGTCAATACAGTCAAGGTGGTGTGCCGGTGAGGATGCTTCGCTCTTCAGGGAGCGTTGGGAGAAACTTTTCAACGAGTTCACCGACGCTGAAAAGGTCGATCCTAGCAAGATCAGCGAACTCTACGACACTATGAAGTTTGATGCTTTGCACAACCGTCAATTCCTGGAGTGGGTGTTCACACCAAGAAGTGACATGGTAGATGAGGAACAACCCGATGGAGGTGCGCTGAAAAGGACTGCTTCCTCAGACTTGAGGGAAGAGTTTGATCAGACACATGATGGCCTGGCTCCCGCGAAGGAGGGTCCAGTTGAACCTAAGGATAAATCTGATGTGAAAGAGAAAGACAGGGGGTCGATATCGCAAAGATTGGGTGTAAGAAGGCGCTCCGAGAATGCTGCCACAACTTTCAAGAATGTTCAAGGGAATCTCGTCAGCCACACCAGTGGCCATCCAGAGTCCTACTTTTCGCTTTTCACCGGCAATGCCGATATACCTGAATCGAAGGCCAAGGTTGATGCCCGCCTCGAAAAGTTGAGGGAACTGTATCGCTTTTCCAAGGTTTTGTTCGACTACATTGGCCCTCAAGAATACGGCATGCTGGACAACGAGAAGTTGGAGATCGGTCTATTAACAAGTCTGCCACTACTGAAGGAGATTGTCAAAGATCTAGAAGAGCGTATGTATTATGTTGCAACCCGATAACGCATTGTGCTAACGTCCTTGCTAGTTCAAGCCTCTGACGATGCAAAGTCATTCATCTACTTTACCAAAGAGTCTCACATCTACACGCTCTTGAACTGCATTCTCGAAGGTGGGATCCACACAAAAATCGCCCGCAATGCTATTCCCGAACTTGACTATCTATCTCAAATTTGTTTTGAGTTGTACGAGTCTCAGAACGAAGTCCCATCTGGTTCGGATCCAAACTCTGAGGCTTCCTTCAACTACAGCATTCGTATCACTCTTTCCCCTGGCTGTCATGCGTTTGACCCGCTAGACGTCCAGTTGGATTCGAAGCATTGCATCGGCAATACTCCTCGGAGAAGTCTGACATCGCATGGTGATTACAAGGAAGTGCTTGCGACGTTGAGAGCCAAGTTTCATACAGTCAAACTGCCCAAGAGCTTCCTTGCTGTTAACCTCAGTGAGAAATTCACGTTTGACAAGCAAGGAGATCCCGACGAAAAGGTCAGCGTAGTGGAGGCCAGTCCAATTGCGGTAGCACATTGACCGAATCGCTGTAGAAGGGCATGATGTAATCTTAGAGATGGCGAATCATAGAAGAGCGCTGCGCCGCGTCGTGGTAGTGATGTACAAGATCGGGCAATTCCATGTTGTATTTTCTTGGGTATCATCGCTCAGCCTAAGATAGATTAAGTTGCGTTGTATTGAACCACTCAATATCTTGCGTCCATATCCTCTAGCTCCATCTCTTCTTCTTCCTCTTCCTCGTCCTGGGATACACCAGCACTCCCTCCTTCACGCTCCTCGTCTTCGTCCCGCAACGTCTCTTTCAGCGATTTGCTGATGTTAGATGGCAGGACACCTTCACCAAAGCCCAACTGCTTCAGCTGCTCTGAAGTCAAATCGACGACTTGAGGGGCGTATTCACCCCATTCGTCGTCTAGATCATGTGTCATATCATCCATGTCTACCTCTTCACCGTCCTCCAGAGTGACCATACCGCTTCTAGTAAACTGTCCCTGCTGAAATTGCCACCCGTGTGTGTCTTGCAGATAATCTTGAAGGTCGTCCAGTTCGTCCATGACATCCTGCTTGCTGTTCCCCGGAAGTTCGTCCAGCGTTTTGCGAAGTCTCACGATAAGCGGCTTTAGAAAAGTGGCGCCTTCATCTGATAGATCAAAGAGACCACCATCCACGACATCACAGTGCTGTAGTTGCAACCTTAAAATAGAGATGAACCGAACGAAAAAGTCTGGCTTTTCTGCTACAGCACTCTTACATGTGAATGTCATTGACAGTAGACGACGCCATTGCTCGAGACAAGAGTAATTGTTGAGAGTCAAGACCATCAGGAAGCAGAATTCGACCTCTCCCAATATCTCCTCCCAATTGCCATGCTCGCAATATTCCGTGGCTAAGTAAGCAATATACCAGCTACGATCTTGAGCTGCATCTGTGCGCTCACGGCCCGTGGCTCCTTCTCGCCAGGTCTGCTTCAAATCGATTGGTAGAAATAGAAGCTCACGTTCGTCTTGTGTGCGTCCTTCCGCAGCAGAAATACCAGGGATATCGTCTACGTCAACTTTTGCACTGCTTGCTGAAGTCAACGTCCAGTGGTTTGGATCTATCCCCAGAATACGACATAGCATAGCCTCGGAGATACAGTCTGTTAGCTGCCGCCAATCATTGCTTTCATACTCGGGTTTCGAAGACGCATCGTTCGCATTCTGCCGGTAAGGAGTCAGTCCTTCTTTCCATACACTGCCAATGTTTGCACGCCAGTGCAATGTCTGAGCTACATCAGTTTCGGGAAGTAGAGATTCGGAGGCGGCGTCCCATTTCTTGATGAAAAGATCAGGCGGGCCAACGTTACGCTGAAGACCCGTAGATTTGACATTGATCCAAGCACCGTGGCGAACAGAAAGCGAGGATGTACTGCCAGTGAAAAGAAAATGGAAACCAGAAGGCACATTCTTTACTCCTTGAAATTTGGGCGTCGTCGTGAAAGAGAGAAGGTCAATGCCCCCCAGCGCTTTTGGTGGCAAATTGAGAAGAAGAACTGCCGCCGTTGAGGACGACTCCATGCCGACAGTGAAGTGTTTTCGACTGGAATTTAGCAGTTGACTATCCTACCTGTCCTCACAGGTTGTTTTTCTGATTCTTGATCGGTGTGTCGAAAGAACAGACGCCGGGATACGCAGGTCGTCGAAGTGGCCAGAAAACGGCTGTGTGTGCTGCTAGAGCTACTGGCAGCGTAGAATATGTAGAGAAGTACTCATCAAACACTTCTACAACAATAAAAATATCTTTGGAACCACGAGCAAGCTTATGAGTAGTCCCACACGCAGGCAGATGTTGATTTGATTCATGTCAGGGACCAAGTCATGACTCGACGCGCTTGGCTTTTCCTATCACGCCAGTTTCCAAACCACCTCTCGCATGTCCTTCCCACATCGCAGCAGAGTCTGCTTGTTTATGAATGTCAATCTGACCCATAACATAATACAACATGTCTCACTTCCGGCATGGATCTTAGTAGATTCGAACCTACTAAGACAAGCTTAAGTATACCTGTTTATGGCAGGGCAGAGAAGACAAAGATTGAAGTACTCGAGTAACAATATTGTAATCGTTGCCAATCTGAAGAGAGCCTGAGATTGTCGTGTAAAGTGTAATGTCTTCATTGTATCTACCTACGATGCCCGGCGTTGAGTCGCTACTGCCTCATTCAGACGCGTCGTGCAAGCCTGTTCGAAAGTTCTCGCAATGTTTGCCTTTCACGCAACAACAAGGGCTTAGCCTTGACAAAGCGGTACGTTTGCACTGCACACAGCTCTGTTCAACACGAAGGCGTGTTAAGAAGAAACACTTACGCGGTCCTCATGCTCACTGCCGCATAACAATCTACGACCAGCCAGTTGAGACCGTCATCTAATTAACCACATCACACGCCAGCGGATACACAGAAAGAGCGGACGGCCAACATGTCGTTCCTTCTAGGCTCATCATACCCGTCTCCGGAGCAATACCCACATGCACCAAGAAATCTCTTCAGAAGCCCAGGAACAGTTGCACAAGCCTTAGGCCAGAACTTTGGGTTGCTTCCATTTCAGACCCGGTTCATGGAAAACAAGCATGAAGAATCTTTGAAATGGTCTTGTACCCTCACGGTCAACGTACCTTGTGGTATTGGTGTCCGAAAAGTTGTGGGCCAACACAATCGCAAAGTAAGTTCCTTGGGTCTCTTTTCTGCCTCTGAACTCACATCATCCTTCTTCTTTGCATGCAAGCCCCAAAGTCTCATGATGAACAACTCAAGCATTCAGTAGTTTGAAGTGGCCATCAACAGAGATGTTTTTCTACAAGCTTGCCCGTTGTATTGTCTGCAAAGGTCGAAGGACATACAGTACATCGGCGCTTCGCATGCCTGATGCAACCTCGAAAAGCATTATCGCTTTATTCATCTAACCATCCTTGCAGAAAGCCGCTAAGAACAATGCATGGGTCAGGCTTGTACGCCTTTTGCACTCCAATGGCGACCTGTCGAAACTGTTTCCGAGCCCCGAATCGCTGGTGGAGCAATCAAACCCTCAGCATACCCCTCCAGAAGATGCCATCATCGAGATCTACAACTACGTTGCTTGCTACGGACTGACTCCTCAATATAGAGCATGTGTGTCCAACCAGTCCCAGGGCCATCCTACCACCAATGTAGAGATCGTGCTGTCTCAGTGGGAAATCAAGGCGTCTGGAGAAGCACCGGACGTGAAGTCCGCGGAGATCAGTGCCGTCTCCAAATTCAAAGCCCAGGCAGAGATATATCTCCAAAACCACGACCCCGTTCCCATCTCGACATACAAGATCACAACGCACAATGCCAAGCGGATTGTCGACATGTACAAAAGCCTTCATACCGTAGCGAATGTTCGCATCGAGGTGCGGGAGGTTCAGCTAAATGGTATCCAGTGGCAAGCGCGGCTTTGTATAGATCATCAAGTAATCGGGCAAGGACTGCCCCGGGAGGACAAACAGCAGGCCGAGAAGTTAATGCATCTGAGCGCGGCGATGCGGCTAGTACAAGAAGATCCGGTTTTGCTTGACAACTTTGAGCAAACTCTCCAGAAGGAAAAGAGCCCAGCTATCCCACAGATGCGATCAATCCGTGTTCCAATCGGGCTTGAGTCTGAACTCATGATGCTCGATTCCATGGAAGCCTTGATCAAAGCGGGTCTTCCATATGCAAGCGAAGAACTGGCCGCCGAGTCAGACTACGAGGATCAAAACGTCAGGCGGAACCGAAGGCTCGAGGCAGGCGCTGCGCAGCAGAGGAGTGAGGAGCTCCTCAAAAAAGCCAAAAAGAAGTCAGAGGCGGGAGCAAAGTCACAGCTTCCAATCAACGCCCACCGCTTAGAAATAGTAAAAATGGTGACCGATAACCTTTACAGTATCGTCGTCGGCTCTACTGGCAGTGGGAAGACTACTCAGGTTCCACAACTTTTACTTAATGACGCTAGCCTTCGAGGCGTAGGCGCTCATTGCAACATCCTGTGCACTCAACCTCGGCGCATCGCAGCCACCTCTGTCGCTCGAAGAGTTGCAGCTGAGCTTGGGGAACATGTTGGAGAGACGGTTGGGTATCATGTCCGCTTTGATGCTCGATATCCCAAGACCGGAGGCAGCATACTGTATACCACTACTGGTATTCTCCTCGAGCAATTGAAGCATGCACCAGAAGATGTCATGAACAAGGCGACGCACATAATTGTGGACGAGGTTCGTATGTTAGCGAAGCTGTTCTTGTACATGACTAACACTGCTCAAGGTGCACGAACGTGACATGCTCATCGATTTCCTGATGATCAACCTCAGAAGCATCACAAGAGCACGCAGGAAAGCTCGTCAGCGGGTGCCCAGAATCGTACTCATGAGCGCAACCTTGGATACACAACTGTTTGCGAACTATTTCACCGAACACGGTCTAGACGGTGCGGTCAAGCCGTGTCCATCAATCAGCGTACCAGGACGTTTGTTTCCCGTCAAAGAGTACTACCTGACAGATATCCTGCACAACATCAATCAGACGTATCCCGGAAAGGTGGACAATTTGCTTAACTACACCACCGCTACACGTTCCGACATGGCCTGGTATCTGAAGACTGAGCGCGCACTCGCTTCCAACAACAACTGTGGAACAGCCGGTGTCTCTACGGGCGCTTCCGGCATTGATTGGAAGGCTGGGGCGCGGGATTATGATGAAAGAGAGGAAGACGTGACGCTCGAACGAGAAGAGAGTTTCATACCACTCGACTTGGTCTCCGCCACAATCGGTCACATCTGCAAGACTAGTGGTGGTGGTGCGATTCTTGTGTTCCTTCCGGGTCTTGATGAACTCGTCAAGACTAAAGCCGCTCTTCTCGAACGATCCATATATGGACTCAATTTTGCAGATGCGTCGGAATTTAGAATTCACATGTTGCATTCTTCGGTACCACATGAAGCGCAAGAAGAGGTCTTCGCATCCGTACCGCACGGTTGTCGTAAGATCATACTCTCCACCAACATAGCAGAGACGAGCGTGACCATTCCCGATGTGCGCTTCGTTGTTGATACTGGAAAGTTGCGAGAAACAAGATACGACCAAGTGAGACGCATCACGAGGCTCCAGACCGTGTGGGTCAGCAAATCCAACATTAGACAAAGAGGTGGACGAGCGGGCCGTGTCCAAGACGGCAATTACTATGGTCTTTTCTCTCGCGAACGATATGATTCGCTGAAAGCAGCCGGTCTTCCTGAGTTGTTGAGGTCTGACCTGCTAGAAACATGTCTGTCTGTAAAGGCGCAGCGTTTCAGCGAATCAGTGGGCAATTTTCTCGCTCAGGCTATTGAACCCCCGTCTCCGTCAGCAGTCAGGGCAGCCATTAGTGAACTCAAAGCACTTGAAGCATTAACCTCAGACGAACAACTGACCGACCTGGGCCGACTGCTCTCAAGATTGCCAGTTCATCCTTCTCTGGGTAAAATGATTGTTCTGGGCATAGTCTTCCGCTGTCTAGATCCAATGCTGTTACTCAGCGCTGCGTCAGAAGAAAAATCAATCTTCACTAGGCCGGTGGAAGAGCGTGCTCAGGCCAACGAGGCCCGCAAGTCTTTCTCCGGATTCAGCAGTGATCAGATCTCTTTTCTTCGAGCTTTTAACGAGATGCGCCACCATCGAGACACTCAAGGGTCGAGCGCTTTTCAGGCATACGCCCGGAGAAAATATCTCCATGTTGGCGCTTTCAGAAACATCGAACGATGCGCTCAACAAATTGAAGCAATCCTCATCGAGGCTCACCTCGCGCCAAATCGTTCGGCAAGGGCTACTCCTCGTGCCAAATTAAATGGCTTTGGTGGTAGAGACTTGAACATCAACTCTGAAAACCTGACAATCGTCAGGGCTCTTCTGGTCGCTGGGTTTCATCCGAATCTCTCTGCAAAGACGAATGCAGGGAAGGCCGCCTTTAGAACACCAAACGAACCCACTGTGTTCGTTCATCCTTCATCACTTAACCGCATCAAGAAGAAGGACGCCTATGATGTTGGCACACTTTTCACGTACAGCAAACTGGCCAAGAGTGGTGACGGTAATGCTATATTCTTCCGTGACAGCACCAAAGTCACTCCTTTGCTAGCAGTTCTCTTCGGCGGTCATGTACGTTTGGTGGGAAACGTCTTAACCATTGATGACTGGCTGTCGTTTCGCGTGACCAGTGAGGATGAAGATGCTCGAGCAGCTAAAGTCATCCTAGAATATCGCAAGGCGCGGGATCGGCTACTGAATATCGCTTTCAGATCTCTCACCCAAGGTTACGGAGAGTCTGATCAGCCATACCTTGCTGACATACCTCTGGTAGACATGTTCGCAAAGGGTATGGTGGACCTTCTGGATCTTGAGAACAGTGGTGATCAATTCTTATTGGCCGAATGATAAACGGCTGCTGGAGTGCTGGGCTTCTCTTCCTGGAGACTATGGTGTGGTTTCACAGTGTCAGAGGCGTGCGCTCTCCTCAGTGCTTCTGTGGGACGAAATGGGGATTGCTACGAAGGCTTTTTAACATGGGGGCGAGCTTTCATCACGACTAACTCTTCCTACTGGGTTGCGTTGACCAAGCCCATTTGTTTCGGCTTCAAGTCAATTGAAGGTTGGTACACTAGGTAGAAACCAAAAGCATTGCTTCCATAGCGTCGTTCGCTCCACTGTGGTTCCTTGATAGGGGTCGATAAGGAACAAGAATAGAGAAGGATTAGAATCCCAAATCTCAGATTGTAGAACACTGTTTCAGCGACCACATCTTAAAAGACAAGAAAAATACACGTAGGCCTAAGACGCTTATCCGCCCAAGACACTGCTCAAGTTTGTCAATATAACTGATACATACATTCATTAAGCTTCGTTACACTGCCTAAAGTGATACCGTGAAACGGCCAGGGTTCCCCTACTAAACGAATTGACAAATTTGGAAGACCTACAAACCTGTCCATCCTATCATTGTGTCGGCTACTTGGTCAGCTGGCCCCAGCTAACGACTTTTCTCGGTAACCATTGCTAATCCCAGTGTTGGACACTGAGTTGTGCTCAAACATCGCAATCTGGATAGGATATGAATGAGAAGATGCAACGTTGATCCCGTGAAGAAAGTCAAGTCAATTTGACAGATCTAGACCATTACGGTCTCCCCAACATCACATAGCCCGCACTCGGTTCCCCAAACGCCCGCCTGCTCGCAGCATTCTTGCCATCTTCGTGGCGGCTCTGTCACTGGCTCGTGGTATTGGCTTAGACCACCTCGGAAAGTACCCCAGTGTTTCCCTATTGATTTTTTGCTCTTGATAGCTTTGTGAATCTCAAGCGTTTGATCAGGTGAGCAATGTACCGAGCTCATAAACTCAGGTGGAGAGTACAGTCCTATAGGTAATAGAGCCAAGTCGAAAGGACCATATAGGTCACCAATTTCGGCAAAGACGGGACAAGGTGATTCTGCGGATGTGGCTTTGTATGCTGTGTCTCCTGCGAAATATAGCTTTTTGCCGGACTGAGCATCTTCAACGACCCATGAGCACCATAGCGTCTTTCCAGCACCAAAAGCGGTGCGACCTGAAAAATGCTGCGTCGGCGTACAAGCAAGTTTTATGCTTCCCACCCCCTCGACATGTACCTCTTGCTCGTCCCACCAGTCGCATTCGCTTACCTCTTCTGGCTGTATCCCAAAGCCTGCATTGATAAACCACTCCTTATTATTCAGGCCGGCAAAGAAATGAATATCTTGTCCTAGACGTTTCTGCTTCTCATAGACGTACTTGATGGTGGCGATATCGAGGTGATCGTAGTGATCATGAGAGATTACGACCAGATCAATCTCTGGTAGATCATCGAGCTGGCATGGGGTGGGAGTATATCGTTTCGGACCTAGAAACGAGATAGGACTTGTACGCTCGGAGAAGACGGCGTCGAAGAGAATGCGTAGGCCCCGTTTTTCAGGCGTTCCCTCTTCCTTTGCAGAAGGTGTTTCAACGAGAAAGCCTGCGTGTCCTAGCCATGTCGCTTTGAGGCCTGTGTTCCAGCCATTTAGGCTTCGTCCCCAATCGGGTGTCCTCACTTTGACCAGCTCATCTCTGTTCTCGGGCACTGGCACGAAGTTGCGATTGGCTCCAAAACGTATATTAAGTGCTTCTAGGAAGTTCTTCTTGACAAAACTTGGCCATGGGTTAGTGAAGTGAGTAGGCGAAGGACTCCCTACCCAATGCGAAGGGGGTGGTGAGGTTGGAGACTTTCGGGATGGTAGCGATGTTACTTTTATCCTAGGCATGATTGATTATTGTGTGCTCTGTGAGTATGAGCTTGTTTATGGTTTATGTAGTGATTATGCTCCTTGAAGAGTGAGGATAGTGCAATGCGATATCTGAGGAGCTCATGCTTCCTCTGCTTTACAGTATATTGTTCCTCCTAAATCAATTACTCAAACTGTTGACGTACAGCATCATTACCTATGTTATGGAGCAGCTGGACGTCATGCAGCACTCATGCTGGCCTTACCCGAACAGGCTAGATCGATGCTGAACCTTCCTAATTTGCGGGCAACAATCATGCCGCCGTCTTGACTTCCTTCCGTGAACTCGGCAGGATGCCTTTGCTGTATCTGTATCGAGCAATTCAACTCCTGGGCCAACTTCCAGACACATGACTAGGCATGTAACACGTGTGAAGTGGTCTGGTAGCTTGGATCTTGCTGGAGTCCATAAATCTCAACGCAATCGTTCTGTCCGGAGCTCAGAGCTCCGCTCATCGCGTTGTTTACTCGAGGCGCCTGTTCCAACTCCATAAGGTATCTGATCAGGCATGGATTTTCTGGGCATGGACCAAGATCGCTTCATTTGTTCGCCGGTAGGATCGCAAGACTTCCCATGAAGTCTCACGTCTGGTAGACATCACCTACGAATCATGTGTCGACTGCTTGTTATGTGTGATATTGTGGTCCAATTTCATGCTGTGTTTACCACGTGCAGCTAGTGACCGACAGAGGATGTAAGAGTCAAGACGAACACCCGCAACCACCGGCTGAATAGCACATGCATAAATATACAGTGTCAAGGTAATTAACCGCTCGCTCAAAGTCGTTACTTTTGGAGAATGACTTTGAATGGAAATCCTTCTCCTATGGTAACTGTAATATCCGTCCTCGGTAGTTTCTTCGCATCGGCTATTGAGAAACGATACAAACGAGATAGCTGCAGTACCCGTACGTACTGTGTGAAGTACATCAATTGGTCGCACTCAGGGCCGATGTGAGCACGTCCACCAAGGATAGTGGGTTTTGTGATGCCATACAGACGATGACGTGGTGCTGGCCCCGCCAACCGCTCATGATAGCTTAAGGTAACCTGGAACTCCCATAATTGACCTAAACCAAATCTCTTCACTCCAATTACACAAGCCAATCCATTTACTTGATCAACCCTTCAGAACTTCCCCAGTAAGTGTCGTGTCTTGAGGAAGGCTTCTCATCATAAGCGACTAACATTCAACTTGCAGAACCCCTCCACAACGTAAGCTTGAAGCTCTCGAACTCGCCAACGAACCCCACTTCAACCCCATCTAACAAACGTCTCAGTTTATACAAAAATGTCTGCACCTCAAGCCGGCCGTCAGTCTCCTGACCCTGAGAACCAATCCAACGCCCAGCAGGGCTCGACCGCCAACCCCAACCAGCAAGGCGCTGCCCCATCTCAGGAGCACGCAAAGGAGGCTTCCGACGACCAGAAGAAGGGTCTCAGCAGCAACCCCGAGGGTCCTCTTGACAAGGCCGCCGAGGAGAAGACCTCCAAGACCATGAGGTAGATGGGTTGTCTCTACTTGTTCTGAAATCGAAAGCGGCTATTTTATTCTTTTCATGACAAAAACGTGGAGGACATGGGAATTTTACCATCTTCGCCATGTGCCCGGCTGAGCAGGGTACTTAGATATGTCGACATGAAACAAAGCATGCACTGCTAATTCTGCACTACTTTTCGAGCGCCTGTCCTGTTCGTATTGTGTCTTAACATCGATCGCCATGTACCTGTTCCTAGCATTGGATTTTTGTAAGCGGCCCGAAAGTCATCAAGTTCATCATATGTAGGTTCGTCGAACATTTCCCCGTCTCGAGACGTATAGTATAAACAAGGTGTCGACGATAGGTTGAACGGTGTTACTGTGAGTGGCTCGGCATGTTACGGCCTTTGCTGATCAAGTCTTTTCCACATCTGACTATGAAGGAAGGAACGGTGAAGAAGCTTACCCGAGCAGGTTAGACCTACCTCTATACAAAGCTCTTGCAGTAAAGGAGGGAAGGAAGGAATTTATTGATACGTTTTCACAACATGTGTATCAAATGACAACCATGAGCAGCGGACAGAAACAGGTATGTATCACGACTACCTAGTTATTAGCGTCCATAAAGGCAGACACCTCCGGACAGAAGCTCCGCGCTGTCGTGAAAGGTAGAAGCAAAGGATGAAGCCAAAAAAGTCCTCACCTAGCCATTGTTCTCGACATGAAAATCGAGTGGTACTCAAAGGAGCTAAGTCGTCCACCCAAGAACCACTAGGACCCAACGTCATGGGGAAGACGTGGTGCCAATCTTGGCCGTGGTCGCACATGCTGGTCGCTTCTCCCCTATAAGAAAGCACCTCCAGGCGAGCTCATTGCCGCGCTTAGACTACCAAATCCACCTACCCTGCTTGGCATGCTAGTTCCAACCGCTGGCGTTGCGTGTCGAGGCATCGGACTTCCTATCTCGCCTAATGCCGCTGGAGGACGTCCAGTGTTGGGAGTACCCGAGTCAGGCTCGAACTTGACAGTGAAGCTGTTGCCCTCGTGGCGGACTTGCAACAACCCACCTCCGTTCTGGCTGTCACCCTCCGTCTCGCAGATGTCTTCGATTTCCTGAAGTGAAATTGGTGAGTCGATAGGCGGACGGTTAGACTCAATTTGTCGGACCAGAGACTCTACAGGATGATAGTCGTCAGTAGTCGGTTCACGTGCGGAGAGTTGTCTGCACGCCTGACACAACGCTAAACGTATTGAGAGGGGACGATTCGGACCCGATGGTCGGTGACTGATCGAGCCAAAGCCATTGTGCATCCACGAAGGATTGGTGTTAGCACCCCAGCTACTAGAGGCCAGTCCTGGTGGACCAAACATGCTAGGTGAGGTCCAGCTACTACCAGGAGTACCGAGTGAATCCAGTCGAGCTGGGCCGGCAAAAGGCGAGCCGATGCCGATAGGTCCTGATCCTCTCGGCCCAGCAAAAGCACTCTGTCGTCGCTCAGGCGCTGCAGGTAACGGCTCGTCTGCATCATCGAGAAGTGCACTGCTTCCTAAATGTTTGCTCAAGTCATCAACCTCAAAATTCCCTGACCTTCCTTCTTGTGGCTTGACACTCGACGGCCGCTGAATTGGCGCTGGCCGAGTAACAGCCTGAGTTGAAGAACCTAGACTGGAGAGATCGAAACCGTTCTTTTCCGATGAATGAGTGCGTGAGTGTGGCTGTAGGGAATGGCGAGGCATTCCAAAACCTGGCGCAGCACTTGGCGTGCCCAAAGGTGGCATCTGCTGAGACGAGAAAAGAGAAGAGCCGTCGGCAGGAAAGCCGCGACCCTGCGGCATCATGCCGAGACCATTTGCATTGGGAGGTGGAGGGCCAGAAAAACCATTGGTGGTATGAAAGGACTGGAAAGGACCGCCGATAGGTTGAGATTGTGGAAAGCTAGGAACAGACTGACGGTGATTCATGTACTGTCCCTGAGGCTGATGAAAGGCGGAAAAGGGCGCTCCCACTGACGGCATATTGAACGGATTAGCATGATAGGGATTATGCATACCAGGCGGGGGAAGTTGGTTTGAGGGTGAATTAGGTTGAGGTTGGTGCATCAAAGATTGTTGACTCTGCGGCTTTTGCAGAATGGTCTTCGGCGTCATGTTTGATGGCGGACCAACGATACTACTAGGTGACGTTGATTTGCTTGTCGAGGGGTGCGACGACTTGGGTGAGGTTGCGACGGATCCATAAGTAGAAGATTGCCGAGGGAAGGTCGGGGCTGAAGACCTGGGCAAGGCAGGAGTAGCCACTGCAACATGAGGCGAGTTGACGTTGGATGGTGTTTGCTTCGGATGTAGGACTGGTGGCACAGCGACCGTTCCTACTTGCGAGGGCCGTTTGGCAATCTGTGGTGGCACGATCGAGTGCTGCTGTTGGTGCTGCTGTCTTCGCTCTTTCTCAGCGGCTTCCCTCTCCGCCTTTGCTTTAGCCTCCCTTTCCCTCTTTTCACGTTCATCCTGCGCCTTCTTCTCTTTAGCCTCACGCTCTCTTGCCTCACGCTCCTCACGCTCCTTTTTCCGTGCTTCTTCACGTTGTTTCTTCTCTAGCGCTTTCTGCTCTCGCAGTTTGCGTTCGACGTCCTGCTGTCGCTCCCGTTCCTCCTGCTGGCGCTTGAGTCGTTCAGCCTCTTTACGTTGCCTTTCCTCGTCTTGAGCTTTCCGTTCGGCCTCCTTCTTTCTGCGCTGCTCTTCTTTTTTCCGCTGTGCATCCTCACGTTTCTTCTCTTCAGCCTGACGCAGAGCAGCTTCCTCGGCAGCTTTCTCAGCTTCCTTGCGAGACTTTTCCTCAGCCTTTGCTTGCTTCTGGGCCTCCTTCTTCTTCTTTCGCTTCTCGGCGTCTCTTGCCTTTTTCGCTTTCTGCTCCTCATTTAACCTCGACTCGTCTTCCAGTTCTTCGAGTAACCTCTGCTGTCTTTCTCGGGCGACTTTTTCTCGGTAAGCTGTCAGGACTCTCTGTTCAAACATTCGTGCGGCAAATATTTGAAACATGCGGCGGCCTTCTTCCATGCGTTGCTCCTCAGTCATACCCCCCTATCGTTTGAGTTAGCAAGTGCAAGCCTTTAGTAATAGAGGGACAGGCAAAGGGTACCATCTCGTCCTCTTCCTCTTCCTCGTCATACTCTTCCTGGCTGTCGTACTCTTCCTCATCTTCTTCGTCGTAATCGTCATCTTCGAGAGGCGGGTCATGAGAATTGTTGGGATACGAGTGGGCGGGTTGTGAGGCGGCGTATTCGGCTTCTTGCTCGCGTTGCATTCGTCGTTCGGCCAGTTGCTCCATCATTTCGATGAATTTTTTGCCATCGTTTTTGAGGAGATCGTCGGCGACGGTAAGAATGCCGCCTGAAGCACAGTTCAGCCTTCCGAGCCAATAAGTCAGCATCTCTTGTAGATACTGCCTACCTTTGACAGTCAAGCTATTTCCGAATTGAAAAAAGTCGTTGCCTAGACCTCTGGGAAGACGATCTTCTGGCCCATTTTCTTCATCCTCGCTATAGCCGTCTTCCTCGTCTTCACTGTATTCATCGTCGTCTTCCTCTTCTGCATCGTCATCGTCGTCATCGTCGTCGTCTTCGTCTTCTTCTTCCCCCTGGCTCAAATCGTCGTCTTGGTCGTCAATGGTTTCGTGCATACGGCTGGTCCGGTGATGTGAATTTCCAGGATCTAGAGGTAGAGGCATACCAGGATGAGATGGTAAACGGCGGGGTAGAGCGCGGGGAGGAGGAAGCATGCCGTCGGTCGGATCATCTTTTTGATGTGCATACTGTTCTAGCTCTTCATAGTAAGCATCGTAGAGGACCTCGAGCTCTTCCTCGATGGCGGTACGTTTCCGACCACAGACTGTGCAGCTGCAAGAGTGTTTTTGTTGTTCCTTCATTTTACGCAGTACGGCTTCCTTTTCAATCTTTAGCAGTGACTTGCGTTCGTCCTCAGTCAGAGATAACCAGAACTCCTTGATGCGCTCTCGTTCCTCCTGGGTCGATGTGTTCCATATGCGATCCTGCCTGGCTCCGCCTCGTACAGTGCGCAAGGCAGCACCAGACATGGACTGCGGGGTAGGGAGAGGGAGAGGGGGCATCTGGCCCATGGCAGAAGTGATCAGAGCAGTTGGATCAGGGAACCGATTTTGCTGAGCTGAGGTACTTCGCCGTTTCTTTTTGTTCTTCCTCTTTGTGCTTGTGGAAGGAGAGGACGTGGATGCGGGGTCATGGATGTAATGCTGGTGGGGTAGTCGATTTGCAGGGCGAGCAGGGGCTGTGGCAGCATAGTCCTCTTCTTCATCGTCATCGTCGTCGGTGTAGTAGTCTCGTTGATGATGGTCTTGCAGATCCAAATCGGCTTGGTCGTGTGCTAACGGCGGTTGCGAAGAGTGAGGATGAGAATGGTTATCGAGAGCGGCCTTCTTGGCCATCTCCTTCTCTCGCCTCTTTTGTTTCTTGCGATTGCCGCCTACTTGACCCCGGGGGTGGACCGCTGCTGTCACAGAACCGTTGGGAGCGAGCGACGTGGGCGGAGGACCGCTAGGCGAAGTGGCATTCTGCGCCATGATGAATTAACCTCAGACGACAGGGAGAATGACGGCCCTGATGTGATTTGGTTGAGCTCTGTCGCGTCGCAGGAATGGTGTGTGGGGACGATTGAAGAGCGACAGGAGTATCGATTGCCTAAGGTGAAGCAAAGTACTGTATCGTCCTGGATCCAGAATGAGTAATGTAATGGCGCAAGCGTCTATATGGGCCTGTCTCGTGACGACTGCAGACGTCTTTCAGACCACAACAATCTAGTGGAAAATTCTAGTCCTCTCTTCTTTCTACCTCAATTTGCGGCTATCACGTTCTATCAATTTAAAGCAGGCACCCGTTTGTCGTCGTCGTCGTCGTCGTCGTCGTTGTCGTCGTGCCCTTGCTTCGATATCGCTTGTAATCCGAGCTCTCTCTATGGCTGCTGTGTTTGCACTGTTTGCATCATGAGTGGATCACTGTACTGTAATCAATCAGTCAATCAATCAATCAATCCACTAAACCCCACGGAACACCAGAATGTTGTTGTTGGATCCTGCTTATCTTGTTACCTTACTTTACTAGCTTGCGTCGTACAAGTCCTCCTACTACTTCTTTTTCCGTATCCCAATCTGACCTGCATTCTTCTCTCCGACTCTCAGTCTCTTTCTTCCATTCTCCTGTTCCTCTAGAATAGCCATAGCTAGATACCCCTACATCAAACCCTCCAGTGCCATAGAGTCGCCGCGGCCGTGTCAAAGTCCAGCCTGAAACCACTAACGCGCGCATCAAGCAACCCGAGTCTTCGTCCTCATCTCTCTCCAGCCAATACTGCCTCTCTTCATCATTGACATTACTGTGCTGTTATCTGGACCAAACGCACGCTCTCTCTCAATTCACCCGACTGTTCAATACGGCCACGCCCATGCCCAGCACCTTCTGAATTCAGCTTCAACTCTGTGACACGAGGCGTTCCCACATCCAAGACACTGCGACTTGCGACAGAATTCCGAAATAGTAATAATAATAATACGCCAATTTCTCCACCCAACGAGTATTCGTCCCATCTATCCCGGTCGCATTTGGCCGCACTTTTATATCCAACAGGAACGATACCCATCGTCCCTCGGCAACAATGTCTCAACAAGATCAAGGCATCATAAGAAGGTGCGCGCCTTGTTTCTCTTTTAACATCTACCCTGCTTTGCTCTACTTCACGTTGCCACGTCAACTTGTGCTGACACAGGCCCGCGCAGAAAACTTGTCATCATTGGCGACGGTGCTTGTGGAAAGACCAGTCTACTAAGTGTCTTCACCTTGGGTTACTTCCCCACGGTATGAATACACATCCACATATATAGCCGACTGGCAAGTCTATACCTGTGCTAACGCAAGAGACAGCGTTATGTGCCCACAGTGTTCGAGAACTATGTCACCGACTGCCGGGTCGATGGCAAGTCTGTACAATTAGCACTTTGGGATACCGCTGGACAGGAAGATTACGAAAGGTTACGACCGCTGGCATATTCACAAGCCCACGTCATTCTCATTGGCTTTTCCTGCGACACACCTGATTCTTTGGAGAACGTCAAGCACAAGTGGGCCGATGAAGCTGCTGAAAGATGCCCCGGAGTTCCCATAATACTTGTTGGCCTGAAGAAAGATCTCCGCGAGGACCCTGTTGCCCAGGAAGAAATGCGAAAACGAAGTCAGAAATTCATCAGCCGAAAACAGGGCGAGGACATGAAGGAGGAGATTGGTGCAAGGAAATATCTCGAATGCAGTAGTTTGACAGGAGACGGTGTCGACGACGTCTTTGAAGCGGCCACGAGAGCCGCCCTGCTAGCCGTCGACAAGCGGGAGAAGACGGGCTGCTGTGTCATTTTGTGATACGACTTCGCACGTGTTTTGACACGCCAGAGGCAGCTTTAGTATCGACGAGCGTCTGCTGTTTGCGGTCCTGCTGAACTCCTGACCGACATGCATATTGGTGGCGTTTTTGCTTTTCTGTCCCCGGAGTATGAGCGATGCTTGTCCCATGTCTACCACGAGGCGATCATCATCATCATCATCATCATCATCATCTATGTTCATGGGCTTTATCGCGGGAAAAGGGTGTTGAAAAGCTGGGCCATTTGTTTCGTTTCTTCGCATATTTCGGTGGCCAAGCAACATGTGTTGGAGGTGGTAATGATACCCCAAAGCCGTTCTTTAGAT
>Ga0068630_1000059_pt1 | contig 25655 bp, 16 predicted proteins | sample InSIn4gowninarea_FD_77433 | JGI IMG/M metagenome (GOLD analysis project Ga0068630, IMG submission 77433) | Clean room microbial communities from NASA Spacecraft Assembly Facility at Jet Propulsion Laboratory, Pasadena, California, USA -... ... | reverse complement strand
CGAGTACGTCGACGTCATCATGGCTTCTGCAACATCGATTGCTGCCTCTGCGGCTTTGACCCAATCATACTTGCCAAAGAAAGCCAGATCCTGGGTTGCTTGATAGTAATCCGTAGATACTTCGAAAAAGGCAGCAAGAGAATCGAGCTCATACTTGCACTCGAAGACAGATTGGTTATTGAATGGTGGGAAGACTGTATTGTTTGGGTTGGAAGGTTCGGGAGCCAAGCCAGACTCGACAGGCGGCTGGAAGGCATTGCAATAGGGGGAAGTGAGGAGGTATCTGGACTGGAGGTTGATGACACCTCTGTACAAAGACGCCAGCGAGTTCTGGGACGAAGAAGGCTTCAGAAGGGAAAGGTAGGATTGGACCTGATTTGCAGAATCCCGAAGCCACATTGCATTGATATCACCAGTGATGAGGAACGTGAGCTCCTCGACCGAACGGTTGGCAGCCAAGCCTTTCCATTTTACAGCAGTGTCGAGAGTGTTTGGAAAGCTGTTGACAAACAGACGAGCTAGGTCAGGATCGGTGATGGCGGAAGCAGTGCTGTTAATGGTTGCTTCAACAATCGTCGAGTTGAAAGTCCGGCAGGCAGGGTGGGGCCTTTGGTAGGATAGATTGTAACGTCCCGAAGAGAATGGTGCGTGGTGCTGCTGAGAGTAGTCTATGTAGTTTGGACACTGCGAAAGAGCAGTGTCTAGAAGGAGAGGGAGAATGTATCTCGCATGCATCATGGGCTCAGGTGGGGGATAGAGATGGAAGATGACCAAGAAAAGGAGCAGAGGACAATTGATATACACTTCCTGTACCTAACTTGGTGTCGATCAATGCGGATTTTGAATCCTGATCGTTTGATTTGATGGTGGAGGAGAGTGGGGTAAGGACCGAGGAATCACTGCATCATTCGAATCCTACCTACCTTGGAGTCCATCTACCATCCGTCATCATGTTACTCTTCGGCTAACATGCTGTGATGATCAGACGTCGCGTGAGCGTGGGTGAGTGAGAGAAGAGTGAAGTCGTGGTATGCTCGAAGTATATGAGAGGTCGTGCCGCGCCGTGGGGCCAAGGAGGGGATGCGGATTACGTCAGTGGTATGGGGGAGAAGTTGACAAAGTTAGTAGTAAGAGTACGAGTGAATCGACTTGGATTATTATTGTTCATCATCTCTTCCCGTGATACATAATTGTCTTCTGTAGCACCTGTCATTCCGCTAGGTGACTCACAATGTTCTGCTAACAAGTGCAAGACTCGCTAAGACATTGAGTGTCGTAGTTGTCAAGATTGTGACTTGAAAGCGAACGACACGTCGACACCTCAACTCGCGTCTACTTCTACAGTCCACACCATAATTCCCAACAGAGTACAACACAAACAATCATGGCCTTCAGCTCGCCAGTCTCTCATATGCGGCACGAGGAATACTCGTACCGCGTGCCGACACCACCACGCATCGTCGTGCCACCACCATCAATCAACGTCGCCGTCGCACCCGTCTTCGGCCTAACACCACCCACGAACCACCCTGTCCTCTCACGTATGAACTATGCCTCGATGAAGCCGACTCCCCTGATGGATTGGTCGTACGAACGCCGTCGCGAGGCGCAAGCAGTCCTACCTTTTCTCTACCTCGGTCCCATGAATGCGGCCAAGGACCGCGAGTTTCTGCAAAAAGAGGGCATCACCATGATGTTGAACGTGAGGCAGAAGCGTGGTTTCGAAGGCAAAGTCGTCAATGCCGCTTCGCGTGTCGCCGAGGAATTGGGCATCGAGAACGTCGTCATCAGTCTATCGTCGGACATGGAGCTCGTGGCCGCTTTCCCTTCCATCACACAGACAATAAACAACCATCTTCTGAAGATGAGTGAAACGAAGAAGGGACACGGGAAGAACGGAGAGAAGGGCACGGGCAAGATCCTCGTCTTCTGTGAGAGCGGCAACGAGAGGTCGGCCACGGTCGTCGCAGCTTACCTGATGGAGGTGCACGAGGGGTTCGACCACATCAAGGCCATGCAGTTGATCCAGGGCCAGCGTTTCTGCGTCAACTTTGACGACGGCATGAAAAGGCTGCTGCAGAGTTATTGGGACATTCTTACCGCACAGAGACAAGTAGGCGCCGCTACCAGTCAGAGTGGGTACGCTGTTCATGCGCCCGCGCCCGTGAGGGCCTCTACGAAGCGCATGCTCGATCACGATGATGACAATGATGGTGCCATGGAAGTGGATGGGGATGATGAGAGGTTTGTCAAGAGGGAGTTTGCGCCATTTGTCGACATGCCTTATGGCGGGACGTGAACCAAGGGGAACGCAGTGAAGTTGGCAATATCGTTGTGAGACTCCCGATATTAGTTGGGACAGAATTACACGGGCCATCAGATGACAGACAAAACATCCAGGGACGGACAAGGCACGGAGGACATGGCATAGGGCGTACCGGAGTTTGTTCTTCTGCAGAGATACCCCCTGAACGATTCAAGCATTCAAATTTATTCTTTTTTTCTGATCCAAGAAGCCTTGATGATGGGGTATATACAGTTTCTCCATCCTACCTCGACAGCTTAGCCGCGTCCGATTGACGTCCGGTGTCTAACGTGTTCCCGCGCTTCATCTCGCAGCCTTTTCGTCTTCTATTTGTCTCTTCAAGTCGTCAAGCACAGCCTCGCGTTTCCGCAGATGCGCCTCGAGCCCATCAACCTGCTCCTTGACCATGGCAATCTCATCAGCCATGGCTTTCAGACTCTGTCCGACCTTGGCCGTGCCCTCGCCAGTCTCCAGATCCCTCAATTGGCGCCTCTTCCAGTCAAGCAGCTGTTCTAATTCTCGCTTGACGAGCGCGGGCTTGCTGTCGTCCCTTCTGCCACCTCGATCCCGTCTCCGCTGTGCTCCCTCCTCGACTTTGGCCATCTTTTCTTCCAATTCCTTCAGTTGCCTCTTAAGTCTGACCTCTTCCCACTCGCCATCCGTCCGTGTCGCCGAGAAGTCGGTACCCTTTGGTGCTGCCCGATCTCCAACGCCCAAACGACTCAAATAGGAGTCTCCAAATTTAGCCTTCTTTCCAGTCATGGTGTTGTCGTCCCGCTTGGCGCCCCACCGCTGAGCAGCAGTCTGCTGTTTATCAACCTGATATTCGATCTTGCCCTGCTCAAAGGTGGCCCGCAGAGAGGGAGGAACAGATCGAGGGATGCGGAAACCTTCGTGTCGATTGTTGAGGATGTGAAGGAAAGCAAGGCAGGCGTCCTTGCCAATGGCGATGTCGCTGCGAGGGTTGACCAGGTTCCAGGCGCTGCTGATGTCCGTGTCGGGCACATCTAGAGAATCGTAGAGCCCCGAAAGCGACTCGAAGGTAATGCTGCCGTCACGGCCGTCGCGGTTTGCTGTGTAGATCTCTTCATATTTTGCGCGGTCGCTCGGAGACATATACCAGTCGAATCCATCCTTCAGCCCGGGTGTGTCGTCGTCCAGATCATCAACTTGCTCGAACTGTGGTTGGCGCCCCGTCAAAGCATTGCTTGCCTGGATCAGATGGGCTTTTGATTCTGGCACGAGCCAGTCGGGCAGTGTGGCTGGGACATCGAGGTATTCCTGATTCACCACGTGTTAGGACTGTACATGTCTATAATGGGGGTATCATTATACTCACGCCATTGACAAGATCAAAGATTAGGCGCATGGCCACGCAAAATTCCTCAAAATCGAGGCGACCATCATTATCTACATCGGCCAAGTCCCACACTCTTTCAAGCTGGTCGTCTCGTAGTTGACTGTTCTTGAGTACCGATGCTGCCTGATTGCCGTCCAGATGTGTGCCGCCGTTTGCCAAAGAGCTGAAGATTTCCCAGTATCGGTCAATTTCCCATTGCTCGATCCGCTTGACTCCTGACATGGTTGTTTTGCGGTTTCAATATGTACAGAGATGGCAGTAAGGTATAGTCGGTCGTATAATGGTTGGTAAGGACAAGGGGAGTTGTGCGGGAAGTGGTGGCTGAGACTCAAGCTTGGACGGAACGCGGCTCATGACGCTGTTGCGGCTCTGCGGCAACCTCCGCTCATCCCCTCCGCAGTTCTCTTCCACCTTCACACCAAACTTCACCGTCTATACCATCAACCATCTTCTGGCTGCTCGATTACGAATTCTGCATAGATCGCCTGGTCTCCCTGACCTCCCCGGCCTCAGTGCCTCAGACGGAAATGCGCCTCCATTCTCACCCCCCTGCGTGGCGTCATAATTCGCGCAGCAGCTACCATGCTTCTTTTCTAACCATATGCTTCACAGGAACCTGTAAACATTTGCTCTTGACAGTCAGGCACAAAGTCAGATCTGACTTCGTCTTACTGTTGAGCGTGATCTGCCTGTCTTGATACGTCCAGTGGATACAGTGTAAGGATGGTTAGAAGAGTCAAGACCACAATAGTTGACGAACAACAACAAAGACCACTGCGACCAGCAGCCATTATGCTATTGTACACTTAACCATTATATATAATGTGCCTGATCTAGGGCTAGGAGCCTACTATTACTCCTACAGCCATGCGATTCTTCACGCTATTGTCGCCTCAGTAACGGCCATTAAATTCTCTTTCACCTCTCACCTCCCTTCTCTCCACCTCGCGTTGTTTTGTTTATCTTCCACTTTTTTTCTTATATCGATCCTTGTAATCTTCTTCTCTTTCAGACCACTTTCCACCCTCGCACTTGCTGATCCCTCTCTCGCCTTCTCCTTGAATCCTTCAACACCTCTCGAACCCTCCTTCTTTCCTTCTTTTCCTTCTTCTCTTCTCCCTTTTTGCAGCATATACACCACCATGAGAAGGATCTGGCTCTCAAAGAGCGAGTTCAGGAACCTATGCTCGCTGGCAGATGCCGCCCGTCTCAGCGTGCGGTATGCAGAAGCTGCCCTCCAAGTGGCCAGTGACTCAGCCAACCAGCGCCAGCACGCGGCTCGCAGCTCGATATGTCTCCGCCTTCACAATTGCATCTCCATGGCTATTGGAGCCTACTCGCACCTAGAGCGGGTCTCGCCGCTCATTCCTCTGAACAGCCAACAAGTTGAGCTTTTGCAGACTGCTCTCCAGCTTGCCCAGCATGCAATGCCACAGGGTGGCTTTGGTAACTGGCAATGTTTCGCCAACATCCTCAGGCGTATCGAGGAGCCTCCATGTGATGAGGATGATGAACAAATTCCAACCGACAACTTCTCCGAAGCGAGTGCCACTCCAAAAGTTCACTCAGATCCTCCTGCTACTGCTGCTGCTGCCACTGACATGCCTGTTGAGAGCCAGGAGCTAACTAGTCTGCCTCAGGCAATACACTTCCACAGACAAACTTCACAAACAACATCACCTCTCACCATGCCTCCTTTCCTTTCTCGCTCTCCCATGCCTCGCGGTCGCAGTCAAGTATGTTCCATCCCTTCCCACCTTCCCCTATATCCGCTAACTATACCCCTCCAGCTATCCGTCGGCGCCACCATCACTCCCCCCGAGCGCCCCCCTCACAGACTCCACTCCGAGGGCCGCACCAACGCCGCCAGAATGACCACCATCGGCGAAGCGCGCGAAGACCCCCTCTCCCTGCCTCCCAACTGTTTCGAGCTCTACGCGCCCCACGATGGTACCCGCGTCCACGCCTCGACCGAAAACCTCGGGCAATCAATGCCCAACGCCGCCGACGCGCTGGCCTACAGCTCACACGCCTACCTCTACGGCCGGGACTCCGCCACGCGCGCCCTGCTGTCGCAAAGCCTGCCTACCACACCTGAGCGGTCCTCTGGTCCGAACTCTGCAAACACGACTCCCGGCAGTCATCCCAGCAGCTCGCAGGCTTCGAGCACGAGGCCTTTGCTCCGTAAACCGGTCGAGAAGACGGAGGAACCGCTCGCGCCGAGGTTGAGGCAGTATCTTGTTCGGCAGCTGAACAGATTCAGTGTCAGCCAGAGGGAAAAGAGGGATGAGGCGAGGAGAGTAACGGCGGAGAAGAAAAAGGATGAGAAGAGGGTTAAGCTGTCACAGAAGAGGACGGAGGAACATGCCATGTGGGCTCGTTATGGGGGGTTGTCGGAGACTGTGGCCAGTCTGCGCAATGATGGATATCTGTGACGACGTGTTGACATGGAAATCTTTACGCTCTTGGTATGCAGAATCGGGAGATGTGGACATGCACGATGGATGGGTGGCGATGACTTTGCACGATTGGCGATTTGACACGGCGTTCACTTCTGAAGGAAGGAAGATACCCAATGCATAGGATCTTGAGTTGTTTTCTTGATGAAACATCATCCACAACGCACAAGGGTTCACATCAATGCAGGATAGGAAAAAGTCACAAAACAGAAGTCACGATTAGAGCCCGCAGAATGCCGTGTCTGGGATTCACCTTGTGCCCCTTTTTCTATTGATTTGGTTTTACTCGCATGTGCCTTGTATGAACAATAGCAAAAAAAAAGGACAGACCAAGTCTATAGGCAGACTGTGATCTAGGACACCCGTAGCACTATGCGACATTGTCTGTGCGACTTTGGCTACTACAGATTGGTTTGTTCAACGCGAAGACCTCTTTCAAATCTTCGATTAAGCGAAAAAAGAATGCACAAGCTTCTGATTTCGGACCGCTTGATCTGTTATTATGAATGATCCATTTTCCCCCATAGTAGACGCAACATCAGAAGCCATACAGCGAATTTCCGCTATCAAATATACCAATCGTCTATTTCTATGCCTCTTCCCCCGGAATTTTCAAAGGAGCAGAACTTCTTTCATCCGCCAGAACCATCTCGGAAATAGCGCCCATGAGATTCTCCTCCAAGTTCAACGCCTGCAGACGAGCAAGTCTGTTGTTGAACGGCACTTTTGCGCTCAGCGCGTCCCAGATGGCGCTTTTGGTGTTGTAGTCCATCTGCGAGTCGTCTATGATGCGGAAGACGTGGGTAGAGACGTCCGTCAGTGCGAGTTGCGGGTTTTGACCGAGGTGGATCTCAATCTTGGATGTCGACGAAGGGACCTGGCCCAGGACGACGCTGAGGCCGCCGTGTTCTGCTTTTGCATTCGACTCGATCTCGGAGCCATTGATGGATGCGCGTACTTTTGTGGCAGGATCCAAGGCCAGGAAGGTGACTCTCCAGTCTCGCTTCTCTGGAACACTGCCCGACGCGGGACTGATGGTCAAGGTGCCCTCGCTCTGCTTGAAAGTGATCACGGTAGTTGACAGCTTGACCTCATATACAGTGCTGCCACCACCATCATCTTCATGTAATTCGAACTTGCCATCAGCACCAACCGCTACAACAATCTCTATGCTCTCAGGATTGTTTCCGCCATTACCAGGGTTTTCCGCTCCATCCAATGGCACAATGGAGCCTTCGCGGAGGAGCACTGCGTACTCGTCCAGCCTGCGGTGAAGGTGAAGCTCCCTGTCACCGTCGTATACGATGCCGCTAAACATATCAACATGTCTTCCTGGTGGGAGCCATGCTCGGGTACGAGCTCTGAGTGTGCTGGGCTCACGCTTGGACGTCATTGGAGCGACGAACAACTCGGAGCCAAAGAAGAATGTGTTTTTGGCATTGTAAGCCTCTCCGACCTTGGGATACCCCCAGTACAGCGGCTGAATCAAGGGTTCGTCGTCACGAGCGGAACGAACGTTCATGGAGTAGATGTACGGGATAAGTCGATGGCGGAGGCGAAGAGCGTTCTTCATGATGAGGTTTGCTTCATCGTTGTATTTCCAGGGCTCCTTTGTGTTCCATGGATTGTTGTTCGAGTGCAGTCTGAGAATTGGGGAGAACACTCCGAGCTGGACCCAGCGAGTCTCGAGCTCGTCGTCTTTGTAACCGTTCATGTGACCACCAATATCATGACTCCACCAGCCATAGCCAATATTGGAGGACGTGGCTGTGAACTCTGGCTGGAAGTCCAGCGATTCCCAAGTGACAATGGTGTCTCCAGAGAACCCAACAGGGTATCGATGACTGCCAGGACCAGCATAACGCGAGAATGTCAATGCTCTGCCATTGCGAGCGTTCTGCAAGAAGTGGAAATGATTGAGCACCCAAAGCGGGTCAACGCCTTTGATGGCGGATGTCTCTCCTTGCTGCCAATCAACCCACCAAAAGTCGACACCTTCATCTTCGAGCCTACGGAGAACGATACCAAAGTAAGCGTCAAGGAACTTTTTGCTTGCGGCCTCAAAGGCGATAGGATCCTTTTTGGCTGCGGCAGACTCCAGATCCATGGCCTTGCACACTTCCAAATATGCGTCTTCGTAGGCAGCAATGCCGTCCGCCGGGTGATCATTGAGAGTAGCACGTAGGTCGCGTTTGTGGAGCTCGTCAAGGAAAGCCTTTGGGTCAGGGAACAGTTTCGTGTTCCAACTATATCCAGTCCATCCAGAAAAGCCCGCCTCTTCGACCCTTTTGTCGTCTACCCAATGCCATCCCATATCAATGACAGCAACACTCAAGGGAACCTTTTCCTCTGCGAACTGATCCATGAGTGCAAGATATGATTTTGTGGTATAGTCATAGTAGCGACTCCACCAGTTTCCTAGGGACCAACGTGGAAGAAGGGGCTGGCTGCCGGACAGAGCATAGAAAGCTTTGACAGCCGCCTTGTAGTCCAGACCATATGCAAAGAGATAGCCATCAACTCGCTTTCCAGGTCGTCGCCCACTGACCCAACCATTGTTAGTGAAGAGCATAGACTCGGAATCGTCTAGGTTGGCAAAGCCGTTTCTGGCAGTGAAACTGGGTCCGAGGGGTATCCTGCCATTGGCATTGTCGAGAGTTCGAGCAGTACCGCCGAGTTGCCAGCCGTCATCTTTGCGGTCACCATATCGCCACTTGCTATGCCAGTCCGTGATGTTTCCTCGAACAAGCACGCTTAAACTGTTGACGCTGAATTCCTGCTTGTTGTACTGGAGGTGGAAGTGGTCGGTGATGACTTCGAGAGACTCTTCTCGATCGTTCACCCTAAACTCGGGCACCGGTAGATCACGATTAATGGCAAAGGTGGACGCCCGATCCTCAAACACACCATCATCAGCATATTCATAACGGATGAGTCCAGATCCCAAAATCGTGAAGCGATATTTCAGGCCATCTTTGCCTCCGATGATTGCCTTGTCATTGGCTTTTGGTCGGGTCTTGAAGTACGACTTTGCATTCAACTCGTCCAAGGAAGACATGTTTTGGTACAGGATGTACGTCTCGAAAGTAGAAAACTGGTGGGATATGTTTTGTTTGTAGGGTTGTCGGACCCCACCATGACATAATTGCTTGATACCCCACGTTGAGCTCATCCGCATTCGGGACTGGGGAACGGGGGACGCTAACGGATTGTTTAATGCATGAGCAGGGAGAATATCAAAAAACTCAATCATCCCTACTCCTTCAACCACTCTCACAAGTCCCAGTCGAAAAACAAACTTGACAAGCCTTGGGCCCTTGGCCCTCCAAGTCAGCGACCTCGCGAAAAAGTGCACGATGAACACGACTAGCCTGTGTAAACCGGACACCATCCTCTTTGCTGTCATATGTACGTTACGACTGCTTCTATATCGAGGAGTAGCATTCTTGTGATCGGGTAGGTCGCGATTTCTCTCGTCAGGAGCTAGCAAATCGCCAAAACTAGCAACAGAGTGTCAATCTGGAGTGTTGAGCTACAGGCAATGTCCCTATGGAAGAAGGCGATATGGCTTGGGGAACAGGCTTTATGGCAACGATGGTGCAAGGAGTAGTAAGTATAAGGAAGACATTCATTTCCGCATATCATTCTGTAAACACAAGGGTACTTACCCCCTGCCAATATCTTGATTTGAAAACAGTGTGAACAAGCTGCAAAGCGCTGGAAGATGCGTCATGGAAGATCAAGAAACGTATTGATGATTCTGAAAAATGTCGTGCAAGGACTATACTCAACCCGAGTAACTGATTCCTTCTATCCCAACTCCCTCAAGCAAAAAAAAAACATGTCCAGAGAAGAGAAATACGCCGCTCCAAAGACTCCGAGACTTCGCAAGAGTTTTTCAATCGAAAACACGAGTAGTCCTAGGCGACATGGTCGTGGGTGACAGCGCCCCAGGGGACTCGGATGCGTGCGACCCAGTCCTAAGGGACCCAATCATACTCTGTTGGCGCTCGAAAAGAAGAGTAGTCCTGGGCGACATGGTCATGGGCGACAGCGCTCCGGGGGACTCGATCCCAGCAGCCGAGCCCCTGGGCGACACATCTCCAGGCGAGACGGCGTCTTCAAACGACCAAGGTTTCATGATAATGGGTTCGGGCATCTTTCCAATCGAGTCGACCTCGACCTCGACCAACTCGCAGTCGCTGAATCCGGATTCCACGCAAAACGACGAGTCGACCGTCTGGGCGACGCTGCGTTCGGCGCTGGTGATTTCCCCGGGTTGTCGCCTCGACATGTGCAGCTTGTCTTCCGTGACCCACTGTCTTAGGAGGATCAGGCCGTGGACGACGGCGAAGATGATGACTGTGCCGACTAGGCAGACGAAACACGCGCCGGTGACGCCTCCGACGCCGATGAATTTGCTGGAGAAAGAATCAGCAATGCACAGTGTAGAGGTAATCTGCACATGGCAGGGCAGGAAACTCACGTGTTCAGGAAGTCATACGGATACCACCCCTGAGTCGCGTGGATGGTTTCGGCGAGAATGAGATAGCCACCCAGCAGCGCGACCAGGACGCTGATGTTAATCCACGGCAGCGGTGCGGTCCTCGGCAGCACAATCTCAGAGACTGCAAAGACGGTATTGAGGGCGTGCTGGGAGATGTTGGTCCATGTGTTGAAGCGGGTGGAAAAAGCGCCGTTTGCGAGGACGGTCCAGAAGATGACTTTTTTGAAGATGTCAGTGACCTGCACATTTCCCATTCGAAAAGGAAGAAAATCTCACTAGTGACAAGAATCGGAAAGACGACGACACTCGAGTAAAAGCACGAATGCGCAAACCTCAACCACCTCGGCCAGCTCTCCAGTCTCGCACGACCTCGTCGCCAGACGCTCCCCGAGTGAAACGCCGCGACGGCAAAGTAGAACGCCAGACCCCAGTACCCGAGGATAGTAAAGTAGCCGAAAGATCGACGAGCAAGTTGATCGCCGCCGTGAGTGGCCTCTAGCGCGATACTGACGAAAAGCACCGAAAAGGCGTAGAAGCTGATTGCCGCGCGCCAGAAGGTGAAAACTACGGGTGAGAAGAGCCATGATGTTGCGAAGCGTGCGGCGGAATCTGTTGATGTGGTGGTTGCGTATGGTTGGCGGAAGAAACGGTCCATGACTGCGTGAAGTGATGGCATGGTGGGTGGATTTGCTGTGTGGGACGGATGATCAGAGATATGAGTGGGTCAAGATGGTGGGATACGACTTGTATAGATCACCGCGCCATGGTTCCTTTTGGTAGGATTGATGATATCAAATTGTCTCGCTATTGTCTCAAGTTATTTAGATGGCTGGGGGAGGGCCTGGAAGCTTGATCTTCAGCCAAAAGGGTAAAAACGGTCGACGAAACGGCACCGTTGGAATTTTTGTTCCAAAAATGGGGTTGGCTCGACCTCTTTCTGGAATCCCAAGAACGTTTGTTTGTGAGCTTTATTACGTAGATCCGGGAACGAACATATAGTGCATATGCAGATCTGATCATGGGTGATGCGTCGTCTGCGATTCGGAGACGTCCTTGGGAATCACATGTATGATCAAACCCATGCTGGTCTCAGGATCGAACGACGGCGTGATCAGTGTGCAAAGTGTTGTTCATCTTTGACAACACAAAGTACCCGCCAGTTCGCTAATTTTGCTCAGTTGAATGATAACATAAAGGCAAACTCGATAATTGGCCTATGCGTACCAGGTTATGGGGATCTTTTCTAGGGGCAGAACACCAGCAGTTGATTGCTTCGTGTCTGATGCATTTTTTGTTATAGTTATGATAGCTATACAAGGGAAGCATACGTACGCTCAAGTATGCCTGTTCGACTAGCCCACGCTCTGGAGAATACGCTTCAAGTATTAGAAGTGCCTCGATCCACTCTGATCATCCCTCGATTGATCGGAATCCTTGGATTGACGTGATTGAGATGCCGAAGAGAGCTGAATCTATTCCCGTCAAGACTAGAACGACACAATTACAGGTAAGATTAAGATTAAGATATCAAATATATGTATGCATCTAGACCACTTTCCCCTCCAAAACTCCCCAGAAACACCCCAAGCAAAATGAAACCCCTCCCCAAAATCAACCCAAAAACCCAACAACGACAGCAGAAGCCCCAAGCACCGTCAGCGCTCCAGCCTTCAACACACCAGCACCACCAGTCTTTGCAGCCTGCTGCGTTGTACCGGAAGTAGCCTGCCCCGAAGCAGCGGAGGAAGTGCTCGTGGTAGACGCACACACGCTGTTGTAGAGTTGTCTGACTTCTGCAACCGCGCATTAGTCTTTGTTGCTTTCAATGTGTCGAATCCGAAAAAGTTTGGCACTTACTAGTATCGTCGGCATCTGTGCAGGTGCTGTTCGCAAGACAGCTAGTGATTGACGTCTCGAGTTTTGCGAAGCCGGCGCATTGGCATTGGACGTCGGTTTGGGGAGTGCAGCCCGTCTGCTGCACTGCGGCTAAGAGACAGGCGTTCTGTGGGAGGGAATATGTTAGAGGTGTGGAAAGGTTGTCTGAGGGGGGATGCTCGAGGAAGAGCTTACGGCGCATGAGGGGATGTCGGATAGACTCTGGGCGGAGACAAAGGCACCGAGAGAGGCCAGGATGGCGAGGACTCTGAACTGCATTTTGGGAGGTTTGTGTAGTGGTGGTAGTAGGTAATAGTAGATGGTAGTGATGGTTGAAGTATAGGTATGAAGAAGAGAAGAGTAGTAGAGATGAGAAAGGCTTTGTTGCAGATTGCAGGAAGCTGGTTGCTTTTCAGGTCGACTTTATGCTCACACGACAGAATCTAGTCTGTCTACTGACCGTTGCCATGTCGAGCATTATGGACTGTGAACGGTTGGTCGATCCGGTCTCGAACTGAGGCTCGTTGTTTCAACAGCCTCGAAACGGTTGTCTCGAAACGTTTATGAGATTGAATTGCTTGTTGCACTTTAGATCCACTGTGATTGTAGGCTATATTATGGAAATGTCGCTTGTCGATTAGGTCAATAGGCTTTGATGTTTGTCCAAATTCAGAGACATCAAAACGGACGCATGTGGTTAATTCTCAAGCACGAAAGGCATACCAGGTCCAATCGCACAAATTTTGGGCGGATTTCTCGACGGTAGTCGCGATGTTTGTTAAATACAGCAAGAGGTCAAGAATCAAATGATGAGATTGACCGGACGACTCTCAAGTCAAGTTGATTCGAGTTGACATGATGACAGTGACGGAGTTGTTGACGAAGGTCAGACATTACCCGGGAGAGCCAACGACCTCGTTCTGGATCTAGACGCCGTAAAGAGCATGCTCCGACAACGAAAACGTCCTAATATTCTCTTCCCATGTACCTGTGTCTTCCCAAAGTTGTCGCTTCAAGTTCAAAAGGACTCAAAAGACTCCCGAAACGCCACGCTAAACAAGCAAAAATTCCGAAACCATTCGCGTTCGGCAGGGCACAGATATCAATCGTTATCGTATCTTGTTCATAACAGTCTCGCCACCCATTCTTTCCTCCCTCTGGCCAAAATCTGCATTGGCACTAATAACGCCGGCGCGATGCTTGACGGCATTAAGCATGCCCCTCTCGAAATCATCCCGGGTCCTGAGAACCGACTCGACAAAACTGATCTGCAGGTCCCAGTTCTCGGCCTTGAAGGCCCCGTAGGCATCCGCAATGAGACCAAACTCATTGCCGGGACCCTTCTCGGTCGACAGCAAGGAAACCATACTGTTGACGGCGCGGAACTTATCCTTGATGGTGGGAAAAGAGGTTTCGTACCTCGAGAAGAATTCAAAAGCAGTGACAACATCGTCTTTGATCTTTTCTGTGAAAGGATCGGAGCGGCGAAACTTGACATTCTTGTTACGCACGGCAGAGAGGTAGCGGACAAGTAGTTCGTCAGCCAGTTCCTCGACGAGGACGTCACGCAGAGAAGGATGAAGGACGTGCGTGTAGTCGGCGAGGTAATCTTCGAAAGTCGCAATGATCTGAGCCATGCCCTTCTGGTTGTACCATGATGGTGTGAAGAACTGGGCCAGCACTGGTCGAAAATCGACAAAGATCAGCGAGACAAAGAGAGAGATGCAATGTGTGCCCAAGTCGACGTAGGTGTTTGATAGACTCTCGGTTTCCATGTTGAGGGTCTGGGCGTATGCAGGTGTGACGAGAGGCTCGTAGTCGCGGCGGAAAAGAGTGAGGTATGAGACTTGGCCGGCTTCTTCATGGTCGTCGATGCATGCGATTTGGTCATTCGCGAGGGCCACCAGCCAGTCTTGCAGGGTTTGGACGGCCAGAGCATGCTGGTCCGGGGTGTCGACAAAAGCGGTAGGAGCCGGAGACGTAAACTTGGCCGTCTCCGAGTCGGCGAGCGACTTCCACATGTCCTGCCTCGATCTGAGGGTGACAATCATGGCGTCGACGACACCCTCGACGACATCTGGCCGTTGAGATGAGGCGGCGACGGACAATTGTTCCTTAAACATGCGCCACATGTCGCCCAAAGTCTTTGTGCGGAAGTGACCTTCGGCGTCCGTGTCGAGGGAGTTTTCTTTTCGTTCGATAAAGGAGGCTTTGTCGGTGGCAGCGATACGGTCCATCCACTGATCGACAGCTTTGGTGATGAGGTTTCTATACTCACGCACGAGGTCCGCCTCGCGATCGTCAATGACATGTGGATGCAGTTTGGTGGCTGGAACACCGAGCTTGTCCATCTTGGCGTAGTATTTGCTGGCCCACTGAACAATAGCAAGCATATGAGGGGGATTCAACTCGGGGTCGTCGACCTTTTCCAGGAGAAAATCGTGCATGAGCTGATGGTAGATGTTGACGTAGGTGGTGAAGATGCGCCATTTCTTGGGCATGAGGTTTTGCATGCCGAGCTTGACAGTGTTGAGATCGTTGAAGAACCAGCGCACGCTCTTCTCCAGCTTGTCGGGGTCTTCGAGAAAGGCTTCGGAGGAGCCGTCGAATTGGGCTTGGGCGTTGAGCCTGATCGCCTCGAGGAACTTTTCCTTATAGCCGCGCAGTTCCTTCTGACCCATCGAGTTCATCTGCATGAAGCGCGACGCCAGGTCCTTGAATTCTCGCTGAGCGTCCTGTAGTGCTTTTACTTGTCTGTCCTTCTTTTCCTCTTCTTCGATGATGAGGGCCAGACGAACGACCATACCATTGTTGCCGGCCTGGACGAGGTTAATCAGATTTATACACGCACTGCCGACGTGTTCGTCGAACCAATCGACAACTTCATCAAGGCGCGAGAACAGGTCTTGCATGGTGGCACCACTGTCGAGTTGCAGGTTGTTGATGAGTTCCAGACTCGAGTCTTCGTTTTTGATCTGGTCCATGGCCTTGTCACGGACGTCTCGAAGCTGGGTGAGACCATAATGGATGGCCAAGAGGTTGTTCTGGTTCTCCATGTCCTGGTCGTCTTCTCGCAATAGTTCTTCAAGGTCATCCAGAGACTGTCCAAACGTCTCTATCGAGTTCAGCATGTCCTCGACAGCCTTGAAGTTTGCGTGCATGCGGGCGACTTTGTCCACAAATGGGAAATTGCGAACCATGTTCTGGGCCTCGACGCAGAGACGGTCAATCTTCATCATTTCTTCCTTGATCATGTTGACGGTGCGTTGGCCTTCGGTAATGGCATCCATTCCGGATTGGGTGATGCTGAGTTGTTCCTGGAGGCCTACACGAAGTTGGCTATCCACGGCTGTCTTTTTGCGGGTGAATTCCGCCTTGAGCGAGGCAATCTTGTCGAGGTCATCGGGATGCCGTAGGAGCTCGGCGAGCTTGGACGTGACTACATCTTCCGGGTCGTTCATCTTGACCGACCGGATGGAAGGCGACAATGATTCGCGTGAATGTCCGTGATGAAAAGGGAACCATGTATGACATACAGTGATAGGGTCGGGGATGGAAAAGATGAAACGGAAATGGACGTGACGGTCGTTGGTATAGACGAAGCCAAGACCAACAACAGTGGTTTGGAACTTGGAAGACCCGAAACGATGCACAGACCTTCTGACTTATTATGTAATCCTCGTTCCGAGCAGCATTAATTATTCATCATCGCAGAGGATTATGCAACTGAATATCATCACCTACACTCATATTTGGACATTTATTGTAATCTACACAACACTCTCCCACTCGATCTAACTTTGGCTGTATCTGCGAATTCTGTGCGACATCAGAGTATGTACATATACCCGCCACATGACATGCACAACAGCCATTGACATTGCATATCAAGAACCCTCTCCCGTCCTTCTGAGCATAATCCAAACCTCCTAGTCAAATATCGAAAAGTAGAGGAAAAGAGAAATGCCATACTTCCGCATAACCCTCCTCCGCTCCTCCATCGGCCTCCCCAAAGCAACCTCTGGCGTCCTCAAAGCCCTAGGTCTACGCAAACGCATGCGGACAGTCTACCACCCTGTGTCGCCCCAAGTGGCCGGGCAGATCTTTGCGGTCAAGGAATTGGTCGATGTGCAGGAAGTCGAGGAGAAGATGACGAGTACGGAGCTCAGGGCGATGAGGAGGCCTGACGCGGGGTTTTGGGTTGAGAAGAGGGCGGGTGGGGAGGGGGTGGAGGGGGTGTAGGGATGGGATGAGATGGGATGGGATGAGATGAGACGAGGAGAGATAATAGAAGAGAAGAAGAGGAGAGGAGAGGGTGGTTGGGGGCGGACGGTGCTCGAGGAGAATAATTGGGAGAGGTATGATTCGCTAAAGAACGGGCAAAGAGTACGGAAGGGACATGCGTGACGCGGTAGAGAGCGCTTGAGAGGCCAAAGAGTGTAGGGACACAGCGACCAAGTTGAGGAGACAGTGCCCAAGTAAGAGAAAGAGGCACAACAATCGTGTATGATAAGAGGGCCAACGCCGCCGAGGAGAGGACCTCATTATTGGGAAGCAGGTCCGAAAAGGGAGATAGATTGCTCTCCCTCGAGCAAAAGATATAAGAGAATGGTAAGGGAGGAAAAATAAGAGGGGGACAAAATGTACATCATGTCACACTCAAACACTCACGAGCGGCGCACAAGGCTGGGTGGGATGAACGACTAGAATCATTATTTGATGGTATTTTTTGACTGCATTTTGATGGTTTTACACAACAACACAAGCGTCGGGGGCTCTTTACACTCGTCGCAAACACGGGACAGGGAACGCATACAGGGTGTGTCACGACACGACTCGTCATGCGTCGTCGTGACCAGAGAGACATGTCCAACTCTTTCCTTCAATCGTGCCATGTCCAACTTTTCTGCTTCGTCGTCATGCCATGTCCAAGCAATTGCAACTGCAACCCTTTTCATCATCGCCAGCTTCTTCTCTTTCTTTTTTTTTTGCACATCATCACGAGAGCAACTCTATGACTGCCATCTTCCTCCCCATGGCAAAACACAGACTTCTACCCAGACTATCCCAGCTGAGAGAGGGCTCGTTGATTGTCTGCACATCACTGTCCGAGTCGCCCATGCCACTATCTCTGTCGACGTCCCTACCTCCGTCTCGTCCGTCACCGTCCTGGTCCCAGTGTTCGGTCCCGGCCCTCCAGTTTAGTGACGGCGTAAAAGGTAAAGACGGATCCCAGACCTTGACGCCTTCTTCACTGGCCGCGGCGAGGTACTTGCCATCTGGTGACCAGCAGAGCGCCAGGGCAGCCTCTTGGACCATGGATCCGACCGAATTCAAAGACAGAGTGTGCAGCCGCGTACACGAGTCCCCGGTGATGGAGTAGACATTCACCCCCCCCGTCCGATGCGCAGTCGCCAGTCTTGTTGCCTTGACACTGGCAGAGCCGGCTTGCACGTTCTCAAAAGCCAGAGCCGAGATGCCCTTGGCCGCCACATGGTCCCGGACAAATCCGCGGAGTGGGTTCCAAGAGTCAACGCTAGGCTGAGCCAGAACGACAAACTCCTCGTCTGCGGCAGAGATTGCAGCAGTGGCGTTTGTCTGTGGGTCGAACCGCACCCTCTCCCAGGTTGTCATAGTCGGACACGAGTGCAAGAGTGTGAGGTTGCGTGCGCCCGTCGATGTAAATGTGTCGGTGTCGCCATTGGTGTCCCCGTTGGCCATGGCGACATCTGCAGGGATATGAACGCGATAGCTTTCGAGGCAATTGGTGCCACAGACTATTATGACGTCTTCGGCGGCCCATACAGCGTCCATTATGGGAGCGGGAAAGACCTTGACGGCGATTGGTTCCTCGGCTAGTCTGGACACGAGTCAGTTGGGTCATTTTTAGAGAGAGAGAGAGAGAGAGATTAGGAGGGAAAAAGGACGAGACAAGCACAGCGGAGGATAACAAAAACTCACCCTTCCCACACCTCGAGCAAGCCTCTCTTGACATTCATCGAGACGCTGAGCAGACGTGTTCCAAGAGAATTGTATCGCAAGACACTAGTAACGGTGGGCCCCATGGCTTGCAACAGGCGAATATATGCATTGTCACTATATGGACGCTTGGCCGGGCGATCTTCGGTGCCCTCTACGTCAAACATGTAGCGGAAGCTCTCCTCGGTGTCGTCGATGGACCTGCGAGACTCGACACTGCAGGTGGCATAACGACCCGAGGGGTGCCAACATGCGGCCGTGGCTATGGAGCCCGGAAGCATGTCCTGCACGTCGTAATGAGCCGACTGCGCGGCGTGATCGACGACACGGGGCAAGTGATAGAAGCGACATAGAGACTCTCCAATAGCAAGCAGACGGGCGGATGATTCAGGAGAGGGATTCCACACGGCGTGCAGTATATTCGAGTCATAGTTGTCGACGGACCAATAAGCCGTCTGCGTCCTTGTCATCTTGGAAGCTGATTCGGTCTGGGTGCCGGACGAATATGTTTCCACGGCAGGTCTCGTTGGTGGAGGAGAAGAGAGAGAGGCTGAATTGGCTCGATCGTGGACGGCATCGGACATGGCGCGGTCCGTATCGCTGGGGCTGACGCGGTCATCGCTGGCATCGGGGTCGTCGCCGGCGTCTTCATCATCGTCGTCGGCAGTGGTCGTGGCAGTAACAAGGGCATGAGGTGGGGGAGGGGCGGATGATGACGATGCAGCCCTCGCTTCTGCCTCTGCCTCTGCTTCTGCGGCTGCGGCGGCGGTGGCGGCTGCTGCTGCTAGTGCTGCCGGTCTCGAATCTGCTACGACAATGTTTGAATCATCGTAGGAAAGATTGTTAACACGCTTGGGGTCGTTGGCGCCGCTGGTTGTCTTCTTGAGACGCTTCGGGGCGGGCATGGGGAAGTCATTGTGGACCGAGGGAGCCGAGGGGGAATGTCTGGTACGGTGGTGATGATGTGACAGTTGGTCTTGCACGTCATGCTCCTGTTGCTGATTGCGTTCAGGGTTGCGATTGCGGTTCTGGTTCGGACTCTGGTTGCGACTGTTGACCTGAAGCTGATTTTGATGTTGAACCTGACTTTGTGTCCGATTCAACGTTTGATTCGGACGAGCGATGAAGTCAAAGCGAGGCGCTTGATTGGTGACTTGGGCCTGCACACGGTCGAGAAAGAGGCCGTCCTGGATAATCTTGACCAATTCGAACTGGCCGACACGCGAAGCAAAAGGGAACGACTCGGGATCTCCATGGCGGTCGGAACGATGCCAGTCTTGATACAAAGCTTTTGCTGCATTTTCATGACCGGCTTCCTGGAGGTAGCGAAAGACGAGGTAATTGATGTGGTCCGACTCGAGCGCACCGTCTTGGGTGGTGGGCATGGCGGTGATGCGACGAGGAAGATTGACGAAAGGACGGCAATAATTAACCCTAGTGGTGACGAGGGTGATGGCGATGATGATACCTGAGGCTTAGGAATGGAGGAGCGATGGCTTTGATATCTTCATGTCTGTCGTTGTCAATTCGTGGTTGACAGACGAAATGCGACACAGGTCAAGTTGAGTTGATGGTCCCGTGTAAGTCACTGTAGAAAGTGGAAAGCGGAAGTTGAGAACCCCACGACGGTCTGTCTCGGCCCGCTCTGCTCAGCCCTACAAGGTTGAATATTCAGCCCTATGGATGATGCACGGAAAGCTTGTCAAGAGCCGTGCTCGGCCCGAACCTCACCTACTATATGTATACCTCCACGCTTATTTCTGATCATTATTACCAGCTGCAGCTTTGTAAGTCACCACGTTATCATGCTGCATGTTGGCATGAACGGCAAGTTTCCTATAGATAAGCATAACTGTCGCTTTTCGTGTGGTATGGCCAAGTCAAATATTGTTGCAGGTAAGCTAACTCTGTTTTTGAGGCATTATTGCAGATCTGCCTGTCATCGGAGAATATCTACTCCGAGCATGTCTTGGCGACGTCGCTTGTTTCATATCACTTTCGTCGTCTCCAAACCCCCATCTCACATTCATCATAACCTCTCGATACCCTGCAGACCGTGTCTGGACTGAAAAGTCGAGGGTTACGCTCAAGGACACGAGCAGCTTTATCGCTCTACATGGCATCATCGGCATACAAGACGTACGAGACCAAGGTACTCGTACCCAGACGAGCACAAACATTATTACCATGGCTTCATTACGCATAAATCTTCCCCCTCTCACCCGGTCCCTCCTACTCGCTCTCCTCACTCTTAGTCTCCTCAATGCCTCTCTCCGTTATCGTCAATGGGCTGCTACCGCATCTACAGAAGGCAACAAATGGGCCTCACTCAGTGTGCCGTACTTGACCATTGTCCCCGCCCAATCCACCTACTACCCCTATGTCCTGCTCACTGCCGCTCTGATTGAGCAAAACATCTTCAGCTTCTCCGCCTCGGCCCTCACGCTTCTCTACGGCGGACGCTATCTGGAACGCGCCTGGACGAGCCCCGAGTTTGCAAAGTTCATCCTCTTTGTCACCGTCATCCCCAATTTGCTGTCTTTCCTGGTCTACAGTCTGTGGTACGCTCTCGGTGGCAACCAAGTCCGCTCAAACACCATCATCCACGGCGCCGTTGCCCTCGAGGCCGCCTTTCTCGTCGCTTTCAAGCAGCTGGTGCCTGAACACACCGTCTCCCTCTTCCGCGGCACTCTTCGCATGCGCGTCAAGCACTTTCCCGCAGTCTTTGTCCTCGCAAATTCGCTCTCCGGTCCGCTGCTGGGCACCGACACTGCCTTTTTCCTGTCGTGGTTTGGTTTCTTGACCAGTTGGGTATATCTTCGGTTTTACAGTCTCAGTCCCACGCTGTCCTCGACGAGCACCGGAGAAGGCGACGTCATCAAAGGCGACGCGAGCGACACTTTTGCCTTTGCCCACTTCTTCCCCGAGCCCATACAAGTCTTGCTAGATCCCTTCTGTGACGCAGTCTACCGCGCCTTGGTTACCGCAAAGATATGTACCCCCTTTTCTGACGAAGCTGTCGACGCTGGAAACGAACAGGCACACGCCAGAGCTGAGGGTGGTCTACCAAGTCTGATGAATCCAGGAGGAGGGGCTCAAGGTGGCACGAGGAGAGAAGAAGCCGAGCGGAGGAGAGCCCTGGCACTGCGAGCTTTGGATCAGAGGTTGAACGCTGCGTCTGCTGGTCGCGCTTCTGCCGGTCGTCCTGAGGCTTCGCACACTGCCCAGCCCGCGCCCGATGCGAAGTCTACCGAGACTTCTGCGTGATCAAGTTTCTTGTCATTGTTGTTGTTTTATCATCAATATCCAGATACCCTCGCCTTGTCAAATCACATTTTTTGTTTGCAATCTGCATTGCCCAGTTAAAGGGCGTCGAGCCATCTGCGTCGTTATGTTACTGTGTGCCATCAAGCTTGAGCATTGCTCACATACACCCGCGTCGTAATACCACGTTCTCCTCGGACATCTCACCTTGAGATCTTGGGCTGTCAAATGATTGTCTGGAGCCATCGACCGACCACGTGAAACCACATGTTCGTCCTGTAATGCGCATTCAGGGGCTCGTCAAGAGTGTCATGGGGGTTTGCATCACTCGGTTCTCTGTACTTGTCTAGCCTCGCCTATTAGCACCACTCTCACCCTGCCATCTACAGTACACTTCGAAGCAAAACAATGTCATGTCAATATAAGTTACAGCACATCCAGAAGCCGCTTGTATGCCTCCAACGCCATCGCTCGACAAACCGCCCTCGACGCGCAAATCACTTGCTCATCGCTTCCAGGAACCCTCCTCCATCCGGCTTTGTCTCGACCGCCTTGAACACGTCACCCTCTGCATCCAACCCCTTCTCCGCCCGTTCAAAAGCTTCATCACTCCGATCAGTCAGCACCTTCAACTCCTCGTCACTGACAATCAAGCCTCCACCCTCCATCCTCGCTTGTACATCCCATCTCTCCCCGTCATCCCTCGCAAGCAGCTTCTGCAACTCCTTAAAGTCCGCCCCAGAAACCCCTTTCATCCCACCACCACCATCAACAGCCCCATCGTTCCTCCTAAACCTCCCCTTTTGAATCACCAACTTCTCCAATCTGCGCTTCGAATCTGCTTTCTCGAGCAACATGCTCTCCACCGTTCCCCTAGTCGCAAACCTATACACAATCACCGGCCGCGTCTGCCCGATCCTGTGCGCTCGGTCCTGCGCCTGCAGGTCCTGCTGGGGGTTCCAGTCGCTGTCGAACAGCACCACTGTGTCCGCGGCCGCGAGATTGATGCCCTGGCCACCGGCGCGGGTACTCAGCAGGAAAATCCGCTCCTCGCTGTCGACGTCGTTGAAACCCAATATCTGCTCCTGCCGCTCGGATTGCGCGACCGAGCCGTCGATGCGGCAGCAGGGCCAGGATCTAAGCACGCGGCAATACGTCTCCAGCAAGTCGAGCTGCGTCTTGAACTGCGAGAAGATGAGCACCTTGTGGTTTCTCCTCAGGAGTTCAGGCAGCAAGGCGTCGAGGAGCAGCATTTTGCCGCTTTCGGTGACTAGCGACTCGTCGACGTCGGATTCGTCGTCGCGTGTGAAAGGGTAGTAGAAGTTGTGCGGCGAGTTGCAGCACAGGCGTAGCTGTATGATTGGGTTTTGCAGCTTTTTGTTGTTGATTTGACGTTTGGCTAGGGCGAGGGTTTGCGCGCGCTCTTGCTCTTCGAGGGCGGAACTGTCGGGCTCTTCGTCGTCTGAGGGGTTCGCTGACGCCCCTGGTGTGGACTGTAGTTGGCGGAAGTAGGCTGTGTCGGACACTTCTTCGTAGTTCTGGCCTTTTTTCGTCCTCAGGCTTCGTGTGCTGCCGTTTGTTGCTGGTGTCGATGCTCGGCTCGTCTTGTTGCTCTTGAGTGGGGTCGCCGATCCCTCGAGTGCTTTGCGTTTCAAACTGCCGCGCGTGCTGGTGGGTGTGGCTGTTCCGCTGATGGTCTCCACGACCTTGTTCTCGAGGTATGCGCGACTGTTGCCATCAAGAATCTCCTGGTACAGTTCTTGTTGGGTCTGAGTCAGTGGGGCGTACAGGACATACTCCCGCTTCTTTGGCAGACTAGTTTCCACATCCGCCTTGACTCTGCGAAGCAAGAAAGGTTTGAGGATCGCGTGAAGCGAGCTGACTAGACTCTTTTTCCGCTCCTCTGACAGGATTTGCTGGTACCCGTTCCTCTCACTCAGCGCCGAAAAGTCAAACCACGACTCGAAAGACTCGAGCTTGTCGAAAATGGTCGGCATGAGAAAGTGAAGCAACGACCACAATTCAGTCAGATTGTTTTGGAGTGGCGTTCCCGTGATGAGCAAACGGTTCGCAGACTGATACGACTGCAGCTCGCGAATAAGCCTGCAATTGAGGTTCTTGATACGATGGCCCTCGTCAATGATGATGAACTTCCATCCATAGTTTGCCAGGAATTTGCGGTCGTTCATGCAGATTTCGTACGAGGTGCAGATGACGGGGAACGTCTCGCTGCCCGGGTTCTTGAGCTGTTTGCGGCGAATCTCTTCCCTTTCTGCTTTTGATCCGTGGTAGAGCACGACGGGTATCGTGGGTGTCCATTTCTGGAACTCGGCGACCCAATTGCTCGTTGTGCTCAGAGGTGCCGCGATGAGGAATGGTCCGTAGATGCCTCGTTCGCGCAAAAAAGCAAGAAACGAGATGGTCTGTACTGTTTTTCCCAGTCCCATCTCGTCTGCAAGAATCCCGTTCAAGCCATTCTCGTATAGTGAAGTGAGCCACTCGAGACCCTCCAGCTGATATGTCCGCATCAACCCACCACTGACAAGCTCCGGTTGCTTCGCAGACATCAAATTCTGCACACCGACATCTCCAGCCTTGACGTCTGCATCCGCCTCTTCCTTTAACGCGTCATTGATAGACGTCTCCCCAGCCTTTTCCTGCAAATCCTCCTTTTTCAAATAATCCGAAATCTTGCCGCCAGTCTTCCCCCCTTTGCCCGCCTGCCTCCCCCGTGCATTCTTCTGCACCTGCCCATCCACCTCCTCAGCCACCATCTCTGTCTTTGCCGCCGCCCGCGTAGCCCTCCTCTGGCCATCCTCGGCCGCCTTCTCGGCCTTTTCCTCCCTCTTCGCCGCCCTCTTCTTGCTGCGCTCATCCTTGGCCTCGTCCGCCTCTTCCTGCCTCTGCATCTGCTGCAGCATAATGGTGCTGTACAGTTTGCTCTGGCTGAGGAGGTACTCTAGTGCTTTGAATTTGGTCCCGACGACTTCCTCGCCGCCTTCAATGTCTTTTTCGCGCTCGGCGGAGAGCTCGGCGTCGCGGCGGGCGTCGAGTTTGGCACGCGCCGAGGAGAGTTGGGCTTCTTCTTTTTGCATGGCGCTGGATATGTCACCTGTTTGGCTGTCCGAGCGGGTGGTGGTGGTGGGGGGTGGTTTGGGCATTGTGGTGGTTGTTTTTCGTGGAGGCATTGGGTCGAGTAGATTGTATGGGTTGGTTGGAATGAGCAATTGAGGTTTCTATGCAAGAATCTAGATTGTGGTGTTTTGGTATTACTGTGGATGCATACTATAGCCCTTTACAATCGCCGCCTCGACAACAGGTTGGAAAAGTATGAGATGACGCGATGACGCGATGACGCGATGACTTTACGCGTCGCGCGTTCAATTTCCGTCATTCTTGAACCGGGAAACCTTCCTCGCCCGGCATCGGATAGACCTACAACCCGACCTGAATAAACTCATCAACAACGTGCCATATCATATTCCTCATATACAAACAGAGTGTGGAAGATGAACGAGATGAATGCAGGTACACCGTCGGCACGGCTAGGTTTAGTTCCGTGAGGTAGGTCGGCTCTTATTAAAGGCTCGCCTACCAACTCCCTGTCATTGAGTTGTCACATCTCCTAGTCACCCTTCGTGTTTGTCTTGTGCAAGGGATATACTACAATGGACTCTATGAAGACCGACAACACCGCTTTGTATGTGGACGAACAAGCCATGTTCGGCGTGCGTCAAGAAGATGAAATCCCCACGCCAGCAGACGGAGAACTGTTAATCGAGAATCACTTCTCGGGAGTAAACCCAGCCGATGTGAAACACGCAACCCAGCTCGGCATCTATCCAGCAGTCCTCGGATATGACTTTGCTGGAAAAGTGCTCAAGGCGCCTGCCAATTCTCAGTTCT
>Ga0068630_1000057_pt1 | contig 25775 bp, 23 predicted proteins | sample InSIn4gowninarea_FD_77433 | JGI IMG/M metagenome (GOLD analysis project Ga0068630, IMG submission 77433) | Clean room microbial communities from NASA Spacecraft Assembly Facility at Jet Propulsion Laboratory, Pasadena, California, USA -... ... | reverse complement strand
GTATTGCTGATGGTGTCGGCATCATTCTTATACTTGCGGAGCATAAAGTTTTCATCTGTAGAAAGCTTGCTTATTTCCCGCTGCAGCACTTCCATTACCCGGTTTTCAATCAGGTTTATATACTGCGTTTTAGCAGTTTCCTGCTGTTCGTTTTTTAAAAGCGTAACCAGTCCCATAACAGTGGTAAGCGGAGCCCGCAGGTCGTGGGAAGTTTTGTACACAAACTGGTCTAATTCAAAGTTTTTTTCATGCAGTTCTTTCAGTGTATGCTCAAGTGCCTGTTGTGCTATTTTATGGTCATGAATATCGGTAGCCGTACCCACCCAGAGTATAATCTTACCCGCCTCATCCAGTATAGGAACCACCCGGCTCAAGTGCCAGCGGTACGTACCGTCACTGGCTCTCCGGTAGCGGTTTTCAAGCTCATAAGGCTCGCCCTTGCTGCGTCCGGCTGTTCTCTTTTCTATCACTACAGGCAGGTCATCGGGATGCAACACTTGCTGCCAGCCTGATTCCAGGCTCTCTTCTTCCGTAAGGCCGGTATAAACATACCACCCTTTATTAAAATAATTAATGGCTGTTCCGGGAGGCGAGGTCCAGGAAAGATGCGGCATACTTTCCAGTATTAACCTTACCTGTGCTTCACTCATCTGAAGAGCTTTTTCAGTCTGCTTTTGACGGGTCAGGTCCAGCATGGAGCCCAGCATCCGGTAAGGTTTGCCCTGCTCATCGTGTAAGGCATACCCTCTGTCTAATACATAGGCATAACTGCCATCTGCTTTCCGGAAACGGTATTCATCTGACCATTGTTTTCCTCCTGCATCAATTACCTGATTCCTGCCTGCCTGTACCCGCTCCGCATCTTCCGGGTGAATCCGGTTGTACCAGGATGCTACATTTGGCTCAAGTACTTCTGGTTTATAGCCGAATATCGTTTGAAACCCTTCATTCCACCAAACCAGGCCGGTCTGTAAATCCCAATCCCAGACAGCATCATTAGTAGCTTTCATCATTAGTTGGAACCGTTCTTCTGTCTGGATTAAGGCAGCTTCAGCTTGTTTACGTGTAGTAATATCCTGGCAGATAGCCATAATGGCGGGCGCTTTTTCTGCTGCAGGCTGCACCAGCGATACATTAACCAGGCACCACAAAATGGTACCATCCGGCCGGATATAGCGTTTTTCTATATCAAACCACTGCCCGTTCAGTGTAAGCTGCCTGATCAGCAGTAAATTTCCGGGCAAATCTTCGGGATGAGTAATCTCCATAAAGGTTCTGGTGAGCAGTTCCTGCAGGGGGCGGCCTGTCATTTTGCAATAAGCTTTGTTGGCAAAAACAAAGCGCCCATTCAACTCAATCTGGGCAATACCTACGCTGGTCTGATCTATAACTGTTGAAAGGACTGATTCCCGCTCAATAAGTTTACGATTCAGTTCCTGTTGCTGCTTAAGGGCAATCTGGAGTTCTTCTTTGCTCATTAACATAGAATGGTTGGCTGCTATTGGTGTGGTTTGAGTTTCTGATGCTTTTTTCCGGTATGTGCGCTGAGCACATCATTGCTTCAGGTAAATAAAGCAGGCTTTGCTACCGGCTTGCAGGGAGTACCGGCTAGCAAAACAGCATCAATAGCCAGCAATTTACGATTTGTTTTGCCAGTTGTCTTACTGCTACCGGCTGTTATACATTCTTTTACTGTTTCTGCATCCATACATCTACAGGGATGATTTCCATATGCAAAGAATCAAAAATAATGAATAGTATATATAATTCTGCCAACAAATAGTATAAATAAACAAAACTGCCATAAAATAGCCAAATATATTCCCCTGACGAAGACTGGTTATAAGTTAACTTTTCAGCTTTAACTCTATGGAACCGGTATGCAACTGTATGTTTTTCTTTATGGTATTGATTGGATATAGAATGTATCTTCCGGTTTACAACTTCAGCCAAAGATGGCTTTATTGTATATATCGTTTTGATTATTAACTTTTTATAAATCAGTAATTTTGCATACTAAATTGCCCGGCAGCTTAGATTCTTGCCCTTTAAAAGATTACTGATACTAAATAGTTAAATTCTGAACTTTAACCATTCATTATTGATTTACCTGTACGGATAACCGCTTTTTATTAAAAAACGGCGGCAGCAAGTTTGAAAATGTTTTCATCACGTATACTGAAAGTTAAATTTTATTTTTTTCAGTTTTAATGGTTATAATTACTGGTTCTTTAATTAAGCTATTCCGTTGAAAAAAATTGTAAAACAGCGATTTTTTACTAACCTGGTTTTTATTGTCTCTTTACTGATTTTTTTCAGTATCGGCTATATTTCGTATAACAATGCCTCTAACTGGATATCAACCATAGACCGCGTTGCCCAGACACGGGAAACCCTGCTAAGCTGTCAGAAAATAATGTCCCTTTCGCAGGAGGCTGAAACAGCCCAGCGGGGTTATCTGCTTTCCGGAGACACCACTTACCTACCTTCTTATTTGTCAGCTATTGCATCTACTGAAAGCGAATTAAAAAAAATCAAGCTGTTGCATATAGATAATCCCATCATCAACAGGCGCTTCGACAGAATAGAGCGGCTGGTAGAAAAGCGGATCTCTTTACTGAAAAATAATATCGAGATCAGAAATAAGCAAGGTGTAGATGCGGTATTGGGGCAATTAAAATCCCGGGAAGGCGACCGGGTAATGGAAGTGCTGCAGCGGGAAATAAGCAAGCTTTCTACAGATGAAAACTTTATGCTCCGCAAGTATAAGAATGATGCCGACACCATCAGCAATACGGCAAAATCTACAATTATTATTGGCACAATCGTAAGTATCGGGTTGCTTTTGTGGGCTTTCTTTTCATTGCGGCAACAGATGGAGGAACGCAACCAGGCCATGCTTGCGCTTACTTCCCTGAACGAAACTTTGGAGTTAAAGGTGCAGGAACGTACCAACGAATTGCAATCAAGCCTGGCACAACTGGCAGCAAATAATGAAATATTAAACAAAAGCCATCAGCATCAAAAAGCATTGCTCGAACAGTTACGCAAAAGCGAACAACTGATGCAAGAGATTTATGATGGTTCGGCAGATGCCTTATTCCTGTTAACCAATAGTGATTTAGAAGTAGAAAACTATAACCAGCAAGCCGTAGAACTGTTTGAATTTGCAGATAAGGAAGAATTTGTAGGTCAGGCTTTATTGAATCTGCATAAGAAAACCTTTTCTGATGTGCAGCAGGAAGTGATGTTCAGTCAGATCGCTGAAAAAAAACACTGGCGTGGCGATGTGGAATACGTAAGCAAAACCGGCCGTGCGTTCTGGGGAGATGTAGCCATCAGCTTGATCAGTGTAGATGGCAAAGCATATTACCTGGCAAGGATCAGGGATGTAACAGACCGTAAAAATGTGGAAAGGGTAATTCATCAGGGACAGCTGGAATTAATTAAGCAGCAACTGCTTACCCGGCGGGCACTGGCTACCATTGAAGAAGACAACCTGCGCAAAACCCGCGAACTGGAAGATGCCCGTACGCTGCAAATATCTATGCTGCCACAGGAAGTACCTCAACTGGACAATGTAGAAATGGCAATGATTATGAAAACGGCCACTGAAGTGGGAGGCGATTATTATGACTACAAACTCAGCGAAGACAACACCCTGACGGTGATTATCGGAGACGCAACCGGCCACGGCTTAAAAGCAGGGATTATTGTAGCTACTGTGAAAAGTTATTTTCAGACCCTGGCCAACCAGTACGATGCGGTTGAATTACTGAAACGCCTTTCAGAAGGGATTCAAAATCTACAGATCAGGTCTATGTATATGGGGATTACCATTATTAAAGTGAATAACTATGCAGTTACTATCGCTTCTTCAGGCATGCCTCCCTTATATCTGTATTCATGTGCAAACAAAAGTGTAGAATCAATTCTGCTGAAAGGATTATTTCTGGGCTCTACGCTGGATACTAATTTCCAGCATGTTTCCAGGCAAATGCAGCCTGGAGATGTTTTGCTAACCATGACAGACGGCCTGGCGGAACTATTCAACGAAACCCGTGAGATGCTAAATTACGATAGAATTGAAACGCATTTTGCACAAACAGCTGAAGAGCCTCCCCAACAGATTATTGACCAGATGCTTGCACTCGGTAATGAATGGACTGAAGGCAAACCGATTGAAGATGATATTACACTGCTGGTAATAAAAGCAAAATAGGTGCCGGCTGTTTATTGTTTGTGGTCAGTAGTTCGCTAATTTTTAATGGAACATGAACTCCCGCAAAAGTTTTTTCACTTCTATTCTCCATTTTCTTCTAACCACTCCTCGAACTCATCATAGTGTTCCATGAACTTTTCAAACTTGTTTACTAAATTTTCATCCTCCAGTTCGATAATGACCCGAGCCAAGTCAATTTGTCCGTTTACGGCTGCAATTGCTGCGGTGGCAGATGTTGCATACACCTGATCCCATCGTTTACCTTGATTTAGCTTAATTACATCGATAATACCTTTAATTTCCTGTTCGTATTCGGATAGAAACTCTTTGGGAAGAGGCACATTATTACTATGCCTTTGCACTTCTATAACCGCTACTAAAGCAGGAATATCCCAGTTACGCAATTGCTTCTCTCTTGCAATACGAATCAGGTGTGGCATAGCTAGATAAGAGGCTACATCAACATCGCCTTGGTGATGTAATATCCTGCCAAAACTCTTCTAGTATGCTGTTAACTTGGATAAGATCTTCCGTCTTTTCCAAGATTTTCAACGGAATTGAAGCATTATAAGGAACTTTGTAACCCCCTTTGAAAGTTTGCCATCTTTTATCGTTTAAATCAAGCATGTTCGCTTTTTTATTTTGGCTAACAGGTAAATAACAAACTTTTGATTATCAATAGAATAGGTTTTAACACCTATCCTATTAATAATTCTGAATATCAAACAGTTATTAGAAATTACCGAACGATTGTATTGTATGTTACTTGTGTAATCATCAATAACAACAACTGACAACAAGCAAATGGTTACTTGGCAGGTTTAGCTTGCTCTACCAGCCGGCTCATATTTTCGGGATAGCGTGCACCCGCAGCAATGCCTTTGGGAGCTATACTATTGATCTTTTCCAGTTCGGCTGAAGTAAGTGTAACTTGCAGGGCAGCCACATTCTCTTCCAGGTATTTTCTCCGCTTGGTGCCCGGAATAGGAACAATATCTTCTCCCTGTGCCAGCACCCAAGCCAGAGCCAGTTGGGCTGGTGAGCAGTTTTTCTCCTGTGCCATGGATTCCATTTGTTTTACCAGGTCTATATTCTTCTGGAAATTATCTCCCTGAAACCTGGGCGAATTTCTGCGGTAGTCGCCTTCGGGTATGTCTTCAAACTTCTTGAATTGTCCGGTAAGAAAACCCCTGCCTAAAGGGCTGTAGGCTACAAAACCGATCCCTAAGTTCCGGCAGGTTTCCAGCACATCATCTTCCGGGTCGCGCGACCACAGGGAGTATTCGGTTTGCAGGGCAGTAATAGGATGAACGGCATGCGCCTTTTGTATAGTTTCAGAAGAGGCTTCAGAAAGCCCCAGGTAACGTACTTTACCTTCTTTTACCAGCTGGGCCATTGCGCCTACTGTTTCTTCAATGGGCACTTTCGGATCTACCCGGTGCTGGTAATATAAATCAATTGTATCAATACCTAATCTTTTCAGGCTGCCTTCACAACTTGATTTCACATATTCCGGCCTTCCGTTGATGCTTCTGGCTGTTGGGTCGCCGGTGCGTACAATACCGAATTTAGTAGCAATGATTACCTGCTGCCGCTTGTTTTGTATGGCTTTTCCTACCAGTTCTTCATTGATATAGGGCCCGTACATATCTGCGGTGTCCAGAAAAGTAACACCCAGTTCCAGTGCCCGGTGAATGGTGGCAACAGATTCGGCATCATCACGCTGGCCGTAAAATTCAGACATTCCCATACAACCCAGACCCAATGCAGATACTTCTAATCCTTGTGTACCTAATTTTCTTTTTTTCATAGCTTGCTTGTTTAAGGTTAAAGATGAAACGTTAAGTTAGTACAAATTCTATTCTGCGCCTACGTTAATATAGTAATTTCATCCAGCACACCTAATCCAGCATAGAGAGGAATGATAAATAGTTATATCAGGGAATGGTTGTGGACGATAAAAATGGGAAATTAGAGTCTAAAAAATGGTTATTCTTCTACTGACTTGAAAATATAATTTCAAATCATTTCTCAGACTTCTGGCTTCTGCTTTCGGGGAACTGATTTTTCAAAAAGTCTATAACCTTGAGTAGCCTTTACATGAAAAAAGCCTGCATGTATATGCAGGCTTGCTATTTCTATCTCTCTTAACCGAAGAACTAATGATCCGTTCTGGCAGCTTGTTTTTCCAGGTTAAATAAATCATTGAGTACATCAATCAACGTTTCTGCTTCCCCGCGTTTACAGGCAGCTTTTAACTGAAGCACAGGCAATTTGATAATTTTCTGCATCATGCCTTTGGTGATCTTATCCATCCGCTCTGCTTCTTCTGCATTAAGGGTTTTCATGTAGCGGGCCATTTCTTCCTGGCGTATCTGCTCTAAGGCATTTTTGAATTTCTGGATAGTAGGAGAAACCGCCGTTTCGTTGGTCCAGTCGTTAAATTCAGCTACTGCTTCCGCTATAATCTGCTTTACCTTAGGAATAGATTGTATCCTTTTTTGCAGGGCTTCTGTCGCTTTGTTCTGAATATCATCAATGTTATACACCAGGGCACCGGGAATTTCCTCTACATTGCTTTCCACACTGCGGGGTACGGCCAGGTCTATAAAATATTTATAAGAAAGAATATTCAGTTTTTCTACCAGCTGCCTGGTGATAAAAGGCTCAGCTTTGGCAACAGAACAGATTACCACATCAAATTCATTAATAGATTGCCATACATTTTCAAAAGCTACTACCTGGAAATTGCAGGCTTCTGCCAGCTCCTGTGCTTTGTGCAAGGTACGGTTGGTAATGGCTACTTCCAGTTTTTTGCTGTTCACCAGGTTTTTGCAAACATCCGTTCCGATCTCTCCTACCCCTACTACCAGTACTTTGGGTTTTTCTATCTCTGAAGTCAGGTCTTCTACCAGTTCTACAGCGGCATAGGATACAGAAGCAGCACCATCCCTGAAACTGGTTTCCTGTACTACCTTTTTGTTGGTAAAAAATATAGAGTGCAGCAAACGGTGCAGGAACGGGCCGGCCATTGCCATATCAGCAGTCCATTGATAGGCATTTTTCACCTGGTTTGAGATCTGCATATCGCCGATTACCTGGGCATGCAAACCGATGGCTACTTCAAATAAATAACTTACCGCTTCGTTGTGGTGATTGATTATATAAAAATACGGAAGAATTATATTACTATCGGAAAATCCCTTTTCCACACTGATTAATTTGATTATTTCTGTGCTCAGGTCAACAGGCGAAGTATAATAGATTTCAGTTCTGTTGCAGGTAGACAGGATCAGGGCTTCAGAGATGTCGAGTACTTCCTTTAACTTGATCAGTAATTGCTTGCAGCCATCTTCATTCAATGCTACCATTTCCCGGATATGTATGGGAGCACTTTTATGTGACAAGCTAATTGCTTTGAAATGCTGATGCATAGATATGTTATTGTAATTATATCGCGAATTTACTACTTAATTGTATAAATTTAAAGAAGTAAACCATTTAAACTTCGTTATTTGTAATTATTACAAATAAAATGCTTTTTTCGTTCTATGAATATTTATGCAGACAGGTCCAAATACAAGATCATTATTGTATTGGTATCCTTATTGATTGGTAGCGGTTCTGTTTATTACACGAATACCATAGTAACCGGACTTGCCCAGCGGGAGAGAGAACAAATAAAACTATTCGCCAATGGCCTACAGTTTCTGGTGAATGAAGAAAACGATGAATCCATTACTTTTTTTTTCCAGGAAGTGATCCGGGCAAATGATATTTTTCCTGTAATACTCCTGGATAATGAAGGCAATATTGTTTCCAGCAGGAATATTCCTATTCCGGAAGGCATTTCAGAAAAACGCAGGGATGAGATTCTGATGAAGGAACTCAAAGTGATGGAAAAAGAACACCTGCCGGTAGTAGTAAATGTAAGTTCCAAAGCCACCAATTATGTATACTACCGCAACTCTGATCTGCTTTCCCAGCTCAGGTATTACCCCTATGTGCAGCTGACTGTAATTGCCGTATTTGCTTTCCTGGCTTACCTGGCTTTCAGTTATTCGCGCAGGGCCGAACAAAACCAGGTGTGGGTAGGGCTGGCCAAAGAAACCGCTCACCAGCTGGGCACACCGCTTTCGTCGCTTATGGCCTGGATAGAATATTTTAAAACAGATCCTAAATTTGCAGATGATGAAGTAATTCCTGAACTGGAAAAAGATGTAGAACGCCTGGAAATGGTTACCGCCCGTTTTTCAAATATCGGTTCTGTACCGGTGATGCGGCAGGAGAATGTTTATGAAGTATTACAGCATATTACCGGCTATCTGCAACGCCGGATCTCCAGTAAAATCAAAATAAAAATTACCCGTAAAGATGATATAGAGCCGGTGGTTAGTATCAACAAACACCTGTTTGAGTGGGTAATTGAGAATATATGCAAAAACGCGGTAGATGCCATGAGCAGCACCGGGGCGGCTGGTGAGATCAATATTGTGTTGCAACTGATTCCTGGCAATAAGGTAGTAATTGATATAACCGATACCGGCAAAGGTATGTCAAAATCCAATATGAGCCGGGTGTTTGAGCCGGGGTTCAGCACCAAAAAACGGGGATGGGGCCTGGGTTTAACCCTTGCCAAGCGGATCATTGAGAATTACCACAAAGGCAAAATTTTTGTAAAACAATCAGAAATCGGCAAAGGCACCACTTTCCGGATTATTCTCAATGGGTAGGGATATCTAGTTTTGTAGCAGATAAATAATTGGACAGTTTAGGATTTATTATTTGTAAGCATATAATTGTCATAATGGCATATAGCGCAAATTTATAATTGAATAAAGTACTTACTCGCAGTATTTGTAAGAGAATTTGGAAGCTGGAGGCTAAAAAGCATTTCTCCAGCTTCTAAATCAGTTAATCATTAACCCTGCTTTACTTACCTTACATCCAGGAATATAGCTTCCGGACTTTCCTGCGCATCTGCTGAAATCATGGGTTTTACATCACCTTCATCTTTCAGCTTAAACACCAGGATTTTTTTGTTGGCTTTTTCTGCTACATATATTCGTTTTTTACCATTCCGGTCGTCATAGGCAACATCTACCGGATTGCCTAAAGATGTGTTTACAGCACCTTTGATAGTACGGGTAGGCATTACTTCTGCTTTACTGCTGTTAATTACGTTTTTCGCATTTTCGAAAATATAAATGCCGCCATCACTGGCAAAATTCCCTCCCGCAGCAGCACCGATTTCGGTTACGATCAGCACATCTGCTTTGCTTGAGTAGGTAATGCCATGCAGCCTGGTAGATCCTGCAATTTTAAAAGAACGGTCTGGGGTAACTTTGCCACCTTGTAAAGCGCCCGGATTATTATAAACTTCAATGGTTCTGGCTTCCAGGTCCAGCAAAACAAATAAGCGGTTATTGGCTTTGTCGAAATGAATACCCCAGGGTTGCCCGGCCACTTTAAATTTTCTCAGGGAAGATACCATTCCATCCCAGCTTACCGGGTTATTATACACCAGAATAGTGCTGTCTACATTATTGGCCACATAGAGCAATTGCCTGTCTTCATCAAAGGCAATTTCACGGCCACTGGTCATGGCCGGGTCTGAGAATGAAGTAAGCAGCGGGGGTGTGCCTGTTAATTTTGTGGCGCTGCCGAATATTTTAATAACGCCATCGGTGCGCCCCACCTGGAACAACATATTGCCCAAAGGTGCCACTGCCACGCCATTGCCATCCTCTGCATCGGTTTGCACCACCCTTGGCATGCCAAGCGATGTAGGCGCATCGGCAGGATCATAGATGTGCAGGGTATTGGTAGCGGATGCATTGGAAACAAAGAGCCGGGCTGTACCTGTATCCGGCACTGGCTCTGGCTTACTCCCATGCAGCTCATCGAGAATATCCAGGTACTGATGGCAGGATGAAAACGTAAATACAAAGATCAGGCTGAGCAAGGGCAGGTTAAATAGTCTGGCATGTGTTTTTTTGGTAAAATTTGTTTTTTTCATAGGGGTGGTTTTGGTTAGATAAAACTAATTATTTTGTACTTATATAAAACATACGCTGATAAGGTGTTACAAAGATTGCAGCTAAGCTGATTTTTGTAAAAAAATTATCAGCCCGGAGTATGAGGTGAGACCTGCAAATACTTCATTTCCACACCTGGCTATAGTGCTTGCTTACGGCTAAAAGAGCAGGTAAAAAAGCAGTATAAAATAAAAACCGGTTAAGAGAGAGAATAAGATATATTTGCCGGTAAATAATTTATAATAAGGCTGATATCCGGTGCTTTGTTTCCTTACCATATGTGCTTAAAATTGTTTCAAACCCGGCCGTGAAAGGTTTTGTAATGCGTAAATAATCCCGTACTTTTGTGCGTCGAAAAAAAGCCGATATTATTTTCATATAAAATAAGAGAAGATGATCAATAACAATTCAACGAAATTAAACGGTAATACCCTATTACAAAGCGACGGCGCAGTAAAGCGGAATGTTGGAAAAATTACGCAGGTGATCGGGCCGGTAGTAGATGTAAGCTTTACAGGGGAAAACAGCAGGCTGCCTAACATTTTAGATGCCCTGGAAATTACCCGTGAAAATGGACAGAAGCTGATACTGGAATGCCAGCAACACCTGGGTGAAGACAGGGTAAGAACCATTGCGATGGATAGTACAGATGGTTTGCAACGGGGTATGGAAGTAACAGATATGGGTGCGCCTATCAAAATGCCAACCGGCGATGGAATCAAGGGAAGATTATTTAATGTGGTAGGAGAAGCTATTGACGGCATTACGCAGCCTGTCTCTGAAGGCGGTCTTTCCATTCACCGGCATGCGCCCAGGTTCGAAGATCTTTCTACTTCGTCTGAGGTGTTATATACTGGTATAAAAGTAATTGATTTGCTGGAACCGTATGTAAAAGGTGGCAAAATCGGTTTGTTTGGTGGTGCCGGTGTAGGTAAAACCGTATTGATCATGGAATTAGTAAATAACATTGCCAAAGCATATGGTGGTTTATCGGTATTTGCAGGCGTGGGAGAGCGTACCCGTGAAGGAAATGATTTGCTGCGTGAGTTCCTGGAATCAGGTGTAATTAATTATGGCGAAGAATTCAAGCATTCTATGGAAAAAGGCGGATGGGATCTGTCGTCAGTAAATCCTGAATCGCTGAAAGATTCCAAAGCTACCCTGGTGTTTGGCCAGATGAATGAGCCGCCAGGTGCCCGTGCCCGTGTTGCGTTATCCGGATTAACAGTAGCCGAACACTTCCGTGATGGAGATGGACAAGGCAAAGGTCGTGATATTCTTTTCTTTATTGATAATATTTTCCGTTTCACACAAGCGGGTTCTGAAGTATCTGCCTTATTAGGCCGTATGCCTTCAGCGGTAGGTTACCAGCCAACCCTGGCTACAGAAATGGGTGCCATGCAGGAGCGTATTACTTCTACCAAACGGGGTTCTATTACTTCCGTACAAGCTGTATATGTACCTGCTGATGACTTAACTGACCCGGCTCCGGCTACTACTTTTGCTCACCTGGATGCTACAACCGTATTGTCCCGTAAAATTGCTGAGTTAGGTATCTACCCTGCGGTAGATCCACTGGATTCTACCTCCAGAATATTATCTGCTGATGTATTGGGAGAAAAGCATTATGGAACAGCCCAGCGTGTAAAAGAGATATTACAGCGCTATAAAGAACTACAAGATATAATTGCGATCCTAGGAATGGACGAATTGTCTGAAGAAGATAAACTGGTAGTATCCAGGGCAAGGCGTGTACAACGTTTCTTGTCGCAGCCTTTCCACGTAGCAGAACAGTTTACAGGCTTAAAAGGCGTACTGGTTCCGATTGAAGATACCATCAAAGGTTTCAACATGATCATGGATGGCGAACTGGATCATTTGCCGGAAGCTGCCTTCAACCTGGTAGGTAATATTGATGATGCCATTGCCAAAGGTGAAAGACTGATAGCAGAAGCCAAATAAAACAGTTAACAGTTGTTAATTGCCGGTTATTAATTTTTATTGAAAATACAATATACTGACAACTAACAACGATCAACAAACAACTGCACATTATGCATTTAGAAATCATTACGCCCGATCAGCGGGTATTTTCCGGAGAGGTAGTTTCTGCAAAGTTTCCCGGCAGCAAAGGTTCGTTCCAGGTGTTGAATAACCATGCGCCGCTTATCAGCTTACTGGAAAGAGGAAAAATTACTTTTCGTACGGCAGCGCAAAACGAACAATCTGTTATGGTAGACGGAGGTATGGTGGAAGTACTCAATAACAGGATTATTGTATTGGCTGAAGCTGTGCTTTCATAAATTTACGCAATAACAAAAATAAAAAGGCTGCTCTTGAAAGGGCAGCCTTTTTATTTTTACTTCCAGTTTTATTTCTATGGATAAATTCTAAAAAAATAGCGGTTGATTTCATTTTTAAAGCGAAATACACCCGTCATAACAGCAAAGCCCATCAACACGATCGGCATCATGTACAGGCCCAGCATTTTATTGATAAACATCATCACCAGGGGAGTTAGCATAAAGCCCAGTGCAACACAGGTGCCCATAAACCACACAAAGTAGCTGAATACTAAGAAAGGCATATACCAGACAGAGCTTTTAAACTTTTCGTTGTTGCTCTTAAACTCCTCATACTGTTTGCGGGCATGCCAAGCTACCCGCTCCTGCCTGGTTTCCGGCCGGTAAGGGTCTTTTACATGAATATGGTTGCGGTAAACGATGCGTGGGGTTGCAATTTTATCTTGTGTAAGTATTGCATAAGCTTCCGTTAACAATAGAAACTGCTTTTGGGCATCTTCGGAATTGTTTACATCCGGATGATACACTTTTGCTTTTCTCCGGTAAGCACGTTTGATATCTTGTTTGTCTGTGCCAGGAGATACATTCAATATGCTATAGCATTCTTCAGATGACATAAGCTTACGTATTTAAAAATTATACTTACCAACAGAAACCGCTGTTTTGCCTTAATAACGATTATAAAATTTTCTTTAGTTTGTATAATACAATAGAAAAATCATTCTTTTAAAGGTTGATAATTCAATTACTCAGCCTATGTCTACACTTATTTTGAAAATCACCTAGTTGATCATTATAAATTTAATACATTTTTTACTAACATATATACTTTGTGTACTGATTTTGTAAAACTTTGTTTTATTTATTAAAAAGTTTTTTTATGCTGCCGAACATTCTTTTCTCAAAATTCCAGAAAAAAGTAAACTGCCCCAGTAAAAATCCATACAACAGCAGCAGCACCTGGTAGGCCGGAAAAACAGTAAGCATCCACACCATGAAACGTATCCACCCGGAGGTATTTTCATCAATGCCTAACAGGTAGTAAATCGGCCTCTTTATATACATTGCCGAAAAGCCGGTGAGCGCAAATACGATTAAAATTACAACTACCTGCCATACACTGTTTACCCCCCACCGCTTTTGTAGTTTTGTTAAAAAATTTCCTTCCGACATATATTTTTTTGTTCAGGTAAACTTAGAAAAGGTGTGCCAGAAGTTTTTTTCCGGTATAGTTGCCTCACAAGCTAGAAGTTCCTTTTTAACCGGGTGAATAAACTCCAGCTTACGGGCATGCAAACAAATACTGCCATCGGCATTGGCTTTTGCATTTCCGTATTTCACATCACCCGTGATAGGGCAGCCTATACTGGCAAGCTGTACCCTGATCTGGTGAGGCCTCCCTGTTAACGGGTTCACTTCCAGTAAATACTGATTATCGCTATTACCGATCAGGCGGTAACTCAGCTCCGCACGCAAACTTCCCGGTACTTCACGTGTATAAGCAGTTGTAACATTCTTTTGTTCATTTTTTATGAGCCAGTGAATCAGAGTAGCTTCGGTTTGTACAGGTTTACTGGTAACGATGGCCCAGTACGTTTTCCGGATATTCTTGCTTTTGAAAAGTTCATTCATACGTTCCAGGGCTTTGGAAGTCCGTGCAAATACAACCAGGCCGCTTACTGGCCTGTCGAGCCGGTGAACGGTTCCCAGAAAAACATCTCCCGGTTTCTGGTATTTATGTTTTATATAATCTTTTAATAAATCCAGTAAAGGCACGTCACCGGTTTTATCGCCCTGCACCAGCACCCCACTGCTTTTATTCACGATCAGCAGGTGATTATCCTCATATATAACTTCAAACATGGGTAATTGGTAAATCGTTGTTAGTTATTGGTTGTTAGTTGTTCGCTTCAAAAATCTACCATCACTCTGTTCAGTATCCTTCTTTCTCGTTAGGAAATTCTTTGCTTTTAATATCTGCAATGTAACGGGTTACGGCATCTGTCATAATGCTGTATACATCTGCATAGCGCCTCAAAAACTTAGGATTAAAGTCTTTGTTAATACCTACCAGATCATGCAATACCAGTACCTGTCCGTCTACATGCGGGCCTGCACCAATACCAATAATTGGGATACTCACTTCTTCCGCCACTCTTTTTGCCAGCTTTGAAGGAATTTTTTCTAACACAATAGCGAAACAACCGCATTCTTCCAGGACTTTTGCATCTGCAAGCAATTTGTTCGCTTCCGCTTCTTCACGGGCCCGTACAGCATAGGTTCCGAATTTATATATAGATTGCGGTGTAAGGCCCAGATGCCCCATTACAGGTACGCCTGCACTCAAAATACGCATGGCCGATTCCTTTATCTCTACCCCTCCTTCTATCTTGATGGCATGTGCGCCAGATTCCTTCATGATCCGGATGGTAGAACGCAGGGCTTCTGAAGAATTACCCTGATACGAACCAAAAGGCAGATCTACTACGACCAGGGCACGCTTTACGCCTCTTACTACGGCCGAAGCATGATAAATCATCTGGTCTAAGGTGATAGGCAAGGTAGTTTCGTGGCCAGCCATTACATTAGATGCCGAATCCCCTACCAGGATAATATCCATACCGGCACCGTCTACAATTTTGGCCATAGAGAAATCATAGGCAGTGAGCATAGAAATTTTCTCGCCACGCCCTTTCATTTCCTGTAAAATATGCGTGGTAATTCTTTTGATTTCCTGTTGATGAACTGACATATGGGAAAGTATGAAAATGAAATAATTTTAATTGTGAAAACCCTTATACCAATGACTTGTACGGCCATAAGTATTCATAAAAGAAACTGTTATAAAGCCATCCAAAGTTACTAGAATTTAGAGTAAATAAAACACAAAAGTACGGCTGGACCGCTGTACCAGTTTAGCCCGGATATATATAAAAAAAAGAGCTGCAAAAAATATGTGCAGCTCTTTCATTATATCTGTTTATATCTGTGCAACAAGTATGAACATACAAATTACTGAATTGCAATTTTTCAGTGTTTAACTGAAATACCTGAAATCGTGGCCGGTTTTCAGTTGCAGGAGAAACTCATACATCAGCTTGATTACATTTTCTACATCCTCTTTGTGCACCGTTTCTACGGTAGTGTGCATATACTTGAGCGGTAATGAGATCAGGGCAGAAGCTACTCCCATATTGGAATAAGCAAAAGCATCAGTATCTGTTCCGGTAGCACGTGAAGCAGCCGCACGCTGAAAAGGAATTTCCTTTTTCTCAGCCACTTCTATCAGCATATCCAGCACATTATTCTGAACGGCTGGCCCATACGTTAATACAGGGCCTCTTCCGCAAGCCTGATCGCCCTGTTCTCCTTTTTTATACATCGGTGAGTGCGTATCGTGACATACATCTGTAACAATGGCCAGATCAGGGTTAATGCGGCGGGCTACCATTTCAGCGCCTCTCAAACCTACTTCTTCCTGTACAGCATTTACAATATATAAACCAAACTTTGGCCGGCTTTTATTCTCATGCATCATACGGGCCACCTGGGCAATCATATATCCGCCGATGCGGTTATCCAGGGCACGGCCTACATAAAAGCGGTCGTTCAGGGTCATCATATCATTATCGAACGTAACCACAGATCCTACATGCACACCCAATGCCTGTACTTCTTCCTTGTTTTTACAGCCGCAATCAATAAATATATTTTTTAATGTCGGGGCTTCCTCTTTTTCTATATTCCGTGTATGAATGGCAGGCCATCCAAATACACCTTTTACTATACCTTTTCTGGTATGAATATTTGCCCGCATAGAGGGTGCAATCAGCGCATCTGAGCCGCCATTGCGGCGAACATAAATATATCCATCATCCGTGATATAATTCACAAACCAGGAGATTTCGTCGGCATGGGCTTCAATTACAACTTTATACTCAGCTTCGGGGTTAATAATTCCTATAACCGTACCGTAAGTATCTACTTTATATTCATCAATATAAGGTTTTATATACTCCAGCCAGATTTTTTGCCCGGCTGATTCAAATCCTGTCGGAGAGGCATTGTTAATGTATTTTTTTAGAAATTCCAATTGATCCATGAACACAAAATAATTTTAGTAAACACTTTATAAACAGCAAATTAATTATACATAAAGAGACAAAAATAAAAATTTAAATTGATTTACCTGAAAAATCAGAAGAAACCTTATAAAGAAATTTAAACCAAATAATGAGCTGGTATTGAATCAAAAAAGAATATATAAATAAATGTAATTTAACCAGGTTGACAAATGAAGCAGTACGGCATAACTGCTGCTTATAAGCATTATACAAGGCAGCGGGAGTGAATCATATATGACGGGGCATTTTACTTCTATGAACAAACCCGGCAATACGCCTGATTGACCAGCATAGTGGGTACGTTAGTAGCCCTATCTGATGCATATGCAATCCGTATGCAGGAGATGCAAGTAAAAGAGAGTGCTTTTATTTTATGTAGTAGCAGGCTGGAGGCCGCTTTCCATATGATTTGTGCGGTAGCGGATCAAGCGGTCTTCTGCATTTTTGCGCAGGTAACCACAAATAATTTTCTGAATATCATGGTTGTGTCCGTACGGTTTAATACAACCTTTAATTTCCTCCAGGTTTTCCCCATATACAGTTGCGTCAAAAAAGCCAAAGCCCTTGTAGGTGCCCTTTTCTACGCAGATCACCGACTTTTCATCTTTACTCCTCCCCTTCCCGATGATCACGAAATTTTCCTGTTTGAAACTAAAACTATCAATGGCCTGCTGCACACGGGCATTGTAGCTTTCGGGCAGTTCTATGCCGATACAGGCACCCTGGCACCGGTGCAACTGGTAATCAAAACAGGGGCCTTTGATTTTATGCAGGTGGCACATTTTCAGGCATAAGTTAAAGGCTGTTACCTTCCGGTTTAAGAAGTTTTGTGCTTTCATGGCACTCTCCAGCATCACCAGAGGTTCTTTGTGCTTGCCTAACCGGTCGGTGTAGAGATTGATGTAACCGTTTTTGTCAACTTCTTCAAAAACACCATAAAAGGCACCGGTTCTTTTCTGGGCAGAATTGTATTTGGGTTTAATTTTTTTTATTTCATCAGATTCCAGCAGGAGCGCCACCAGTTCGCTTCCGGTTACCTCATAACTGATGTCGGCTATGTTGTTTTTAAACTCTATGGACTTTCTGCTCTTGTAATCCATTGCAAAATGGCTGATGATGCGCTTTTTGATATTCTTGCTCTTGCCTACATAGATCACATGCCCTTGCTGGTCGTGAAAATAATAAACACCGGTTTCTTCAGGTAAAGCCATTACCTGTGCCGAACTGATATTTGGCGGCAAGGTCTGCGCTTTAATTTCGCCATCGATCAGGTTTAAAAATTCTTCCGGCTTATCCAGTTTCAGAATTTTATCAAAAAGCAGGGAAGTTGCCTTGGCATCGCCAAAAGCCCGGTGCCGGTCTCTTAATGGAATATTGAGGCTGTTGCATAATTTGCCCAAACTATAAGAGGGCAAGCCGGGAATAAGTTTGCGGCTCAAGCGGACGGTACAAAGTGTTTTGCGCTGGTAATTATACCCCAGGCTATGAAATTCAGATTTCAGGAAAGAATAATCGAATCGGACGTTATGGGCGACAAATACTTTACCATTGGTAATTTCCACGATCTGGCGGGCCACTTCATGGAACCTGGGTGCATCCCGTACCATTTCATCGGTAATGCCGGTGAGCTGGCTGATCTGGTAAGGAATAGACCGCCCCGGATTGATCAGGGAGGTAAACGAATCAACGATGGTGGTGCCATCGTGAATGATTACAGCGATTTCAGTAATTTTATCGTCAGAGGGCCTGCTGCCGGTAGTTTCTATATCAACAATTGCGTACAAAACCTGGTTTCCTGTTTATAGAATGAAATGTCTTTTCAATATCTAATTTACAATAAGCACAGGAAAGTTCCTATAAACGGCAGGTTTTAAAAAGTTTAATCTGATATTCCCTGGAAAAATATAAAAAAGGGTGATAAGCACTAATTGCTATTACCTCCCAGCTATGTACTGGTAAATGCAAACGGAAAAATACAAGGGCTCAAGAGATGATCTGCGTGAAGCTGTATCATTTTTAGGAAAGCAGCAAAAGAGGGAAAGCTGCATATCCAGGATGGTAAAAAGGCTATTTATAAGTTTGCAATCGTGCAAAATACGTGTATCTTGAAAAGAGTAAGTTGAATAAAGTGGAATACATAAGCCGAGGCAACAGATGCTAAAATATAATCAAAAAAGGCTGACTTACTCTCTGGTATTGATGAAAACTAGTAAAAATCAGCCATTCAAACTTTTATAGATTGAAAAAAAGCAGAGGACTACAGCTATATAATAAATAAACGCAAGCAACACCCTTTGTTGCGTTTACACAGATGTTGGGCACCATATAAAAATGAAACGAAAGCGAATAAATCATCAAGTGGAAACCTTTTGCGACATGTTTTCTGGCTGGAGACTTATCAATGATTTGGATACACTTCTTGAATTAAAGCAAGGATATATTGACCTTGACTTGATAGATAAATTTGCTTTGTTGAATGGAGAGCCAATAGATAAAGAATTTCATATGCTTTATGAGATTTCAGAATGGTTTGCCAAAGACTTAGTAGATCATAATATTGATAAGAATTTTATTCGCAATGCCGGATTGAAAGTTGTATTTGCTTCCTCAACAACTGAAAGAAAGCCAGAATCAAAGACAAGTAGAATCATCGAGATAAAACTCAGTATGGAAGCAAAAATACAGACAGATGAAAAAGAGTACCGGGCAACAAAGGATAAAACTGTGGCATACCATTATATCAAAAAATGAGAAAAGACGGTGCCCAACACCAAATTCAAGCCGCCAACCGGTGCTTCCTAGCGCAAATCTTAGCACAGTACACGGTATGCGGGAATTTTTGATCCATTCGTTGCCAGTAAAAAGAAAAATGAATAAAAAAATTGTTACCGGAATTCCATTAACTGAACTATGGGATGAAGCAGGATTAGTTTCGTTCGAAAGAAAAAGATTCTTGAAAGGAGATGAAATTAAGGAATCAATTGCTGCTGAAGATATATATATTGTCCTTGCTGACGTTTCTCAACCCCTGAAATGGATTGGTAAACAGGAAAAGTTTAACTATTGGAAAAGCGAGTTGAAGGAACATTTGTGTGAAAATCCTATCAAAGGTTGCCATTTGGAAGATTTTAAAGATGATTATTTCTATTTTGCTTCCTTATGGACTTCAAACACAGAAAAAGTAATCCTAGTTGAAAAGTATCATTGAAAGAGATAAAAGACCGGCAACCAACACCGCACTGAAAACGCCAACCAGCCTTGCCCAAAGCAAAGCCAAACCACAATAGGCATGGTGTGCGTCAGTGCTTGAACCAGCGTTACCCGCAATTAAAAACAGAACAATGCAATACATGCATTTTACCGTCTCTTTCTGTTACTGCTTTTTTTCTTGATTACTGCGGGCTGCACATCTGTACCATGAGCACTTATAAATCGTCCTCAGAAAAGGTAGTTCAACAAAGTATACCCAATAGATAAACCAGGACAGGTTATTTGCCCTGGTTTATCGGCTCATTCAAATCTCAAATCTGTCTGCTTACTTATTTCTTGTCTTTGATAGCCTGCAAACTGGTTTTGATTTCATCTGTAACAGACTTGAGTACGTTCCTGGCAGTAAAAACTTTAATTAATTGTTCCAGCACCTGCCTGGCTTCCTGCGTGTTTCCCTCTTTCAGCAAAGATTCGGTAAAGGATTCTGCCTGCTTTTTCAGGCTGATGTGGCCCACGGTTTCTGCTGCTTCACTCATTTTTTTAGCAGTTGGTTCGTTTTTGTTGCCGGAAGAGAATGTTTTTTCATACAGCTTATTGGCTTCTCCGGGTTTGGCTTTTACTACTTTAATTTTGCCATCTGCCTCAGCTGCGGACTCTAATTCCGGAAGTACCGCATCAGTTTTAAAATCCAGAATCTTATAGTTTCTGGTGAAGGGCTGGGCCAGTGCCAGGTTAGCATGCGCGGCTACTTTTGAATCTTTCAGCCTGTCGGAAACTTCCCGTAAGGTATCAATGCCGTTTTGCAGCACCATACTTCCGTTGAAACTGTAAATACGGGCTACTTCATCTGAGAAATAATCCTGAGCCAGGTAAGACTCCTCATATTTTTTAGGCGGTGCCACCCGTATCCGCAACGGATTAGAAACAATATCTTCTCCATGATTGTGGATACAAGCCTGGATGATATAATAGCCGGGTTCATCAATCATCCAGCCTTTGGTGCCAGCAGAAATAAAGGTGGAAGCATACAAAGAAGCACCTGGTTGCACAAGCGTATGGGTTTCATTGAAACAATAATGGGCAAAAGGATAATATTGTCTGGCAGGATCGCTGTTCCGCTTGATCACAAAAGTAATGTGGTGCAGATCTGACAACACCGCTTCATCTACCACCTGCGGGAATGGCGAAATATTTTTCAGCTTCATTTCTATATTGATCGCTTCCATAAACTCAAATTCTGCTGAAGGCCGGTTTACCCGCAGAATAAACTCAAACTTAGGCGCATGCGACACTTCTGCCCAGCGGAACCCGTGGTTATCAAACCAATCGGCATTGCCCATCTGTACAAACTCATTCGGTGCATGGCGCATAAAGAGTAATTCCTGGCTGGAGAAGCGGTATTCAAAATCTGCAAAAAAAGCACTTTGCCCGCCTGATACATTGTAAGGGTAATTCATAAAGCTTCTGGCTTCCGGTTCATTTGCCAGGCCGGGTATCCAGCGGTTGCCCAAAGCCTTTTGCCAGGAATGTGCCAGATTGAAAGCATGGCCCATTTCATGTACGGCTGTCCAGAATTTCATCCGGGATACATAAGCCGCCGGTTTAGGATCGCCGGCAGGTGCCGTAGCGATAAAAGAATCGTAAAAAATCGCTGTTCCCTGGCGGTGGTTGGGGCCAATGTCATCAAACATAATACCGCCCAGGCTCGATCCCATTTCATGCTGTTTGGCAAAAAACGTCCATAGCGACCATTGGGGTGCATCCGCAAATTTAGACCAGTAGGTTTGCATGGCATCGTGCATCTCGGTATCGCTCCACAGGCCATCGGCACCTGTCAGGGCAGCAGGCACAGCATTTCCTTCTTTGGTTTTTACAGCATTAAAGCCTGCACGCTTGAAAACAGTTTCAATAGAAAGCTTTTCTTTCGGCATAGTTTCCGGACGATTGGGATGGGCATGGGTATTGATCCTGGTAACCGGCGTGATTCCTTCTTCATAATCGTATTCAAACTCTACATTCCGGAAAAAAGTAGATTTAAACCTCAACGTAATGGTGCGGTCTGCTATACCACTGCCTGAAAAAGTGATTTTGGCTTTTTTACCAGAAGCATAAATGCTGTTGGTAGCTATGATCTTTACCTGATTGTATTTAAAGCTGGCCGTTGAGCCATGCGTATACCAGATAGGCCCTTCATATTGGCTGGTGCCGGTTTTCTTCAGGCTGGCAATCCAGTGTACGTTCTGGAACAGGCTGAATATTCTACCGCTTGCAGCCATTTGCGGATATCTGCCATCTACATCCAGCCTTAATTCTTCGGAGTAAAACCTGGCGGGTATAACAGGAATAACAGGCGTGGGCACCGGCGCTAACGGTATACTTTCGATGGGCGGCACCGGAAGTGGTGCTACCGGAACAGGCGATGCGGGAGTAACTGGTATTGAATTGGTATCTGTGCCTGTTTTTTTGGCAGTGGGCGTAGTATACATATATAAGCCACTCAAACCCAGTTTAAATACTGGTAACGGAATACTTACTGGTTCTTCTGCCTCACCGGCATCTACGTATGGCTCCATTGCCGCAATTGACTCTTCATTATAGCCAAGCATGGCATACTGGGCCGTATCCAGATTGGCATCGTTCAGGTCCTGGTACAATTCATTGCCATTGTGCATAATCAATCTTTTGGCATCTTCTAAGTCACCATCTTCCTGAGGCACTTTTGATTCTTGATTGTCCATAATTTTGTTTGTTAGGGGTTAAAAATGAGAAACATGCAAACATAAGTGCTCGAAAAAGCACCAGTTATTTCGTGAGGAAATACATATGCAGGCAGCAAAGCAGGGGCTTGCTCAACCGGGAAGTTTTTACATGTAATGGAAGGGTGTATGCTGTATGTGATACACTATTTCATTTTGCGCTGATACGGAAACACCTATATGCAGGGAATCTGTAACCTGTGTTTCAATTACTTGTTTGATCTGTTTGTTCACCAGTTCAATTTCTATAACTGCCGTCCCATTGTTTACCTGGCTTTCCAGTACATCGGCCAGACTGATCTGGGTTCTGGTTTTCACGTTTTTTTTGTGATACACCTGCTTGTTATTGATGCTGATTTTTACTTCATCCCCATTAAATCCATCCTGCAGATTGACATGTAGTTTCATAGGAATGACTGTTTAGACGTGTTGACTTTAGATGTAAAGCATAAAATAATCTGCTGATAACGTGTTTTAAGAACAGAATCCGGTATTGTACTAAATCCTATTCTTCTATCTGATCCACAAACCTTTATAGGCTTCATTTACCAGTTCGGCGGTATTCTTTACATTAAACTTTGCCAGCAGATTTTTCCGGTGGCTGTCTGCCGTATGTGGGCTGATATGCAGTTCTGCTGCCAGTATCTTGGAAGAATATCCCTGGGCGATGAGTTTGAGCACTTCTGCCTCACGGCTCGAGATATTTACTGGTATATGAGATTTGTTATCGGTTACCGGCTGCCATGTATCTGCTGCCCGGTTTGTATGGGTATGTACTAGCCTGTTTATCTCACGGTTTTGGGCTACTGCCTGCGTATGGGGTTTTATTACAGGTGCTGATTCGTTCCATAAACGGTTTTTCTCTGCTTTTTTCTCGGTAATATCAGTTACCAGGCATAGGGTTTTATAAACTTTTCCTTCAGGCGTATACGCAATAATGGCGGTTTTGCTTTCTACCCATATCCATCGCTTATCTGCTTGTTTTAAGCGGAACTCCTCTGTATAGATGAAATGCTTTCCCGGCTGTGGCCCGCTCCTATTTGCTTCTTCTATTTTTGCCGCATAAGTTGTTTCTACTCTTTCTTTATCGTCCGGGTGTAAAAAAGTATTGAGAAAAGGCACACCGGCATTACATAGATCTTCGTGGCTATAGCCAAATAACTTCTGCGCCACCTTACTGATAAACAGGTGCTGGCCTGCAAGCACATCTGCAATACAGATCACATGCGGAGACATCTCATCAAACAGGGTTAATAAATTTTGAGGCAACAAATCACTTTCACCAGAAATATTGGAAAGGTTCATAACAGGAAGATTTAATGCGTGAATAAAACTTTTCTCTGTTGTTGAATGTATAACTCAAAAAAAATGAAGGCAGGCCGTAATCCGGTACAGGCTTACATTTATCTGCTGGATCAGCCGGATTCTAAATGATACTAATGTAAAAAACAGTCTACTCAAAAACAAGATTTTATTCAACTAAATATTTGAATTTCAATAATTTAATTACTGCTTTTTTTATGCGCTGATTGTTGAATAGTATTTATTCAACAATCTTTTGAATTATAAATCACCAACGGCTTTTATGAAAGAAAAACCGAAAGGTAAACATCTTATCTTAAGTTTTTTTATACTAGTGTAATTATGCCTGACATGAGCGAAAAAATACAGAAAGCGGTTGCAAAAGCGAGGAATAGAGCAGATTTATATTTCCCTGGCTCCTATTTACAAAACGGTAGAAATCACCCGCCTTTATATGTGGGCTTAGAGAAGTTTGCCGGCAAATTGAATATCAAATATATCCTGCATAGCGTAGTTTAATCCGGCTTCAAGTTCTCCGGCATGCCAGATGCATTTTTCACAGCGGACCTTAAATTCTCCCCATGCATTATTTTTAGCTATCAGTTGCACAGCCTCTGTGAAAGCAGATAAAATGGATTTATAGAAAGCTTCGCTCATGTATCCGTTTACATGGGCAAACTCAATACTGTTTTCTACACGGTATAAGAGAAGGTCAATGGTATCATATTCGAACAGGGCTACTTTTTTAAATTCAGCTATCAGTTTTTTTACGCTGGCTGTTCTGGGCCGCCTGATGCGCCTGTTTGAAAAATAGGCTTTCCTGATTTTCTGCTTATAAGCATCCACCACTTCCCGGGTATCGTCTCCATACTCCATCTGGAAATGCTCATTCACCATTTTGAATTTTCCGAATAAACGCACCATCTCAGCAATGAGTTCTTCCTTATCCAGATGCTGCAGGTGTTTTTGAAGGGCAGTCTTTGTAAGCCTTGGCATACGGGTACAAAAACTAAAGCCCTACACTTTTTGCCGAGTATGCTTCCAGCAGATTTTCCAGTTTCCCTTTTAATTGCTGCACATCCACAAAAATATTTGATTTCATGCCTTGTTTAATCGTAGTAGCTTTCGCATCCGACTCACATATCAGGTAATTATAATGCAGATTCACTTTATTTGCCAGATCGTAATAGAGTGGAAATACATAATCTTTGGCAAACAGTTCAATAATGGTAGTGCCTGGTTTGCAAAAAACAAGATTTGCCAGTCCTGCACCATGTGGAGCAATAATCATTTTAGCAGAAGCAAATAAGCTTACCTGCTCTGCAAAAGATAAAGTACCTAGCTCTATGGTTTTAAAACCATACTGATCCAGCATTCCGGTCAGTTCGGCTTCATTGATCACATACCTGCTATTGGAATCGTTCCGGCTGATATAAATATAAGAATACGTATTGGCTTCAGAAGTGCTTGCCTGCAGAAAATGTTGCCTTAAAAAATCACAGGCCCACTGGGGAATATGTCCATGATACCTCACAAAAGTAGAAGCAAGCAAGGTATCTGCCTGGATATGGGTTTCCTGATGGCCTTCAATTACTTTATTTTCATCAATTCCCAGCAAACGCAACGTGTCTTTCTGAAAACCATGTTTGGCACTGGGTACAATAAACCAGTCTATACTGTCAAACCATCCATTTTTTTTCAGCAGGTGTATACGTGGTAACGCATCGAACAGCCAATGAAAATAGTTATTATCTCCGCTGCCCCCGATGAGAATATGAAATGCGGTGCCACTGATTTTTTTAGGCAGAGCAAAATACAGC
>Ga0068630_1000056_pt1 | contig 25836 bp, 14 predicted proteins | sample InSIn4gowninarea_FD_77433 | JGI IMG/M metagenome (GOLD analysis project Ga0068630, IMG submission 77433) | Clean room microbial communities from NASA Spacecraft Assembly Facility at Jet Propulsion Laboratory, Pasadena, California, USA -... ... | reverse complement strand
ACTCGTTTTTAATCAAGCCCTTGACCGTCAAGGTCTCTTTACAGATGAATATTGCCGGACTAATTTTTTCGCCAATAATGTGCCCATCTATGCTTATATTATTTATATGCCTTTCTATCTTGTAACTCAATTAGAGTACTCAGCCACTGGAAGTTTCGCCTTATCTACTTGGTGTTTATTATCAGTCCTATTATTTATTAGGCCTATTGTTTATATTTCAGCCAAGATAGGCGACTGGGAATTTTTGTATCTCACTTGTACAGTAGCGTTACTAGGATACTTCCTAACCAATCTCTTGCGCTTAGCCTCAAATCTACCAGAGATAGCTTCGAGTATGATCTTAATCTACAGTCTAATATTCTGTTTAGCCACACCTCTGCTTGCTATCCTCATAAAAAACTTGCCCGCCAAAGACCATCCAGAACATGCATTGAGGTTCAATCTCAGTATCGTTTGTTCGCTGAGCTTAGTACCTCTATTTCTGATAGGGTTACATAAGTTCTCTAATAAAACCAATTGGGCGGGCTTATACATGTCTTGTGCAGGTTTTATAAGTTTATTTATTATCAATTCCTTTAAATCTCATCAACATACAGTTGGTACGACCCAGCCCCAATGCAATGTTGAGCTTGGATAGAATCCAAGCCTCAGGGTTTACGATTAAGGCATCCGGATGGTAATTACTCGAGAGCCCCTGGCGGCTAATCAAGCTCGATTCGAATTTGGAGTAGCGCACTATCCCAACCTCATAGTCGATGTCTTAGATTTTGAACTGAGAGACCAAGGCTGCGCTCAAGCCTACAGTTTGTTAATTAAAATTGAATCGTCAGTAGCTTTGGATTTCGAACCCATGAGCCGTGCCTACCTCAAAGTGCTGGCTCATCCTATACAGATAATTTGGGGGTGGATTGCGGCCTACCGGTTGGAGTTAAACCCTGGTAAAGCCACACTTACCTATCAGCTTGAAATTGAATCCCCTTTAGGGCGGCTCAAACGCTGTCGCCAGCCGAGACTGTATGCTAGACAAAGCCCGCAAGCTATCTTATGTCACCTCTTAAACCAGCATGATATCGAATTCCAGTGGGTAGCCGATGCCGGACCAATTATTCCCTTAGTCATCAGCGAGCGCGAGACAGATTATGACTTATTTATGCGAGTGCTCACTCGCTATGGCTTGAGCTACAGCTTTGAACACAGCTTGAGCCATGTGCAACTTAAGCTCCACTCTAATCATTGGTCAGACAGGCAAGCGCGGCCCTTACCTTATCTAAAAGCACGTAGCGAAACTATCCGAGAGCCCCATATATATTTCTTCGAAGAATGTGCGGGCTTAAGCGCCCACGCCGAGCCAAGCTCTAGCATTCCAGCAGATCTGAGCTTCGAACACATTGCTAAAAGGCAGCAGCTTACCCTAGCTCAATTTGGTCGTCCGCCTAGCTGTCCAAGCATTCAAGATACGCTCAAATATTATGCAAAAGATACAGAGGGCGATTTCATTTACTTTCGTGCTGTGAGCAATGTACACGATCTTAAGATTGGTCAATTGATCAAGCTCGACCCCCCTCATCTGCTGAATGATTTATACCGGGTGATCAACATCCACCACTGGGGGTATCAGGCCTCTGGCTTCCACGACCATGCAGGTCTTGGCAGTGCACTCGACTATCATAATGAATTGATTCTCTGGCCTGCCCATATAAACTATGCTAAGCCGCCGGAATGCAAGACAAGCGCGCATTACGTCACTCAACTATATCGAGCCCGGGTTGTCAGTCAGACTGACGGCGCAGTCGATATTGATGAGCACGGCCACTATCGCATTCAGTTTGCTTTTCTGAATGAAGATGCAGCTCAGCCCCGGATGTGCGCAAGCCAATACTGGACAGGTCGTAAGACTGGTATATATTTTCCGCTTCGAGCTGGCACTGATGTGATGGTAGCATTCAGAGAGGGCGATCTATGCCAAGGGGTTATCCTCGGCGCCCTGCAAGATGATAGTCAACCCGCACCTAATGGCGGGCTTGCCCTCACCCATCGCATCCGGACACATCAGGACCATGTTTTGGAGATAAGTGACGAGCCTGCACACCCGGGCATCGAAGTCCTCACTGCCGCACACCAAAGCGTTAGCCTCAAAGGCGGTAAAACGCCAGAAGCGCAGATCAATGCCAGTGCCAGTCCACTTGAGATACACAGCCACAGCGCCCAATTCAAATGTGGTCAGGATTGTTATCATTCATCAAACAAAGCCGTATACACGATTGGCGAACACTTCAGTTCCAAAGCTCTGCAATCCATCAGTTTCAGTGCCAAATCAATCGACATGTCCTGCCAGAGCATGACGTGGCAAGCTGAATATATAGAATTTCAAGTAGGAGATGCGCTCAGTATTCAAGCTCAAAATAACTTAAGTGTCTTATGTTTAGCTGGGCTCAATTTGAATATACAAAATTTACAATTGAAAGCACAGTTTATTAAGATTCACAGCCAAGCAGACGTTGCATTACAAGTAGGTGCCCATGGCTTAGTGATGAAGGCAGATGGCACGCTAGTTTTCAACATGCCTGAGCTCGTGCTCGAGGCGCCTCAAATAATTATTGAGACGCCTCAAGTGAGCTTGGGTCGCGCTTAAAGGCCGATTATTGCGCAAAATAACTATGGGTGCCGCCAGCTTGGATGGCCTCGCCCAAGCGATTCAAAGCACAAACATAAGCTGCTGTTCGCATGTCGACGTTATGGTGCTCGGCACAGTCAAACACTTGATGAAACGCACGCTGCATTTGTACTTGTAATTTTTGATGCACCTCAGCTTCAGTCCAATAATAACCGGAGCGATTTTGTACCCACTCTAGGTAACTCACTGCAACGCCCCCGGCATTGGCGAGCACATCAGGAATGATCAAACAGCCAGCGGCATTTAGTATTGGATCTGCAGCGCTTTCAATCGGCCCATTGGCCAATTCGATTATGATCTTAGCTTTGATATCAGCTGCATTATTGGCGTGAATTTGGTTTTCCAAGGCAGCCGGCACTAAGATATCAACATCAAGTTCTAAAAGTGCTTCATTGCTTAAATGTTGCGCCTCAACATTCTCACAAATCGAGCCGCGACAATACACCGCTTTCACTTGCTTGGTGTCTAATTTGGCTTGAATCACTGAGGGAATATCAAAACCTTCCGGTCGGTAAATTCCACCTTGCGAATCGCTGATTGCAACGATTTTATAACCATCCTGATGCATCAGGCGAGCAATGTGTTGGCCGGCATTGCCAAAACCCTGGATGGCGACCCGCATTTCTTGCGGCTTAAACTTGCGCTTTGCTTCAAGCTCTTTCAGGCAATAATAACCGCCGCGACCGGTGGCGTCTTCTCGACCTCGGCTACCGCCGAGTGCAATGGGTTTACCGGTGATAACGGCTGGGGCGGAGTAGCGAACAATATTGGCATATTCATCGGCCATCCAACCCATGATCATGGCGTTGGTGTAAACATCAGGTGCTGGAATATCAGTATCAGGGCCAATGAAGTCTGCAATCTGGCTGATATATCCTCGTGATAAGCGCTCAATCTCAAGACGTGATAATTTTTTAGGATCAACTGTGATGCCGCCTTTACCACCACCGTAGGGAATATCAACTACAGCACACTTAAGCGTCATCCAAAAGGATAAGGCCATTACTTCACTTAAACAGACTTGTGGATGATAACGAATGCCACCTTTGGTGGGGCCGCGGGAGTCATCGTGACGAACGCGATAGCCTGTGAAAATTTCAAGTCGACCGTCATCCATACGCACCGGAATGGCCACTTGTAAGGCCGATTTTGGATGCTTTAAACGTTCGAGCACCTCAGGTTCAATTGATGCCAATGCGAAGGCTTTATCGAGCCGTGAGATTGCATCTTCGAAAATATCAGATACCATTTTTTCGCCACCTCAATTAACATGATGCAAAGGGTTCATTCTGTCACGAATGAGAATCAACCTCAACCAAGTCGGAGAAGTTCTAATGCCAGCCTTTGACGAGTGGCCAAGTCTACATGGCGAGCCTCAAGATAAGCAATTGCAAGACCGGGTTATTTTGATCACAGGGGCTTCCCGCGGCATTGGCCGCACGCTGGCTCGCGCTTTTGCCCGCGAAGGCGCGCAATTGATTTTGCTCAGCCGCAATGTACGTGCTTTAGAATCGCTGCACGAAGAAATCGTTGCAGACGGTGGCCCATGGCCGAGTCTCTACCCCTTCAATCTGACCAGTGCCGCGCCCGATGACTATATCGAGTTAAGCGATAGTATTAAAAGTCATTATGGCCGCTTAGATGGTCTACTACTCAATGCAGCCAGCCTTGGCACGCTGACGCCATTAGCCCATTATCCTTTTTTACAATGGCAGCAAATTATTCATACCAACCTAAATAGCCAATTTTTAATGCTACAAGCAACTTTAGATTTACTACATAATGCCCCCGATGCCAGCATTGTATTAAGCGCCGAGGCCCGAGATGTCAAAGCTTACTGGGGCGCCTACGCGGTGGCGAAGCAAGCAAGTTTGACGCTGATGCAAGTCTTACATGCAGAACTGGAGCATCAAGGGCGAGTGCGCGTCAACAGTCTCTACCCGGGGCCTGTCGCCACCCATTTAAGATCGGCCGCCTACCCAGCAGAAGACAAACGTCATCTTGTGCAAACCCATCAACTGATAGCAGATTATCTCTACCTCATCGGTCCCGCGAGTCGGGGCTTAAGCGGCCGTTATCTTAAGGCACGGGCCGAGTGTCTAGCCTTGAGTGACTGACGGTGTGCTGAACTGGTTTGACCGCCCCTCACGTCTTGTCAAGCGCGCGTGATGGGTGCAAACTGAACGCAAGTACTCACCGGATATGAGCCTCATGATGCAAACACTAAACGCCCTCACTAGCCTTAAGCTTGGCCCAGGCACACCCTCCATCACCTCGACCGCGCGCCCAGCCCCCTCACCCAATCAAGGTCCGCGCTTTGACAAGATATCGCAAGTCTCAGTTGAGCGTCCCCACATCTTAGTGTTGCATTACACTGCATGTCCCTTGCCCGAGACGCTGAGTATCTTTAGAACGCCTGATAAGGTTAGCGCCCATTATACGCTGGACGACAATGGCGATTTGTATAGCCATGTGCCCGAAACTGCCAATGCTTGGCATGCCGGGGTCAGTTACTGGGATGGTATTCGGAATATCAATCCCTACACATTGGGCATTGAGAACGTTAATTTAGGGTATGTCTATCGCGAATCTTGTGAGATACCGCGTTTGATTGAGGGGGATGATGTTCAAGCACAAGCCGCAAACGCAGCACGCGAGCAATTATGGACGGAAATAGGAGAGGAGCGCGCCCGGGGCGAAGAGGCAAATGAGCCTCCTACTTGGGTACCTTTCGAGGAAATCCAAATCCAAAAACTCGTTGAACTGACACAAGAGTTAGTGAAAAAATACGATATCAAGCCCCACCATGTCGTCGGTCATAGTGACGTATGCCAACCTTATAATCGCAAAGTCGATCCAGGTCCCCTCTTTCCTTGGCAACGTCTAGCCAAAGCCGGCGTTGGCGCTTGGCCTAAAGCGGAACTGATGGCAGAGGCCCCCACAGACATCAATTATGTTAGAGCCCGTGACTGCTTGATCAAAATAGGTTATCAGGTCGAGGCTGAAGCCAGTGCTAATGCCTTAAAGGCCCCGCTCAAAGCATTTCAGATGCATTATCGGCCGGCGAGTTTTGAGGGGCAATTAGATGAGGAAACTGCACAAATATTGTCGGCCCTAGCATCAGATCCGGACAATTTTATCAAGCCCTCAGAACGATTAAAGAAGTGATGCCATCGCACACCCCGGTTTTGGCCGAGGTGGGACTACATTCAGGCCTCTAGGCTTTAGTATCAAGCGCTCGAAATAACATATCGACTTCGCGGTCTTCCAGTTCCCGGCCCTGACCCACTTTGAGATATGGCGGTAAAGTCAGGGGGCCAAATCGAACACGCATCAATCGACTGACCGTAACGCCTTCCGCTTCCCACAGTCTACGCACCAGCCGGTTACGTCCCTCTTTAACCGTGACGTGATACCAATGGTTGGCCCCCTCACCCCCAGCTTCTTTAAGCGTCGCAAAGCTCGCTATGCCATCTTCCAGACGAATGCCTGTGGTTAAGCGATGGAGGCTCTCAGATGACACCTCGCCCAAAACACGCACGGCATATTCCCGCTCAATTTGGTTAGAGGGATGCATCAATTGGTTGGCTAAGTCGCCATCTGTGGTCAGTAGCAGCAAACCACAGGTGTTTAAGTCCAGACGTCCAACAGATATCCAACGCTCCCCTCTAAGCCGTGGCAAACGCTCAAATATGGTCATCCGACCTTCTTCATCTTTGCGCGAGCACACTTCACCACTCGGCTTATGGTACATGTAGACGCGTCTTCGAGTCAGACCCGGCTTGTGGACCAAACGCACTACCCGGCCATCGACTTGTATGCGGTCCGACAGGCCCGCTCGGTCGCCTAAAACCGCCAGTCGGCCATTCAAGCGAACCCGGCCTTCCGTGATCCAGCCTTCAATCTCGCGCCGCGAGCCTAAACCGACTTGAGCTAATAATTTTTGTAAGCGATCGTTTGTATGAGCGTTAGTCACGAGTGTCCTCTTCTCCAATGGGTTCTAGTTCTGTGAGTTCGACCATCAGCTCCTCCTCAGGAAGAGCGGGCTGGGTGAGTTCTAATTGAGTTTGTATCATCGTGTCAACACTTGCCACCAAGCTATCCAAGGGGGTGATTTCTGGTAAGGTCGGCAACTCTTGCAAGGTCTTCAAGCCAAAGTAGTCTAAAAACGCTTTGGTTGTGGCATAGAGGGCGGGTCGGCCCGGGACGGCACGGTAGCCGACAACCCGCACCCACTCCCGCTCTTCAGTAAGAGTTTTAAAGATAGAGCTACTGACGCTGACGCCGCGTATTTCCTCAATTTCCCCCCGAGTGAGCGGTTGGCGGTAGGCAATGAGAGCCAGGGTTTCTAAAAAGGCGCGGGTGTAGCGTGCAGGTTTTTCTTCCCACAATAAGTGCATGCTTGGCGCCAATTCTGCTTTGACTTGATAGCGGTAGCCACTGGCCACTTCGATCAATTGCACCCCCCGATTGACGCAGGCTTGCTGTAAGTCATACAGGGCTTGACGCAGCACCGCTAAACTCGGTTTTGAAGGCTGAGTCCATAAGTCCAGTAGCTGGCCCTCGCTGACCGGTCGGCCAGAGGCCATGATGACCGCTTCCAACCACCAATGTAAATTCACAACATCTTCACTCACGCGGCAATCCTTAAGTAAATCGGTCCGAACGGCTCAGTTTGCACAATCTCAACTAATGCCTCTTTCGCAAGCTCCAAGGCTGCTAGGAAAGTCACCACCACCCCTAAACGACCCTCGTCCTCTTCAAAAAAGCCACTCAACTCATCGAAGTTTTCAGCTGTCAATTCTTCCAGTAATCGGCTCATCCGTTCACGCACAGATAGGGGTTCTCTTTGAATGGTATGAACCGCTTGCAAGTCTCCCTGTGACAAAATGTGCTGATAGCTCGATAACAAGTCCTGCAAACGAACTTCTGGAAGGGCTCGTCGATATTCGTGGGCCGGTGGTGCCACACTGATCTGATAAAAATCACGCTCCTCACGAGGCAAAGTATCTAATTGTTGCGCAGCCGTTTTGAAGCGCTCGTATTCTTGCAAGCGCCTAATAAGCTCGGCGCGGGGATCGGATTCTTCCTCTTCATTAGCATGTGCTTTGGGCAATAGCATGCGGGATTTGATCTCGGTCAATAAGGCCGCCATTTCCAGATAGTCGGCTGCCAACTCCAGTTGGCTTGCGACCATGAGTTCAATATAAGTCATGTATTGATGGGTAATGGTGGCGACTGGGATATTTAAGATATCCAAATTGTGCTTTTTGATCAGATACAACAGGAAATCCAAAGGCCCTTCGAAGATTTCTAATATAACCTCCAACGCATCGGGCGGAATGTACAAATCAGCCGGCATTTGGGTCAGATTTTCGCCTTGCACACGGGCTAGGACAGTCATGGCTAAGCTTTGATTGAGATCAACTGGCGCTGCTTCATCTTCGGAGCTTGATGTCATTGCGGGGGGGATCCTGTCATTGAACGATTCGACGTGCGTGGCTTTGGACCATTGATTCTGAGAACCAGCTATTGAAAGCCTCATTAATTAAGGTATAGTAACATTCTTTAGCTTAGCCTCAAGCTCACAAGTCATGCAGCTTTCAGAACAAATACCCCGGCCACTTGGCAGCTTACAAATGATACCGACTGACCACCATTAGGGCTTTATGAGGGCGATGCACTTAAAACTAACCGAGGCTTGACTTATGGCTGTGTTAAATGAATTTTTGCCCATCATCCTGTTCTTTTTGAGTTACAAATGGCAGGGCATTTATGTTGCAACCGGTGTATCTATTGTGGCAGCAGCGCTTCAGTTGGCTGTTAGCCGCTATCAAAAAGGACGTTTTGAAACTCTGCCATTAGTTATGCTCGCAGTAATCACTGTTTTGGGGAGCATTACATTAATCTTCAGAAATGAAGCTTTCATTAAATATAAACCGACTGTCATTTATTGGCTGATGGGCGCATCCTTATGCTTAAGCCAATACTTTCAAAAGCAACCTTTATTGCAAAAATTAGCAGGCAAGCAATTACAATTACCCCCGGCTATTTGGCAACGCTTGAATATCCTTTGGGGGGGGTTCTTTATCGTAATGGGCGCACTCAATTTATATATTGCGCAACATTATGACACCAACACTTGGGTGAATTTCAAGCTGTTTGGTGGCCTTGGCTTAACGCTACTCTTTACGTTAAGCCAATCATTTTATCTGATCAAACATATGGTGCCACATGAGTGAGCGCAGCGCGCACATTAAAGCGCGCTTACAAGTATTGAATGCTGAATTCGAACTCATAGACGAAAGCCATCAGCATGTCGGTCATAGTGGGGCCGGCAGCGGTAGCCATTATCGTTTGATTATTAGCTCTAACGAATTGGCAAGGCTCAACAAACTTTCAGCCCATCGACAGATATATGGGCTGGTACAAGATCTGATTCCACATGAGATCCACGCACTCGCCATAGAAATCCGCGGAACTACATCTTGATAATGTCTTGCCACACCAATAGTTCAAGCTAGCGCTCATGAAATCCTCCAAACTCAAGCCTCATCTCAACAAACAGTCTCATGCCCAAGCGCAACTTATCATTGACACGGTTAGAACTTCATTCCCTGATACAAGCTCTGTGGAAATCTTAGATTTAGCATGTGGTCAAGGTGAAATCCACCCCCTGCTTCAGACTGCCATCGGGCCAATATCAGGGGTGGATTGCTCAGCTGAGGCCATCGGAATTGCATCGGCTGAACACAGTGATGGTATTTACATGCACTACGACGGCCATAGCTTACCTTTCCCTGATGCCAGCTTCGAGCTATGTTTTTCCATTGGCTTGAACCAGCATCGATCGCCAAACTGGCCTAATTTTTTATTAGACATTAAACGCGTACTTAAGCCTGGTGGCCTTTTGATCCTCGTTGAACACAATCCCCTCCATCTGTTTACACAAATCAAGATGAGAATAGATGAAAATCAAGCCCGCTTGATGCGTGCTACAACACTTCATAAACATGTAGTAAAGGCAGGTTTCAAGAGTGCTAAACAGCTTTATCTATACCCGCATCTCATGCACTGGAGGGGGCTTAGAAGATGCGCCCAATGGCTAGCTACCCTCCCCTTTCCAAGTCAATACTACCTTATCGGTCGGAAACCCAAACAAAATTGATCCATCATAGATTGGCCAATTGACCGAACAGCTCTCAAGATCTGCATCGAGCGCTACATAATTGTAAAATCTAATCACTAGTCGCAAGCATCCTCAACCAAGTTTCTAAAATCGTGACAATCACATGCTGATGTACAGATGATTGAGGAACGATTTGATGTGCGACTTTGATCTCTGAGGGTCGTTCCAAGAAGACAAACTTACTCCACCATGTTGGGCTTATCGCGACAGTGACCGCTGCACAAAATCTTGCAATTAAAAGGAACATCTATCGGAAGAAATTTGCGCTGGCTGAGACCTTAGCTATTTAATTTGCATATACTCGTTGTGATAACGCTCATAGGCCCCAGCAGGCGGCGAGTATTACTTAAATGAGTGATTGAACGTGCAGTTACAGTCTTTCATCAGTGCTGCCTTAGACATTAATTACGGAATGTGCGAAAAACTCGCTTTGTGGCTAATACATCAATTTAGAAGCTCATAAAATTCGCGAAAACATTCTAAATTCGCATAAGTTTGTTGACTTGCCAACTTAGGTATGAGATACTTTGAACATTATACAAACTACTCCGGGCTCTAGGCTGCACATGCTCGCTTTGAGACTCAAACTAATACTAATCGAAGGATCCTCATGCAGATTTTCAACTATACCCAGATCAATGATTTGGCTATTGCCCTAAAAAACATGAAACCTGGCAGCAAGTTATGTATCGATACCTCGCAACATTTTTTGGACAACCACCATATCCATGTGATCTTGAAGCTAACAAAGTTCTTAGCGCTTCGAAAGAATTTAACCATTATATTCAAAGTCGATCTGGGCCACGTGTCCCCAACTGAAGAACTTGTTATACTCAATAGGTATTCCGGCCAGGACTCACCCATCACCATCGAGATGATACGCCCCAAGAAGCTCAAGTGCGAAACTATGACCACACAAGCTGAGCTGGACTTCCTTGACAGGGCAAGTACTGAACTTAAAAATCAAGAAGGTTTGATACAGCTACATTTGGATCATAGGCTATGCTTGTCGAAAGAGTTAAGAGCAATCTTAGTGAAGCATCTAAAGAACCCGGCTTTAAGGGGTCTCAACTTCAATATCTCAGATCCTAAGCTGGCCGAACAATTCATCACAGAAATGGGCGCCGCAGATGGATTATTAGATCTCATCACGCGAGAACAATTAGCAGGGGACATGCTTGACGTAAGCTGTGTGCAATATAGTTTACCCCCGCTAGAATTACAGGACCCAATCTATCACGCTCGTGAAGCACTACGTATGAAGATTGATTCACACATCAAAATCACGAACGCTCAGGGCATTGCCACCTTATCTATAGCTAAATCAAATCTTGATGGGCGCTTGGTTTCCACCCTGCTACAGGTATTGGACGATCTGATTATCAAGCACCACATTCAACACCTCGATATATCCGATAATCGTTTGTCTGCGCTGGATGCTTTACTGATTGTAGATGCACTTTCAGTGAGCACTAGTCTTAAAACGATTGATTGCGCAAACAATTGCCCAGCTGATGGTGTCAATTTGCCAATACAAACTCTTGACTTTACCACTGTGGTCAAAAAATTCAGACAAGCATCCCGCTTAGTCGGCCGTTTAAATGATCTCATTCTAGCGATCAACGCACACACTAAACAAACCACTGATTTATCGGTATCATTCACTCAAGAGACTGCTGCTTATATTCTAACGACACCCACCTTGCTTGATGCTGATGTATATTCGAGCCTGCTGAAAGGATTAGATGCCTCCCATGCAGAGTTTGTCGAGTTCATACTCGAACAAATGACACTTTTGAGTAAGGATAGCTTTACCAGAGTTAGCATCCGCTCGCTCAAACTGAGATCATTACAAACACAAATAACAACGCTCAAGAAGCTTGAGTTACGAGACCTAGATTTGACAGATGAAGACGCGCCCGATTTACTTGAAATTCTTAAACTGGGCCGCCAATTGAAAGAGATAGACTTGAGTTCCAATCATTTAAGTGATAATTCAGGCAAGACACTCATTGAAGGTCTTAAAACTTTGCCCCAATTGATGCGTTTGGATTTAAGCGATAATTCCTTATTGGATTTAGCTTATGTTTATACTCAGAAACCTGGTCAATTCACTGCTCTAACGACTGGAGACACCTCTGATAGTTCAGAGCCTCCTACGGAAGATTCAACCCCAGTCGCCAACTCATCCACAAGTCCGCCTAGCTCATCCTCCATAGCAGTCAGCAGTCCTAGCACGCCTGACTCGAATGCTGCGGGCACCGAAATCGCAAGTCCCGATGTAGCGAATGAAGTTGCACGTTCATCTCAAGCAGAACAACAGGACGAGCCTGCAGCAGCACCCTCAGAGCCAGGTCAAGCAGCTGCAAAAGAAGATGCAGAATTAGACCCAATACAAAAAAATTATTATGAACAATTAATAAGGGCTATAAAACGTAGAAACACTTTCGAAGAAACCTGTAAACATGTCGGACTGGCTGGTACCCGTCAAGCTATACGGGACTACTTCCAAGGCACATTGATTGAACTTGGTAAGCATCGCTTGCCGACAGTCAATGCCATACACACTCAGATCACTCCCAGTCGTATCCTAGGCAGTCAAGACTTGCCTTTGTCCATTGCGCACGATGGATACTTCGCCTTGAAAGTGGAGAAACACACAAGCGGGCAGACCTCTGTTCCAATTCTACACTTAGAATTCGCTGAAGCTGGCAAAGCGATACAACGCTTAGAGATTCACCCCAAATTCGGTGACAAAAAAATCAAAAATAACAATCAGACAGGAAATGCGAAACATCAACCCGAAAATAAATATACAGATGATTGCATTTATCGCTTTAAAGGCACACATATCATCGCTTGCACACTGCATGATGAAATCATGTTGCAGCTTAATCCGGACTTGAGCATTACTTTGAACAGCGATTTCAATCTGAGAATCTCATCCCATGGTGGCATGAAACAAACATCACTCATCGTTACGAATGTTGGTGATGTTGAGGTGACAGATCATCTAGACAACTTCAAGGTACTGCATTTATCTTCAGGACCTTCTAGCAAATTGAATGTGTATCATACAATGAGTGGAAAAAGTGCCAAGTTGGACGGCGGGCAGGTCAATTGGATAACAAATCCCGGTCGAATGGGTGCACATCCCTTAAGCTCGATGGATGAATTGACCATACACTCCTCAGATACGCTCACCTTGAACACTTTATTAAGAGTCACTGAATCCTTAGCCTTAGAGGCACAGAGCACTCTCCACTTAGCACAAGCTAACATCATCAAAGTCCATCAAGGCGTGACTCATCTTAAAGCAGGGCTTGATTTAAGAATAATGGGGCAATTGTACAGCCGCAAATTAATCGCTGAAGCAGCTCACACAATGCATTTCGTGACGGGATGTGATGTGCATACCAAAGAGGCCACTTTGTTCGCGAGCACCGTCCTCAAACCCAAGCTTGGATTAGCGCTGGGCAAACTTGATGAACAGGCAGTCGACTTCAAAACAACCAAGGGCCGTCTGCGTGTTGTGGGCGGTGCGCTACAAACTCTGGGCACAGGTGTCGGCGTGAGCTCTTTTGCAACAGGTCCCTTAGGGCTGGCGGCAGCAGCCACTCTCAAAGTCGCTGGCACGCTCACCCTGGCAGGTTGCAAATTACACGATCTTTCTGTCAAAGGTCGTGATGATGCTGACTTTATCAGAGACGGGCTCAAGTTCGGATTTGATACTGCCACTGCCGTATCATCAACTTTTTTGAACCCTATTTGTTTTCCAACCCAATTCTTGCAATTTTGTAGTACTTTAACGGAAGCTAATCTGGGCCGAACCGGCAAATTACAGATGTTGACTCATGGCGCATCGCTCCTTACCCATGGGGGAGCGCATATATCCAAACACTTATTGGGCGCAGGGCCTGAAGCACAACAATTATTAAAATTTTTCAAAGAAGCTGGAACTTATACACGGCAACTTAATAGTGCCCAAGTGCAGCTCACTTTGAGTGCCTTGCAGTTCGGTGCAATGACTGCGATGGCGGGTGACAGGCATTTTGATGTGGACAGCCCGCATTTTAAGCGATATCTGCAATCGGGGATATTCACACTCACCCGCAATCATATCGCCGCTTTTACATCCCGACCGGGTGACCACCATTATTCTCGCAAGTACATCGGGGCCAAACTAATCGAGTTCATGATGGACGGGCCAGCGGCAGCTATGCTGCTCGACAAAGGGCTGAGTGCTATTAGTGCTGCAGACCTATGGAAAACAGATGCCGCCCACATTGAATTATTATTACGGAGCAGTTTGGGCATTGCTAACAACCATCAGGTCCGCCCAAACTGGTTAGCTGAAGCCCATCTCAAACAAGCCGAACAAGCCCTGCAATTGATTCTAGGATTGGCTAATGTGGCTCAAACTGCCTCAGATGGCTTTCGCAGCTACAAGAATAAACAAGGTGACAAAGATAAGGATCATCGCCAAATTCTAGCCCCTTTGGCCGGTACAGCCATGGGCCTGCTTGAATTGATGTCCTCAGAAGTGCAAAAACTCCCCCCAGCGCTGCAAGAGGCGTTGAGAGTCGCTACCCAAACTTATAAAACCGCAAATGAAAGCGACAGTATCAAACTTTACGCTCATCACGCCACACTGAACGGCTCACTACAGGCTAGGCACACCAACATCAACACAGGCTTTGCTTATGGTTCGGCTGAATCTTTTGATTCAAGTTCAAGTAGTTATGGGCTAACCGCCTCCCAAGGCCTATTCCACAGGGGCACCATCCGTAATCCCGTCAATGCTTGGGTGCCAAGTGTAGCCTTGGTGTCGTATGCTCACCTTTCCTGGGATGGCGCCATGTGCAATCGAGGCGCCAGCCTCATTTCAGCTCAAACCGCCAAGATCGGCGGGCGCTTTCAGGGTCAGAAGGTAGACATCAAGATCAATGGTCAGGGCGGTGGCGCCTACGATATTGATCCCACAGCTTTCTATGGGGTCAAGCTTCTGAATGTTCACGTTGATGCTATTGATCCCAGTGTCAACTTGAATTATCTAGAGCAAACCAACTTTCATGTACATGGTACAAATCATAAACCCCTGGTATACCAACACTCGGTCGAGGTGGGCCAAGTCAACCTATACCACAATGGTGGTGGCATCATATTCCAAAAAGGCGGTACCGCTCACGGGGTTTTTAATATCCACAATGCGCAATATGTTGACTTTGTGGCTGAGCAGTTCCGACTGCGCCAAGGCGGTCGCTTTGAGACGAAGCTGGGTGTGGGCATAGGCATACCGATGGGCTCAGATACATCTAATAAAGATGCTTTGCGCATATTTGATATCGAGGCTTCCAATGCAAGCTTAACCAGTGATGATGCCTTGCACATTGCTGGGGAGCACATTATCAATCGAGGCGTGCTGGCAGCTGAGACACTGATAGCGCCAAACGTCGTACTGACCAATTACAATAGAGTGCAGCTAAATAAGGAATCAGATCTGCGGGCCATCAACAATCTTGTTGGTAGCACACAAGTACTAGACGGTCACATTATTGGCGAAAAAATTAGTCCGGCAATATTCATCTGTAAAGAGACCTTGACGGTCAAGGGCTTGATTAAAAACGAGTCTATATTGGCCGCTCAACATCTCAACAATCCGGGTGGCTACAACGGCATTGAGTATCAACAGATTGCCAATGAAGGTCCTGCCATCCAAACTGAATCAGCTAACATTCAAACCAGTTATATAAATGAAGGAAGAGCACAACTGGGTATTAGCACACTCGAGAACTTGCGCGATTTTCGAAATCAAGCCCCACCTTCTCCCACGGGCTCAGCTAACGATGCGAGCTCCTCTACGGCGGTGACCCAAGGGTCGAGTATGACCATCCGCACTCAGGAAGGCGTTGATCTAATCAATACTGGCGCACTAGTAGCTGAGGGGAAGATGCTCGTTCGAGCCCACAACATCCATAACGAGAATCTCAATGGCCTAGGAGGCGTGCTCCAAGCGGGTGTGTTTGATATAGCAGCCCACGATTATAATGGAGTTGCTGACAGGGTGCTACAAACTTCGATTGACACCCAGCTCGAAGACTCTATGGCGAACGTAAGATTGACTGGCAAATCAAACTTCAAAGTGGCTCAGATCACACAAGCTGATGGTTCAGTCTTAAACGTCTATCCCAGCCTTCAGAGTGAAGGGAATATGACTTGGCAAACGGCTGAGGTAAGTGAAACTGTGCCCGCTTTCATTGGCAATAATAAATTTGCGTTTATACTCAGCCAAACGGGCACAGGTAAAATGGTCTTTGGCATGGCCCACCAAGTCTTGGCTGGCTTACAAATCAATGCTAACAAACGAACTGTCGTTATAGACCATCCCGATAAAAGCTCATATATGGGTGGACGCTTAGAGGTATTGGATGCCCAAAAATTTGATATCAAACACGGCTTGCTTGAATTAGCGCAAGGCGCTTATATTGAGTCAACCGAGCCTATCGACATAGGCCGCTTGCAAACAGAGATGCGCTCGCTTCCAGATGGTCGAACTTACGAATATGCCAAGGCTTCAATGGCAGATGGAATTCTCTCAGCGGGCCTTGTTGAGTTCAACGCCCCACGAGTCAACGAATACGCTTTACTATTCGCACAAATGCTTAAAATGCCGAAAGGGTCTGTGCTCAGCATTTATGGTAGCAGTCACCTAGAATTACCCTCGGACATTGGCGATGTAAGAATTGAGCGTGATCATCTTTTATTTCAAGATCCAGTTAGAGTGGTCAAAGGCCACGATGCACAAGGCCATGCTCGCTACTTTGAATTCGCCGAAAATGAGTATTCCCGAGTTGCGAGCGATGGAGGCGAGTTTGTAATCAACGGACTCGATTGCCAAAACGTGTCAAACAAGGGGACCTTAGCAGGTCAGGGCTTGCATTACACCGGTAGTTTCGATGCTCCTAGTCTTAGTGATCATCATGTTCATAATTACTTAAGCAAACATTATGAAACCAAGAGAACATATAAAACAGTCCTCATTACTGATCACTCGACCTCAAAAGAATACTTACCCTCTAATTACGTCGATATCATCGGTCAAGGTGACTATCGTAACCAGGGCCGCAGCATCGGAGAGCACCTTCAAATTACAGAATTCAATAAGGTTGTCATCGGCAAGCTGGCCGGTAATCCGCCGGTTAATGATCTAAGCCACTTCAAATTAGAAAATGTGTTGCTCCATCAAATGATAGACCCTCTATTCATCGACAGTACAGATGGCCAATCGATGTTCAAGTTACGTCCCGTATTAGGGGTCTTGGATACCTCTGATGTCAAGCCACGGGTACTTATTAGTGACTCCCCCGTTGAAGGTCCAGAACTTGTGCCCCTCTACGATGCACGAGCCGAAGCGTACCTCACCCAGCAGGAACTGATCAAAGCTGCGGATTATGGCTATACCGGGCCAACCAGCGCCTGGGCAGCCCTTCGCGAAGCAGCCTACACCTATGCGCTGACATTACCACAAAATAGTGAGTTAATTGATGCAGAGGGCCAACTCAAGCCAGGAGCCTGTTTAACAATCACCTTGAGTCAGCTAGACAACGCGCCCTATGCACTGCTCGCCTCCAGGGCCAGTCGAAGCCAACCGACACATTCGGAAAGTGTCGTGGTCACACCTGACAGCACTTTCAGTCCGTATGCCAAAGTTGGTGTACCTGTAGCCCTTGCCCGCCACGTCAACATTCAAAGCGATAGAGAGAATGCTCAGGTTGATAATACAGCCGCTATTCGGGCAGAGACATCGGGATTCATTAAAGCCAAATATGTTAATAATGTTCAATTGAGCTACGAATACTTTGTGACCGCTAGTGCTAACAAACAAATCAAAGCCCACAAAGTCAAAGTGAGTGATGTTTGTATTGGTGGTATCATTTCCTTTCATGAAGGTCAGGTAGTGGCAGGAGATTATTATCAAAGAGGTGGCTGGCTTGCCAAAACAGGGACTCCGTCTTCAGACGCCGAGCTTAGGCCATTCTTATTTGCTTACAATGCCTTTTTCGAGGCTACTCAAACTCATAGCTTAGTTCAAAGTCAATTAACCCAAAAAGGATCAAATTACGCTTTTGTACCAGTGTTTCACGCACCGGGCATTTCGAGTGCCAGCCCCCTTTTGATAGTTACTCAGAATGATTTTATCTCACATAGTCTGAATTTACAGGTTGAAGGTGCAGCGTATCTGCAAGCAGGTCACAATGCCCGCTTGCTTGCGAGTCAAGTAAGCTTCTTATTGCCCACCTTTGGCAAGCAAAGTCTGTTATCTGGCAGTCATTTTATTGGGGGCAGCGCCACGGCCAGTCTTGCAAGCATCCTAGAGGTGATAGGCAAATTAACTATCGTGGCAGGCAATGAAATGACCTTGGAGCATGTGCATACCTTTGCCACTGAGGCTCACTTACAAGCTCTTAAGGTCTATTTGATCAATGCTTACGGCCATCAGAACCGGTGGGAGCATAAGTCTGGATTACAGGGTTTAAATAGGGTAAAAACGGATTCGCGCACAAGCGACACCTACTGTTTACCGACTACATTCAATATTGAAAACAATCTGACGGTAGTAGCTGATTTTCTCTACAAACAGGGCTTGGTATACAACATAGGCGGCCACTTAATCGAACAAGCTAAGTCAATTGAAGAATATAGTGCCATAGAAAGCCACAGTAGCTCGCGTCGAATCGAATCAGTAGGTATCACTCATCCCCTAGCAGGTGCCATCAATACAGCGCTAAGAGGTGGGTCAGTCAATCAATTGATGAGCGAGTTTGTCAATCTCATTCCCGGCGTCCAACCCGGTCGACAAGTTTTCAAGCCGGGTCAATACACGGCAGAACGCGCCATCCATGGCATCAATGCGGGTGTTGCAGCTTACCAGGGCTTAGAACAATATTATGTGCAAGGCAAAGCTCCAGCCGACATTTTAGGACTTAATGCCACACCCGGCTTCAGTCATCATGTGTCCCATGATCACCAGCAGACAACCACGCACGTGCCCAATCAGTATACAATTGGCGGCAGCCACTACTCTGAGAGCGACACCCTTAATATCAAAGCCAACCTATTAGTCGATGTTGGCAGCATTCATTGGGAAGCTCGTCAGGGGATGGTTATCAAGCCCCCCTCTGATGTTTCAAGTAGTATCTCCTCCTATGAGGGCCAATCTTTAACCCTTGATTCGAGTGAAATCAAAGCGTCTTGCAGCAAGGGTACAAGCAAGGCGCAACAGCTTACGCCGGGCTTTGCCCAATTTATCGTTAGAGACGAATTTTCTTTGAAAGTCAAGGGCAAACAAGCCTCAATAGACTTAGAAAATGTACAAGTAAAGGCTAAACGTGTGGCCATCACTGCACCAAAACTGATTGTGTCTACAACTCAAGGCGAGTCGAAATCGAGTCAAAGTCATGTGTCTATCGGGCTTAAAGCTAATGCCGCCAATGGTGGCCAGTTAATGCCTGATATAGCCATCTCCTTGATGAAATCTAACTCTAAAATGGCCACCCAGGTATCGAGCATTCAAGCCAGTGAGGGTTTCGAGCTAAATTGTAATGATATTGAGCTGGTTGGTGCGAACCTACAAGCACCTATTGCTGATGTCCAAACTTTCGAACAACACAATACCTTAATTGCACAAAGTGCAAACGGTGCCTTGATTTATTTTGAAGCTATTGATTTGCAAGTGTCACCTTTTACAGCTTCATTAACAAGTGGCACGTTGCAGTTGAAAGACTTACCAAGACTTGCAGCAAGCTTCAACCAAAATTATCAATTTTGGCAGAAAGGTGAGGATGGTCATCTAAGTCTGGTGAGTCAACATATTGCTAACTCCTCCAATAATATGTTGAATTTGTACCAAGACGATGCGACTTCACTCATCCAATTAGCGGTAACGGATGGGCCTCAGCACACAACTGTGCAAGTCACCGGGTCAAGCGTACGCAATCATGCCCATAGTCATAAGATAAATCTCAATGCGATGATGCCTGCTGATACAGATAGTGCTGTTAAATCCTTCGGAAGTGCTATGGCGGGTAAAAGCACAGAGAGTGCCAATTTACAACCTGGTTTCATCATGGGCCAAGTCAATGGCGACATCAATATTGCTACAAATATCAAACGAACTGTTGCGGAACTCATTACAGACAAAAAATCCAGTCAAACGAGCTTCGGCTTAGTGGGCCTTGCGATTGACAGGGAACGTGTTAATCAGGACGTCTCCACTATTTGGAATGGGATCAAAGAATCATTCGGCAATGAAGCACCCAAAGTTATTCTACCCGCTGGCCAGCAGGAAACAGCTGCCGAGCTTGAGCCAATGACTCCCCTACCTCAGGCCGTAATCCGTGCCAAACAACAAAAGCCAAGCACTTTGGAGACCGTGCCAGAGGATGAACTTCGGCCGATGACCATCGAGGAAATACTGGCAGGCGAGCGGGCCAACGAAGCTTTCACCCTCCACGATGCCCCATTGCAAGGTGACGTCCAAGTAGATATGACTGAGACCAATCGAATTTTGAATATGGGCGCGGCAGCAGAAGCTCGTTATTTGCCACAGAATGATGGTCAGCCATTAAACTTTAGTCCTACGATTGGTACATCAGTTCCAAACTTCAGTCTAACTGCATCCGCACCTACAGCCACGCCAGTTCCGGAGTCGAGCGCAGCAACTCCTTCCACGGCTGCGGAGTTAGCCCGAGATTGCCTGCGAACTACGGCTCGCAGTCGTGTATCTATCACCGAAGCTGCGCTCAAGGAGTTACAAGCCCACTTCCCAAATATCGCTAGGAAGTATCTGAAAACTAAAGTTCAGCTAGTGGTCAAACGGATCCTTGGGGGCGCGAGTCCAGAACAGCAATTGCTGGTTAATCTTTATCAGAATCATCATAAGGTGAGTGCGGGCACCAAGCCAATGGTTGGAGCATCCAGCGCGGCAATAAGAAACATCGCCCCTTTGATAGCATATCTAGTAGCTCATATAGCAACGCAGAACATGCCGAAAGGTTCTCAACTACATTATCAGGATGAGATTCAGCAAGATGTCCGCCAGGAGAAAGTTGAGCCTCGCCAAGCACTGCCGCGTGCACAGATTGAAGCAGCTACAGATGAGGCTTACCGAGATTACGATCGAGCTAGAAACAGGATGTTTGATAACTCAGATTTGAATGCATTATTTACAAACCCTAAGGCACACACTGGCTTGTTCAACGAAGCTCCGGCGCTATCCAGCAGTTCAACCCTACCCACAGCAGCTTTGATTGCACGTCTAGCTGCAATCAATCATGCTGCTGAAGGCACCCGCTTTATAACGCCCGCGACTGAGCCTTCTAAACCAACTGTCTTCGGGACCCCTATTCAACAAGAGAAGAAGCCGTCAGTACTGATCACCCCGAGCCACGACAGTCTCAAAGGTGCAACCAGAGGCGACAAGTACACAACACCCGCGATAGAGCCACAAAGGCCTAGGGCTTTCATCTATCCTGAAGCTGACCCGATAGATGCCAATTATTACAGCAAAAAAAATGAAGCGCCTAAAAGCGCAAATCCTCGAAATCCAGACCATAGATATGTATCAAAGCCCAAAAGATCACATGTTGTGACGGTTTTTCCTGGCGCGGAAGGAATGACGGCTAAAAATCCGATACAAGGTGGAGGGGCCAAAAGACCACGTTATAGACTAAAGGATGGAAACATCATTGAATGGGACTTGAAAAAAGGCTGCTGGGAACTATGGGATCGGAATATGAACAATCATAAAGGAGAACTGAGCAATGACGATGGCAGATTAATAAGCCCAGGAATCCCAAGCAGAAAAATGCCCAAAAATTTTAAACCATAGGTGATATATATGAAATATGATAATAGACGAAGGTATCGCCCCGAGCTGCCTGTTATTTATATCCTGGAAGCTTTTGATAAAAAAACAGAACTACTAGCTAAATCTTATATGCTCCAGAAAATCGAATTAAGTTTTTTAAGGGAACTGATGGAAATAAATATGGATCATCATAACCCGTTATATTTAGATCTCATGGCCTGCTTTGATCTGACTCGAAACCAGATTCATTCATTGATGGCATATATTGATGTGAAACATCACCAAGAGATTGACTTTGAACTATATGATTATCAACTTCAAGGGGAAGAAAGCTAAGTGATATTACATTATAGAGCTCAGCACAACAACCCATGAGCGCCCTGACCACATCGCTAAGATTGGTTTCGGGCCCGCTTTAGAACTATAGTCTCATCGACGTCATGCTCAGATTAGAACACAGCGATTTTAGGGCTCATCATTTTCACGTATAGATAAAATCATATACTTTGATCGATGAAAGAGATTATCTAGTATAATACGATGAACTAAAATATTTCTTTGATACAATCTGTAGGTATATTGATATAGAGAGATAATCTGGAATGATGTTGTAGTCTTCCATCGAGCGCTTGAATACCTCGCAATTGCAATCACAGCTAATGGAGCTGTGAGACGGTGTGCTTACAGGTGCTAACAAAGGCATGGATAATCATAAAGCCGAGTTGATTAACGAAAAAGAATACATAAGGTAGGGCATCTATCGTATCAAAGAAAATAATCACAAGCCGTTGGTGAACGAATGAGATTTGATGACATTAGAAGATTCATACCAGACTATGAGTTCTCTTATACGATCGATGGATATGAGGGGCAATAAAATGAAACATTCTATAGAAATATATACTGAACACTATCGCCTTAAGCGCTTAGCGGTCTATGATGAAGGTTGACATAAATCTATCTGACCCGTATCACCATGACCTACGCCACCGTTATGATATTTCCCCAGAACAATTAGATGAACTTAGACCTTACATGGACAAGCCTCAGTGAATACTATCCTTCTTGATTGAGTTGAGCAGCTGTTTCTTATTCAATTGAGCTGAGTTGTATATAAGTCGACATTAGTTGCAACAGCCATATCAGCTAATTGTGTCTTGGGTCCCAGCCTGAATTACATCTCAGCATCAGTGCAATCATCAAAAACACCATTGCTGCAATGGCCCTTCAAGGTCCGATGTCCGCAGCCCACAATGAAGCAAAGCCAATGGGTTCGAATTAACTTAGGAGTATGGTTAGTAAACTTATAAAAAATTCAAGTTGCTGATATTCAACATTGCCCATGTAATAGTCCCTACTCTCTTAGTGGCAACCTAGAACATGCAGAAATGTTCTCAGCTACACTTCTACAATGAGATCCACCAAGATGTGGACCCTGGGTGAGTTGAGCCTCGCCAAGCCCTCCATCATGCACAGATTGAAGCAGCTGAAGGTGAGGCTTACCCAATCAAGGAAGAATCAGATTCATAACCCCGATAACAAATAAGGATGAGCTAAACCACAAAGAGCGAGCCTGCTGGTTATTTGAACAAATTTGGCGATGAATGGACCAAGAGACCATCCAGATTCAATGGGGTGGGTTATGAGTGGGATCTGCAATTATTAGCTAAGGGAAGAGCCCAGTCTGGCCACTTATGCAATGATGGTAAATACATCAACATGTCTTGAAAAGGGCACATAACACGCCGGTGAGAACATGAAGACAAAAAATATGATTACAATGAAATCGTTACAATAAAAAAGCTAGCAGAGACCCCACGGGAGCACCATGGACTCGAAGCACCTATAATAGCCAAGTGTGGGATTGACAAAGACTACAGCCCAGGCATAATACCTGGCTACGCTGTATTTCTTGGTTGTGCATTATATCATTTAGAGGAGGACCAGATAGAAAGTACAGGTAGGTTTGCTGCTCCCAAGGAGAAGGCCCCGGTTGGAAGACTGTCAGTAACTGTTGATAGATACGGACGTGGTGAAATCACTGATGCAGAATATTATGACGAATAATCATAGCGTCCACCCTTCGAAGCATTATGATCAGTAAGCACATCAGACAAGCCAACAATCGCATAACTTTGGTGGGACACTTGTAAGTACTTGCGGACAAATATAGACAAGCTCATACCCAGCTGATGAGTTCCCTTGATTATAGGTTATTCTCTGCAGGCCAGTGCCTGAGCGCTGACTTCGTATAACAACCCAATATATCTCAATGCTGACAGTCATATTACCAGTCCTGATCCTATCAGTTGAAGTTGGTTTAGTAGTCCCGTTTTCAAAGGGGGCATTCCAGAATTAAGGGGGTTGTTCATAGGGAGCCACATTGTGAAGTCCTTTGGCAACAGTTGAGTATTTTTTAACTTAGACATTATAATTAGATTATATCACTAAATGTGAGAATTTTATGCCGATAACTGAAACGCGTAGAGGGACCATGTGCTTAGGCTCATCAGAAGTCATTTCTGAACGATTAGCGAATAAGGTTTTTTGCTGCGAAACCATGTATATACATGTCAATCATGAATGCCATGATTGTGCTGATGCATTCGAATGTCCAGACAATGTCATCTTCCACGATATTGGCTGGGATGAATACGGCATCATCAATCATGATGGCGGTGCCTCAGTGTATCAAATCTATTATTGCCCCTGGTGCGGTAGTAAATTGCCTGAATCAAAGCGGATGTTATGGTTTGCCGAACTTGAAAAAATGGGAATTGAGGATCCACTGATGGGGGATGTGCCAGACGAATATGTTACAGATGACTGGTTCAAAAGTTGAGCGCACAGAATTATCGGTGCATTAATTCAATTGGCTGCAAAAAGTCTTTTGAGCTACCTAAAATTTGTTAGGTCGCAGACGCTAGCCCTAAAGCTTATGAAGCTTTGATTCAAACTCTGGACGAGATTGATGCTCGCAACCATCAAGTTTGACTTCCTATGTATAACGCTTTTGATCTTGGCCCATAATTTAGTCCAGCTTATGTAGCATTTTTAGAAGTACATTGTTGATGAGGCTGAGACAATGTTCGTTTGAACATTCATCTCGCATCCGCCCATTGAAACGCTTTGAGAGTTCATTTTGGTTGTGTTCCAGGCTGAACATAAAGCCAGCAAATGTTCTGAGTCCAAGCCATGGTCCTGTGAGTTGTTAATTCTGGCATATTATCTTAGATGGTTCTTTGTGGTTTGCCAAGAACCTTTATAATTTAATTCAAGACCCTGAATAGTTGTAAGCTACTGATAGATGTAGCCTCATCATTGAACCGTCGCTCATGAAATAAAGACCCAATGAATGCGTAGGTCCTAGAGCCCAACTAAGCGTCATACTGAGGCCTGTGACTTTTTTCGCCCTGTTGACCGTTTTCTGGGCGCCAAGCCCAGCTTGTTATTCGAACGATAGACTCGTTTATGGACCAACTGCATACCCAGCGCCAATCAAGGCATGGAGCCTGCGGTAGCGATTACTAGAGCGATTGAAGGGCACAATCCTGAAGCTATGTTTCAACTCAAGCCTAAGGCTTTGAAAACGGTGCCGGCCGCTCGCTTGTGTTTAGACTCACCACTTCTTATCAAGTATGTTCTTTGTGGCATCATTTTTCAACATAGAATTGGCCAGTATCTTTTTTAGCTTTTGGTTATATCTCCGAGTCATTCTAAGCGTTTGACATCCACCCCTCACCAACCGTCATATTCGTTCTGCGGTGTGTCAACCGTGGCACGACTCACACTAAGCTTGCACCAGGGCTCAGCTAAGGACATGCTGATGCTCGTCAAGCACCTGGGTCACTCGTTCATCGGTGAGCCGCTGCTTGATTTGTGAATCTCCTGGAAAAAGGAAGTCCTACTATCGGTGGACCAGATTCGGGGGAAGGTCATCACAATTGTTAGTACAGGAACGCTTCAGTATTCTTTCTCCTGAACAAAATAATAGAATGCAACTATCAAAGACTATTTCAATGATTTTAACCAAGCATATCAGGGTTTAGCCTACAATTTATGATATTGCTTATCGGTAATGCTTGTATTGTCTTGTCTTGTCTT
>Ga0068630_1000055_pt1 | contig 25922 bp, 11 predicted proteins | sample InSIn4gowninarea_FD_77433 | JGI IMG/M metagenome (GOLD analysis project Ga0068630, IMG submission 77433) | Clean room microbial communities from NASA Spacecraft Assembly Facility at Jet Propulsion Laboratory, Pasadena, California, USA -... ... | reverse complement strand
TTTTTTTTCTAATTTCCATCATTTTACGTTCTATATCCAATATTATGAATGAGGCTTCAATGATGTGGATTTGCAGAACATTTTCATATTAAAAGTATCAAAAATCGCATTGCTCCGCAAAACTTCGCAAATTTTGTGTTTGTTCCTCAGATTGCTGAAAAAAGGCAACACTGCAAATACAAAAGCAGGTTTGATTTTATTAGCTGCAAATGCACAACCTAAAAGGGGGGTTTTCAATCATTTCTATTGTTGATTGAAAACTCCCTTTCAGGTACAGGTAATACATCATCGCTTTCTGATTTATGCATAAACTCAGAATTTACGAAGATGCAATTTGCCTGTATTATTCTGAAATTACATCTATCAAGATTACAAGTAAATTATTAGATCAAGTTAGAAAATCACTTATTGAATATTCTGCTCAAATGGTGCAACAAAAATATGATTTGATGCAGCAGCAGAAAAAGCATAAATTTGAAGATAAACTACTGAAACTCGAGACGAAGCGAAAAATTTATTAAATGATCAGAAAGCTGCATTGACGTTACTGAATGAAGGAGCTAAAAACTGGAATCAAGGAATCACGAGGTAGCGAAGCCGTAGCCATAGGGACATCGCGACGGTGCCGTTCGATAGCAGACGAATGAGTCCTTGACGAGGTGCGTGATCGATAACTCTGCATGATTAAGTGAACCAGCTTGATGGAGGTAATTTCTCTGTCTTACAAGCCTGAAAGCAGGGTTGTTGGGTTTTTGACATGTGACTGTTTTATCCAGTTTTAACCATGGTTTTATCCGTCATGTCAAAAACCTGCTTGTCGAAAATGTCAAAAACCGTCAAAAACTTGTAAAATTAGTATTACTGGCTGCTGCAACAAAATTAAGTAACAGTAAACGAGCCACTGTTGTGTATTAACAGGGATGATTGTGGGTCAATGAAAAAATACCTGAAATTTTAGCGGATGGTGGGGGAGAGGACGAACAAATATTTATTACAGGCAAATTCTATACATATTGCTTCCGATCAACTGATAAAATGCACAAAAAAGTTGCTTAAATTTTAAAATTTTGGTTCATCAAATAATCTGGAATTCTAGATTTATAAATAAGAACTAATGAAAATTTTATGAAATACCTGAATCTTGATACAAAATACCTGAAATCTGAAAAAAATACCTGAATACAATCACCCCTGTATTAATTATTATTAATTACTTTACAACCTTTCAAACCTTTTTTTTTTTTTTTTTGAGAATACTACTATTTCTTTGTAAACAATATACTATTTAATTATTGCCGAAAATCATAAAACTGAAATAGAAAATGACATATGTTAAGACCTCTAAATAATTATGTTTATAAGCAATGTAAAGATCTTTTAGTGCAAATGAAACCAATTTTTATGGTTCTGGATATCCTACATTGAGACAATACAATATTAGCAGATAAGGATGGCCACAGAAAAATTTTTGAATTCTCTGATTTTATCTAATAATTCCAGGTTTTTCATCGGAATTCCAGATTTTCAGTGCATAATGCTTTTGGTCGGTTTTAACATATTTTGTTCATTTTTAAGTATCTTATCTTCTTTTATTCAAATTTATATATAGTAAAATATGTGTGCATAAACCAATTTACATTTAAAATACATAAAAGATAAATACATATTGTTTATATAAAAATAAAATAACCTATTAAAATTTCTTTCGTTTAGACAAATACTAAATTTAGTTATTACTTGGGAAAGGGAGAGGATGTTTATATAAATTTAGTAAACTCTCAAAATAATTCAAACATAATCAATGAACTTTCCACAAAGTTTCAAAATATAAAATTACTAAATGTTTCTCGAATTTTACAATCATTTTGTAATTTACTGTGCAAAATAATAAATGCAATACTAAATTTTTCTATTAAAACTATTCAAAGTTAACTATTTCATCATGTAATTTAAAAGAACATTTTACTAAAGATAAATTTCTCTAAGAGTTATATGATTTACAAGATACTTGTATTTACAATAAATACATTACTGATATTTTCTTTTCAAACATTTTATTCTTTGAAATCATCTACTCCGATAGCATTTCCACAGCCATCTCAGCTTCTAAATTTTTTGCGTGGTGATATCTAATTTATCTTTCTTTGACATTTCAGTATTTTTTCTCTCAATCACTCTTTTTAAAATCCTTAGCATAATGCAATCTAGCCTTTTGATATGACCCTGTAAGAAAATTCATAATTTCCAACAGTTTTGACATCTAATATAGCATGATATATATCACATAAATATTTTTTGTGGTATCAAATTGTCTATATGTTAAGATCAAGTCCAATGTATAACGGTAAATGCCGAAATAAGGTCGGCTCAAGTTTGCGACAACAATTATGCCACATAAGGTGTATTAGTATAGAAATTTTCCCTGATTTTGACAAGATTCCCTGATAATTCCCTGTCATTTCCAGTATTTTGTAATTCCTTGATATTTCCCGGTTTTTCATATCTGTGGCCACCCTGCTGTTGCATGTTCAATTTGGCTGGGACTTAAAAACGAAGTTTATCTTCAACCATACTGTAATATTATAGAATAAAAGAATGGTGTAGGCTTTGGAACCTTTCCATTTCTTGCATATCCCATTCATTCTAAACACCCTGGTGAAAGATTAACAGCTCAACAATTAGAATCTGCCCAGGATTGGTCAATGCCAACCATTTTAATTACATTTGAAGCCCAGTATTTTTCTTCTCTCTTGTCTATTAAGTTCAGCTTTTATAAGCATTCAAAGCTTTCACGTTGGTTAGGTATTGATAAATGTTCAAAACTGTTAATGAGTTATCGAATGTTACTTAGTAATTTTGACACTGACTATTAAAAGGTTATGCATTTTGTGTAATAATTTATCATTATAGTTATGATCATTTATTTCTAATATTTTTTTCTTAAAACGATGATTACATTTAGTCTAGTTTTTAAAGTCAAACCAGAAATTTATATAATATGGTACTAAACAGTTATTTCTGCATCCAGATTATGTATTAAACACATATACAATTGTTTAATTCTTGTTATCTTGTAGAAAGTCTCATTTACAAATTTGAAAATGTTTTAATTTAATTGTATTTAGAGTTGTACTATTAAATGTATTCTATGTTTAAAACGGGTCTGGTACGGTTTCCCGACACTCGGTTGCCCGACAACTCAGTTTCCCGACGCCGGTTTCCCGACGCACGTTTGCCCGACAAGCACGTTTGCCCGACACTCAGTTGCCCGACAGGCACGTTTGCCCGACACTCGTTTGCCCGACAAGCACGTTTGCCCGACACTCGGTTGCCCGACACTTTGTTTCCTGACATCAAATTTCTATTAGGATTTATTATTTTTTATATTTTTTTCGTGTAACATTTTTGCTGCATTTCTACTACGTATTTTAATTTTTATTACCAGTTTACTTCCAATTCAATGCATTCTCAAAACATATAAGTAAAATATGATAGCATGGCTTTTAAGAAAACGTTTCTGGATTAGGAATATTTTAATGGTTTTTAAAGCGTCTTATCGCGTATTTTAAGAAACCTTAAATGCCACATTTTAATTTCCGTATCAAAATTGATATTTTGGCTAAATGATAACTTTTAGCTGAAATATTAAATTAAAAAGCTAATTTTACAATTAAATGTATGCCATATCATTTAAAGTTTCAAGGTTTTTTTTTTCGTTTTTTTTTCTTGCATCAGATTTCTGTGCGTGATTTCCTAATTTTTTTGTCCACGAGAATATCTTTGTACTTCAGAGTACTTTCTGTCTTTGAAATACATGTGTTGTGCTAGCATACCCGGTGTGTGTGTGTGTGTTGTTTTTTAAATTAGGTATAAGTATGTTTTTGTGTTAGTGAATGTGCATGCGTGAGTATGCATACATTTAGTTTTTAATGCATAGGATACTTTGATAATCTCTAGATTCGATTTTTCGATTTTATAGTGCTAGTGTGCGTGTTATGTATATGTATGCGAATATATTTACATCTATATTTTTTTAATCGAATCTATGTGCTATGTTTTGTTTCGTGTTACTTGTGTGTGTTATGTATATATGTGTATGTTATATACATGAATTGCTTGCGTGTCGTCTATGTGTTTTCTGTTCTATTGAATGCACTTGTGTTATTCTTACATTTAGTATCATTGCATAGGGTTTTTAGACATAATCTGTACTCGATTTTTCAATCCTGAATTGCTATGGTGAGTTTTACGTGAGCCGACGAAATAAAGCACAAACAGGTAATTCTAACTTAAAAGCCAATGTAATAAACAACAAATAAACCTTCGTTTGTGCTTTATTACGATAGCTTTTACTTCAGTATTATTAGCACAAAACATTCGTTTATCTCTTAACGAATGTACTGCATTATTGGACACGTAGGAACGGATAATTCTGCCTAATTTATTATGTACATCAGGGCACATACAGATGCCTATTATTCAATAAAAAGCCCTGTTGCATATTATCCCATATTTAAATGTACTAAGAAAAGTGCAAAAATTAAAAATATTCAAAACCAATTTATTAATGTAAAGAAAAATATTTTTGTATCTTTAAAAAGTTATTTTTAAGCAGTTATATAAAAAGGCGCGAGCGCATGTATGGTTTCTTACTTAAATGTTATTTGATTTTACCGAAACAAAAGACAAATTTATGTAACATTGTAAATTTATGATTAAAAACACTAATCTAATGGATCGTATCCATATTTGATCTTTAAATCTTTATGTACGGGAAAAAGATTTAAGATTTTACTGTACTGGAAACTCTCCCCCCCCCGTTTGAAATTTTAATACTATGCACAATTTAATTTACAAGAATACATGTTAAGAGCTTATAAAACATAAGTAAACACAGTTATGAAATGATTCGTAGTTATGCTAGGAAAAATTGTAGTGTCCCTAACGGTCATTTATTGAGATTATATCCAATTCTATACTATTGGCTTATGCTTTTGATGAAATTCAAAAGTTTAGACTCAAACATGTACTTAAAATTCATACCACTCTCACTTTATTTCGTATGGTTTATCTAATCTTTGATAAAGCTGAATTTAAGACAATAGCGCTAGCAATTCAACCGCGGGTGGCTACTGAAAAACGCAGCAGAAGTTACACAAAGAACAAGAAAATTAAATACGGGCATGAAAACCTCAAAAATTGCTATAAATGTTAAGTATCTTTTTAATACAAAATACAAGGCCTTCTGTTGTGTTTATAAAGTAACTCAATTTTAGTTACTTTATAAACACAAAAGAAACCAGAAGTTTCTAAGTGACACCACATGTACATCAAAAATATTGTTTTTAAGCAAATCAGTGTAAAACTTTATTTATCAATTTGATTTCCGTTTTTGTTGGCAAAATATATTGTCTAACAATATATTTCAATGATGCAAACTTATTACAAAACATTGAAAAAATGAATTACATCAAAAATCTCCAAAGTTTATGAAGAACACTAGCTGCTCTTCTGCGATTTAACTAGACACTGACACATTCAAAAACAGCTAACATTTGCAGATGTCAACAAATATTGACGACGGCATTGATAATTTAGAATTTTCACTCTCTAAGTACCGTAATTTCGGGTAGATAAGCCGCACCTGATAAATTTGGCTTTAAATAATTTAATATTCAGCAGATAAGCCGCACCAGCGTATAAGCCGCATCACCGAAATTGTTTTACGAAATTATTTCGATATTTGTATTCAAGTTTACACATGTGAAATATAATCCATGCTAAAAAATATAAAATATATAAATAATAGATTGTAAAATGTAATAAACGTACAATATATAAGTTATAGTATTTAAAAAGAAAAAATATTTTTAGTATTGAATTTAATACATTAATAAATATGTGCAAACTTATCAACCTTCATCAGCTGCATATCATGCAGTACAATAATCGAGGCCGCGCAACAGATTTCGTTTTGAGACTTGGTCAGAAAAGGAAAAGATGCGAAAATAAAGCAGATAAAATATTTAGATTTTTGTAAATTTTATTACGTGGATTCATTACGCTTCGAATCCATCAAACTGACATATCTCACTATCAGAGCAAAAATGACAGCTTAAAAATTCGACCATACTTTAAGTTTTTGAGTCTGAAGAAACTGAAATTGCATTTTCATTAAATTTGTAATTTTTTTTCATAATACCAGACTCCTGGAAAACCGAAATTATAGTGGATATACTGATATACTGTCGTGGAAGAATCACCCTCTAGACTTTTCAAAATTTCTGGCAGGTGAACTAGAAACTATGGAACTGTGGGAATACGAATATAGAAAAGGGGAAAGTATCGTTTGCTCAAGTAAAAGCCAATGTATTGGAACAAGTTAAGAACAAAGAGGAGCAGACAGCTGTTTCAAAGTCACATGGAGCATCGTTTTCAGGGGAAGCCAAGTCTAAAACAATTTAAATTGTTTACAGCAAACGATACACTCCGGGACTTTAATTCTTGTAAATTCGTCACAGCGTAGGGTTGTGCTTTTTAGAAAAAGGAAATAAGACATGGTGGAGGAAAAAAAATCCCTATCGTATAAGCCTCACTGGCGCATAGGCCGCAGTAGATAAAATTTAACTTTTAAACACGAATAAGCCGCGGCTTATCTACTAGAAATTACGGTATACTGCTTTAATAAGCGCGTTTAAACAGCTGCGTGTAAAGAGCATACTTGAGTGGGGAAAAGGAGCGCTTATTAGATTAGGGAAAATATTTTCCATATGGTCAACGTTAATGACTAATGCCCAAAGCGATCGGAAGTTCTGGAGGGCGAAAAACGCCAGCCCATTATTAAGACTTCCTTTTTAGAAGGGGAGCGGAAAACAACCACCTGCACAACTAACACACATCCAACTAAGCACCTGCACAAGGGACCATGAGAAAACAAGTACATAAGTAAAAACGTAAAAGATGATTTAAAAATTCATTACCAATGCATTGCCTATGTATGCACTAGAAATAAAAAGTGGTAGTTTGGACTAGTTTATAAATAAAACTGGTCTGCTATTACTCAGATATTCTATTTTTTAAGAATGCATAGAAAGAAATAGATTATTACGTGCCAAATTTCTTTTGACTCTTCACTTTCTTTTTTTCTTTTAACTTTAATTTAAACAATTAAGAGTAGAGGATAAATTTTAAGTTAGTTTTTCAAAAATATATTCAGATTAAAAAAGGCAAGAGAACAACTAGTCTTTCACACAGGACATGAGTAAGACTTTGCTTTTCTTTTGGTAAAAAAAAAAAAAAAAGTTATGTTAGCTTTTTTTTTTTTATTGGATATTGGAAATTAAAAAAATATATCTTCAAAAAGTTTTAACTCCATTGTTAACAGAAACAACTTTAGAAATATTTATAATAACAAAAAGATACTGAAAATGTTGTTTATAATGAAATAATTTTGCATGCAATCAGTGCACAACAAAACCCCCAATTTACGTAACTTTCTACATGTATCAGTTAAATTCATGTAATTTGGTTAAAATTTGTTGCACGTTAAAAATGAATATACTTTTAAGCAAAACAACGACTTTAATGAATAATTAAATAAGAAATTTCTAATGTCAACGTGAACCCATTTATTATGGATGTATGCTCTTGTTGCCTTGTATAACTTTAAGATCAACATTAAATTAAAAACTGGTAGGCATACAAATCTTTCAAATCTGAAAAAAACAACGTAACAAAGCACAAATGTGAGCAAAAAACGCGCAGACAGCTGTTTCGATTCCACTTGGGGAATCGTCTTCAGTGCAAAGGAGCCAAAAACGACAAGAGTCAGAATTAGCCAATTCATAACTTGTGTTAAAAAATACAACTAAAAAACAAAACGTGCTTAACACTTGCTTGTCTTTTTATTTTTAAGCGAAACGATGTGCTACGGTGTTATAAAAAATTTGCAGTTTTGTGCTGCAGATATGACGTTTTAGCAATCTTCGTAGCGAAATTACATACTGACTGGAAGATTTTGGTCTTAAAATATTAATTTCTTTTTTGAATTAAAGTTAAATATTTGGCTTCGAAATGCAAATCTCTGATTTTTTTGCACCAGTATATTTAGTATCATGGCTCGAAATTCAAAGAACACGCTTAGCCCCATAACTACACACAGTCTTTTTTATAATAAGTAGAAACAAGGCTGAAGTTTTAAACTTAATTGACAATATTCTGGCATACGCTGAGAAAATCACGTGGTCTGGGAGAAACAATTATTAAATGTTTGCAAATGTTGATATGATGTTCACCAGTAAGTTGTCAATAAGTATCAATTGTTTATGTGCAAATTTCTCAAGTCACGTTACTATGAATATTGTCCGTTAATCTAAGTCAAAACTATCTGCTCGCAAAATTGTGTAAAAATAAAATTAATAAACTTGTTAAGTGCTACAGTAGTAGGTCAACTGCGGCTGAATGACTAGCGCTCTGGTCAGCAATTTATCAGCTGGCGGGTTCTATTCCCGCCTCGGCGGATTTGAGTGTTTGTAATGGTTTGGAATCCACTTTAAACAGTATGTCCTGGTCTAATTAGCCCTCGTGTGCAAAAAATGGCCATACAGCGACAAACCAAACCAGTTTCTTTGGCATACATTTCGCTATTTCATTAGATACACCGCTTTGACAAATCGATTAGTTACACCACTAATCCGCATCATTCAGTTTGAAAGTTTTGATCCATGCAAACAAAGCGGAGTTTATAAAAACTTATGTGAACACATTCCACGAGAAACTTTGTCTACTGGATTATCTTTCGTCTTTACATGATGCCAAACATGTTTGTTTGTCACTTCTCTCATGCGGGCTCCGTGGAACTAGCAAGAAGTTCTAAATCTTTTGTTATTATTAAAAAAGAATTCTTTCATATCCAAGATTTTGTTGTTGCCAAAATATCATTACTAAAGTAGGCCTTAACAAAGGTAAAACGTAAAATCTTAGGAACTTTAAAGTATACGTTTAAGTGTGAACTTTTAAACTCAATCAATAGCATAATTCAATAATATGCAAAAAATAAAAACATTTCCGAATTCTCCTTTAAAGACCAGTAATAGCTTATAATTTAAACAAATGGTCATTATAACAGTACAAACTTTGATAACATAGTTACAAATAATATGATAAGCGAAAGAATTATCTTTTAGAAGCTCTGAATAAGTATTGTTGTGAATTAAATTGTTCATAATATTTAAAATTTAAATTCGGGAGAAGATTTTGTCTGGTTGCTTACTTCAGACTGAGGGATTTCGTTCTAGGCTTTAAAGTTTGACGAAAATTATTAAGAGGTTATTTTGAATGGTTATCTTGCATAAGTATTAGTAAAAACAGCGCATGTACACATGCAACGGGCAAAATAACAATATTAATAATAAATAAAAAAACACATATCACAGGTTGGTTTGTCTCTGTACGGTCATTTTTCGCACACGCGGGCTAATTAGACCGGGACCTACTGCTTAAAGTGAATTCCGAACCACTACAAACACCCAAGCCCGAGGCGGGAATCGAACCCGCGAACTGAAGACCACAGCAATAGCCATTAAGCCACAAATGGCCCACACACACATATCACACTTACATTCAATATCACGCACAACACATGTACAACGAAATGTGCACATATACATAGAACGCACTATAGCAACAAAGGATTGAAAAATTATGAGTACAAATTCCATCAAAAATTTTATTCAATAAAACTAAATGTTAGCATACTCACGTGCACATTCAGTAGAACACGGAACACATAATTATGTACAACATACAAGCACTACATATATACAACATACACTCATATATATACCATACACACAAGTGACACAAAATTAAAAAATCGAGCACAGACTCGGTCAAAAAATCTATTGTAATAAATTTCTACATATTCGCGCCCACGTAATCCATACATGTACATAACACGCACACTAACTCTATAAAATGGAAAAAAAAAACAAAAAACAAATTTAGAGACTGTTAAAACTAAAACTCACACGTGCATTCCATAGCACACAAAACACATACTTATAAACACACACAGAAATGTCATGCATGAAATTAAAATAAGGAAAAGTAATCTCGAAACTTTATATGTGTGTCTGCCAATAAAATTCAAAATACGCAGTAGAAATGCAGCAAAAATGTTACACGAAAAAAATATAAAAAATAATATATCCTAACAGAAATTTGATGTCAGGAAACAAAGTGTCGAGCAACCGAGTGTCGGGCAACTGAGTGTCGGGCAAACGTGCGTGTCGGGCAACTGAGTGTCGGGCAAACGTGCGTGTCGGGCAACTGAGTGTCGGGCAAACGTGCTTGTCGGGCAAACGTGCGTCGGGAAACCGGCGTCGGGAAACTGAGTTGTCGGGAAACTGAGTGTCGGGAAACCGTACGCCTCCCGTTTAAAACCCAATTAATACTTCCTGATTACTCTGAATACAATTAAAAGTAATTCATGATTACTTAGAATTGTATAGAATACCTTGAAAAGTAATTGATTACTTGTCATTGTAGTCTATGTTTAAATATGACATATTTAAGATTTTGGGTTTTTGACGGTTTAATCCGGTTAAAAGACGGTTTAAACACATGTCACGTCAAAAACCCAAACCTGCCTGAAAGCAAATAACTTTTAGCTTCACAATGCGTAAATTTTAACGCTAAAAACTTCACTACTTTCTTTGAAAATTGACAAATCCAAGAGATTTTAATCAAAAAATGGGAGATTGTGTAATATTGTTGAAATTACCGATTTTCTGGTTTTAATCATAAACATAATCATAACACCGAAACATAGTTTCTTTATTTCTTTTGCTGTTTACTTAAATGGGAAAAGTTGAATACAAAAGCATACAAAATAAAACTTTGAATGACATGTTGGATTCAAGATTATTTTTAAATTAATTTTTCAATAATTTTAATTTTCAATGGAAACAAAAACTTCCCATTTCAATGGAATTTTTTTTTAATTCAATGAAGGAATTTTCTCGGAGCAATTATTTCCAATATGCTGAGTTGCAGATTTTCCTCGAAATCACGGAGAAAGTCCACAAGCTCCGGAGCTGTTGGCAACCTTGCAATTGCTGACAAATTCGTATATTTCAAAAATTTCCAGTATAATCTTTGAGTTTTGTTATTTCACACCAAAAGTTATAAATATTTCAAGAAACGTGTATGTCCAGCTAATTTTTAACTTGTTTTGTCGTTGTCTTATCAAAGAATGACATAATACGACTCTGCAATATCTGTGAAAAAAAAAAGACTTAAAAAAAAGGTTGCAAGTCCAAAATTTAATACATATATTGTCTTTTTATCCGATAATTTAATTCCTTTGGCAATGTATGAATCTTCAAATGCGCGGAGGTCGAAAAAAAAAAACACATTTTGCGCACATTTTCTTGCGCCGAAGCGGAAGTCAAATGTGACCGTTTTTCAAATTTCAAAGGAATCAATTGAAAATTTTAGGAAAATTAGGAAAAACTTTAAAAAATAAGGACATTTAGGACAGATTTTAAAAAAATTTAGGAATTGTAGGAAAATTAGAACAACTTCGACCCCTGACTTTATGGCATCATTAGCGACAGACACAATTACGGATTACGACAGAATCAATTACTTGGCTAAATGCTTAATAACACTGATTTAACAGTAGCTTTTATACCGTAGCAGAATGTTTTGGAAATTGTTTCCAGTAACTTAAAGAAAGCTCTAGAATCTCATAGAACAGTAAACACAAATTAAAAGTCGAACATAAGAGTACATATTTGCAACATTCGATAGTCGCTCGGTTCCGAACCCACGATGTCTCGATCTGGCTTACGCACTACCACTGAGGCATCGGCAATCACCCTGTCATCTTGTTTACGGCATGGCTCTCTCCTCAAAAGGACAGCGACTCGATGTCCAGGAACTTCCTGCAACTAGGGTCCTCGAACGCGTCATCGGATCCTGATTCAGTGTCTTCTAGAAAGCTACTGTCTCACCTGCTACACCATAGTATCATCCAGCTCAGGTAAAGGAACATCTGGGTCGCAAATGGACAATATGTACCCTTCAGATTATTCCTAGAGGCGTGCTCAATTGAAATGCAGAGGCTCTAGAATGCAGTAGCCATCGTCGACACATCGAGAAAGAAACTACGTAGCAAGGAGAGTATCATCATGTTGATTATTCAAGCATGTTAGATCCGAATCTGACAGCTGAAAAACAGAATGACATCATCAAAGTACTTAAAAGCTTCTCAGAAGTTTTCGATGAAACAAGAAAACACACCGTCCAGAGGGCAACTGTAAAACATCGGGTCAACAATGGAGGCCGACACGCTACCATTGAGCCGTCGGCACTCTCCTGATTTGATCTTATTTGCGGCAGTTTGACATAGCAAAAAGCCCTGATAAAAGCCATGAAATATCTTTAATAAGATATTAGCAAAAAAAAAAAAAAAAAAATATTACTATAAACACTTACTCTGTACTACCTGTCTTTAGCGTCTTTACAGAAAAGTTTCTAATTTATTTTATCTTTATTACAATTTATTGAAATTTAACCTTTTGATAGGATAAACAATCGGAGAAATACACTTACTATCATTAAAATAAGCGTCACATTGCTGTTTTTTTTTCTTTTTTTTAACCTCAAAATTACCTATGTTCCCCAATGTTTTGGGCTAAATCCAATACATTTCTGGATTTTTCCGCCTTTATCGAATAATGTGGACATTGAGCATTTCTACGATCAGCACATTCGTTGCAAAATAATCAACCGATGAAAATAATCCATTTTATTTGGTTAAGTTATAGATGATAGTACCGACCCATTAACATAGAACACCTAACAGTCATAATGTAACATCAGATTGCTCTTTAATGGCCATTTCATTATGGTTGTCGATCTGACAGTCATAGATAATAGACCTATATCTGTAATCCTAGCAAGCACCACTCACCCAACTGTCAGCAAACGAAGACATGCCTTCATATACCTCGAATTCCCGCGAACGTACAAATGAGAAGTCTTTGCACCCTTGATAACAATGCAAGAATAGATTCAGCAGACTCCGAAGTACTTCTTACATATAATAAAATGGCAGTGCTCGGTCGATTGCGACCGTGTCTGAAACCAATATCAGCACTTCCTATTGGTGAATCTTGGAAGTTCCGGAGATTATCCCGAAAACATAGGTAAAACTGTCCAAATACAAATACGTACTTCTTTGCCTGTGAACACAACTGTAGAGCACGATTCACAAATAGAAACAATCCGCTAGTAAGTAGCAGCTACACGAAATGAAACTTTATTTATTCTATTAAGTTATTAGAATTGATGTTGTGATGCAATGGAATGAGTTCTTTTACTTGGCAATAATAATTTTTGGAACAAGATTCTTTATTTTGAACTTTTAGCTGCATCGCTTACCGTAAAATTCAATACGAAGGATATAATATATTAGAAAACAATATACTATTCTCAAACAAAATGCCTTTAAAATGGAGAAATTCTCGTTTAATTTAATAATTGAAAGGGATGTAAGCATAATTAGTGTGCTTTTGCTTGAATTAAAAACGTTTCATTTATTTACGTTGCACATTTTTGTTAAATCTTTTCGTCCTCCTTATCATTGTATAAAAGTGGGTCACCTTATTAATAATTGGTACAATTAACGAAAGATTCCTACTTTTCCTCAAACCTTTATAGTCATACATCATTACTAGATGCAGGAAACCGGCTTTCAAAAGGAAGAAATATTTACCCGTCAAAAAGATTTTGATGCATAATAACGAATGTGTATCTATAAATAACGTTCCGTCGATGTCAAAAAATGAGTTAAAAGATAAAATTATAGCTGGTTGAATGCATGAATTTTAATATTAATACAGTATTATATATAAAAAAGTGAACTCCCTTTGGAGAGAGATATTCTTTCAAAAGCAAATAGCCATATTTTTAATTAAACATAAGAGCTCATCAGAATATTAAGGAATTCCATTAACCAGATATCGACTTTCTTTAGAACAAGAGTATCAAGGCATGTTGATCGATATTTTCCCCTTTTCTAAACTTAAATGGCAATTCAAGGAGTTAAATTATATATATGTCTAGCCTGGAAAAGAATAGAATTGCTGTACATGTAAAGGTATTTCAGAGAGGAAATACCTGAAATCTATATAAAAAATGTACTTCAAAAAAGAATTTTACTATGCAATTTTAAAGGAAATTTATTTATTTTATTTTTTAATATATGTTGAAACCACAAATTAGGTCACGGCGTGCTGAAATCGAAATCTTTCAAGACTCCTGGGGAAGAAACATGGACGGTGAGGAAAAACGCAACGGAACGAGAAAAATGAGCATAAAAATATTACGTCAGCGATGATCGTCCATTAGTCCGGTGAAATCGACAAACTCTTGATCCTCAGGTTTAGAAGATCGCTAAGGATTGGTGGATCTAGCAGGTTCATGTGAAGGGAAAGATGAATGTAACCTCTGAATATGATGGACTGGTTGGGAAATTAAATAGGTTATACTATCAGATGTCTTTTCCTGCAATACATTAGACGCAATTTTCAGTTAACGTCGTTTCCCTACAAGATATACCTTGTAAATATTTGAATACGTTATCTTCTAACAGTAAAAAATTATCCTCTGCATTTCTTCTCTGAACTGGAAAAACATCACGACCTAACTGTAAATGTGGCGCAGAAAATCGGCCATTACATTAGGTAACAAAATGTTTTCACACATGCACCGCAGAGTTTTACTTTAAATTATCTATTCCTTAAGTTTGCCACATGGTTTAAAATTTGAATGTAAATCTTCAATTGTAGGAAGAACATGTCAATTCTTGTTATATCGCTCCTTTTTCGATATAATATTCTAATATAATGTGTTCGATATAAAGAGCTTTCTTTACTAAATAAAAACTTCATTGTTTATACCGTACGTAAACTTTTCCCTCGTACATTGTGATTCTCCTTTCTTATTTTGCAAATAGATTTATTCTTAAGGGGTCATAGGACTGTTAAACTCTCGATAAGTTACTAAATATGAGGGTTTTTCGATTTGGGCTCCTTTGTTTAAAAATATCAGTAAAATTGTCAATCTTTTTTTAAATGATAGCTAATGAGCGGCACTCTGAAGAATTACATTTAAAACTCATATACATTGACTGGATTTTAGAATGCAGTCAAAATAGCAACAATGTTTTTCTCGATTTCTGTTACTATCACGCATTTTGTGCAGTACTACAAAAAAACCTTTGGTTAAAACACAAAATTTTTTATTTTAATATAAAGATAAATACATTAGAATAAATCTGAACCTAAAATAATAATTAATTTAAATAATTTCAGTTTTTATACTTAAGTTATATTTAGTATACAAAATGTTGTGATAATTCACAATAAACATACTAAATAAAAATATATAAAATACCACTTCAGTTACACAAATTGAGGTTCAAATTACTTCCTCTACTTCGTATTGTTAGAGGTGAAAATTTTATAAAAAATATAAAGTAGATTTTAAGTTATGCTGCATAAAATGTCTGAAAATTGTATTATGAGAAAAACGCATTTTAGAATATTTTAAGCTTAATAAGCAGTTTATGTCATATAACTACACGATTAATCATTTGTAACACTGAATAAAAACACATTTCATGCAAAAATGACAGTAAAAGTTTTAAAATGCACCAGCTTCATAATAGTCACCCTTATCTTACATCTGCTGTTTACTTTTAATGTTACCATTGATGTTTACATGTAATGTTTTACCCGTTGTTGACATTTTAATGCTGATCTATTTTTTGCCCTATCTTACGTAATTATAGGAATTTGTTCTTCAAATTTGTTTTGAAGTGTTCAGAAACGTTTTAGCTTTAACATATATTTTTTTCAAAAAATCGAATTTTTTTACCCTTAAAGGGTCCTATGACCCCTTAAACATGTTTTCTTTCTTTTACTATTATTGAGAATTTCTTTCACTTGTCAATTTCTTTTACTTACATCGTTTATCGTAAAAATGTTTAAAAGTATTTTTATATATTTAATAAAATTTTATTATTTCGTATTATGTGTTTCTTTTTAGTACTTATGATTGCTTATACTACTCTTTGACAATCGCGAATTCACCCGACGGAAAGATTTTGCGGGCACCCGATATTCAGAGTTTCTTGGTAATCTCTTTTACGGTGTTTACTGCATTGGGCGAGTTCTAATTGTTTTTTCGAAATAAGAGGGTTGATGGCAAGGTCCCCCCTCGCAATTCGCAGTCTTTTGACTCGGCGTTTTACTATCCCTCTTCATAATTTTCCCAGAAGGAAAATTTCTACAGATAGTCCCTATGAAGTTTGGTTCACTATTGCCAGGACCTCTTCACGCTTTTAATAAATTCTGTGACTTTTTAGTATGCGTTATGTCCTATTTCATTTGCTAATCTTAAATTTATAGTCGAAGCATTTTGGTAGAACATTTTCGAACACATTTGAAACAAACAAACATTTTCATTGGATTGCATAAAGAATTTTATATTTATTAAAATAAAATCTTAGACTTTACATGAATTTTGTGAACAATAAATATGTTTCAAGAGGTAATGTAACTTGAAGACAACTATGCAAGATTTTCCTGCTAGCGTATTTTATTACAGAACAATTAACAAAATCATAAATTCCATTAATCTGTGGGCAACTGATTGTGTGTGCGCGCGCTCAAGAAATAAAACAGTTTTCTTAAATAAATAATGAATGTTTTTGAAGTGTGAGTAGCAAAGTTTTAGAGACAATAATGCAGTCAATCTTAGACATAAATACATTTTATTCTACATCATTTTAATTGAAATTTTATTTCGAAATAGCAGCATAAAGTAGTGACTTCAAGAATATAATTTGCAAAACATATTATTACAACGTATTTTAATATGGAACATAAGAAATATGTTTTCGATCACAGTTACCTAAAAAAGGGACTTGTAGGAATTGGCACTTTAAACCTAAGAATCAATCACAACCTGACAGGTTGCTGGAAGCAACACAAGACTTATTATAAGAATGCAACACAAGAGGTGATACCTATGATTCGTCTGGCCATGGTTACGAATATTAATTATATGAGTATTTTAAGGCTACAACAGTTTTTCAGTTTTTGTTTTATTCATCTTTTTTTTATTAATGAGATTTTATAAATGTTCTTTCTTGAAATGTTTAGTGTTTTCTAATAAAAAAGTAGATTTTTCACGTTTTCGAAATTCCGTTTATTTACGCTTTTTTATGCTCACTTTGAACCTCACTTCCTCCGTACCCAAACGTTTGCAACTAAGCACACTTGCATTTCAATAACGTACAAGTGGGACAAAGTTTCAGACCAGTGGTATCTAGCATCTGGTGCAATAACTTTCACATTCTATGCTTCCCATTTCAGATATTCACATTTTCCATTTTATCGACGCCAGCGATTAATTAAAGCATTTATTACAAGCAAAAATATTTATTTATGTAACATTTTTACGCCAAGACTACGCATTTCTTATCTCCTCAAAATAAGTAAAAATTCATCCAAGAGTAAAAGTTTGTGTACCGAAACGTTTGCATTAAATAAGAAATTCTGTCAATAATACATATATTCCTAGTACAACATTGCAGTCGTTAAACGGATTCAAAGTGCAATTAATACTTTTACTTCATTCGATGTAGATTCGCAGTTGTGGTTCTAGACTGTTGAGTATATGAGTCAATTATTCAAACTGTTGAATGTGGATGCAGTGATTCAGACCTCTTGCAAGGTGCAAGAGGTCTGACCGAAAGGTGCAACCCTTTCGGAATATAGTCAGTCGTTTTTAATTTAGAACTCTGTTTCTAAATGTTTAGCCTATTCACACTACCCCTACAGAGTTGCAAACAAACTTATCTGTGGATTTGTAATAGTTTTGAGAAAAGCTGCGGTACACATTTTTTATATGCAAATTTTCCAGTTTCATCTAGGAAGCAAAAGGGAAACGTGGCATGGATCCACAATCAGGGGCTAAACATTAAGTGAATTATGTACAAATAAATAACTTTGATCCATGGACCCAAGAAGAACTAACAAAATATCAACTCGTACAGAACTTTACCACTAATTACAATAATTATTACCAGAAATTCTTATGATGTAGTATAATAGATGTCGGTTAACACTAGATGAATTCATTTTATTTAGCAGTGGTTGATTTATATTGATAGTAGATGCGATCGATATCTCCTCAATTCATCACTCTCTCAACCGAATGGGTATTCTTATATAGAATGTAAGAGCTGATTATTTGCAGTTGAACTTTACTTCTGATTTCCCAGCACCCATAACGATTCAATGTAGTTTTCTAACCGCGTTAACTCAAACACACGTCCATCTTTTGTTCGTGAAGACTAAACGAAATTCGATTTCTATTACTCCTAAAATTTGCCGGCATGATTGAATGTCGTCAGTAATGGAATTTCTAGTGCTTTCACAAGAACATAGAGAAAGTGGGGTGTTCTTGGTTTGGTTCCGAAAGAAATTTCTATGGACTCCATAGAAAAACTTTCGAACACCAATATGCCTCTCCACCACGACAAGGTGACACCCCTTCGGAGAGGTTTGTTTGTGTTTGTGTTTGTGTGTGTTGTGTGTAGTGTAATATTTATTTTGATGTTACATCTCACATTTTCCGAAACAAGAAGAAAAACCTTTGCGCTAATATTGGCCATTATTGATAAGTACAAAGCATGAAACATTTACCGATTAAAAGAGTACTGTTTCTTTTGAATTAAGCATCACATTCTAGAAATATTTTTATATTAATTCATCCAGCCTATTTCTTTTGACAAAACAGGAATGCATATTATTCGCTATTTTAAGCTTGCTTCTCTTTATTTGAAATTAAAAGTTCGTGATTTATTATGAAACGGAATTTTTCAGCTTGTTTTCGGAAAATGTAAAATCTGAAAATTGAGATTACATACTGCTAATGTTTACAGGTTATAAATTATGAATCCCTTGGAATACAATGGCACTCTCTGACAGGAAGATGGCGGAAGCAGATAAGGAAAGATGGCCCTTCAAGACACCAGCAAACTGACCACATCGAAGCACATCAGAACTGAAGATCCCGACTATATGGAGACAAGAAATGAAAATGGCTAAAATTACCCCCATAACAGGAAAGGAAAACAAAGGGAAAACACAAGAGGTTGATTATGCGGAGATCTACTGTTATTTAAATCAAGAATATGTTGCATAAACTAAAGGTTACGATACCTATTTATTTTATTATAGGTTTACACTATGGAACACTATTAAAAATATTATATGCTATTAACATCGTGGGGATAATTTTGAAATCGATTGGCCGAAATATAGAACGCAAAAGCTTAAGAACATTTAAAAATTTCGAAACAAGAATGCGTTCTGTAGAATTTTGAAAGTATTACACATATAGACAATCACAGTACATATACACGAATACAAACACAATGAAATTTTAATACGTATAAAAATTTTGATATTGTTCGAAAGATGTATTTAAAACATTTTAACACAAAGAGAATAAAATAAATCGGGCTCACTTACCAATGAGTAGTTTGCCTGTTACCTGTATTGTGTCCAAACTGGTTGCACATTTTCCATCCACTTCAGGTGAAACATAGACAATCATAAGCATGAAAAATCATGATGTGCATTCAAACTCGTAATATCACCGACTAGGTACTAATCTTGCATAGATCATAGTCATAGATCATGGGCATAAATCGAACAACAGAGTCTGAAGTTTCAGGACATTGTCAATTCTGAGGTCAAGAGTCAAAATTGGTACATGGACATTGTTATTGCATCCCAAGAGAAAGCTAATACATTCAGAAAAGACTGTTTGTTGCGGCCTGAAATTGATTGCTATACTTTTCAGCTGCTTAGTTTTAAAAAAAGGCACCAGGTTGAAGGTATTCTTTTGTGACTCTTGTCTAAAAACCGAAAACGCATCTACAGTTTAAAAATTTCAGTTTAATTCTGCTGATCATTATAAATCCATAAATTAAAATATGATACTGTATGTTTGCATAAATGACAGAGTTGCAAGTTATCAAGTAAAATCGCTAGAAAACATCTATAATCGAGTATCTTAAATAATTGAGACTACATTGTAGTCAAAGTTACCAATGCTAGATAATGTTTACCTCTGTCTGAGGATAACTGATTTTAATTATGTATATTTCAAAAAAAAAAAAAAAAAAGACTGGGAATGACATAATTTAAATGTCTGAATCATACAAACAAACCTAAAGATTATCTGCAGACAAATATTAGATCAATTACACATTCGTCGATTGGTAATACCTCATTATGTGGTTTCTTAAACATAATGTCCTTATGCTTATATTTAAAAAAGGAAAACCTCAAGTAGCTACTTGAGGACATTATCGTTCAATAGACGACGTTCACATGAATAATGAATTTCGCCAAGGAAGCTAATAGCTTTAGTTTTTAAATACTTTTAAAGAAAACATCATGATATATAAAACTGTGGCAACTGGGTAAAGAAATATGCCGTCTGTTTTAAAGATTAATCCTTCCAGGTAATGAATCCTTTTGTAAAAGAAATAGATGGTACGTCTCTTGATAAAAATGCAAAAACCCAATGTCCATGGCAAATCCAGAATTGATAGTCAAAGCTTATACAGGGACACTGTAATCAGCTCAGATAACAATAGTCACCGGGTGAAGCTGGTTCTTTACAATTCACTTTAGAGGGAAGGCAAAGGTTGATATACAGCTCCAGCCGCTATAAAAGATTCTAGAAAACAGGTGTCAGTTTGAGGAAAACACAAGGTAGGAAGATAAAGGTGACAACACTAGATAATTTTAATAGAATGTCTAAGCTATAATTATTGCATGCAATACATTTTAAGTGAATCTTAAAACATTTTATCTCACTGTAAACACTTTTGTATCAAATAAGTAGACATTTATCTCAGTAAATTTTATTTTAAATTATTTAGGAGAACTGCACTCTGAATGGAACAGGAAATTGGATTTCGACATGAGGATCATTAAACATTGGCTTAGCTGATGAGTAGATTCATTATGATAAATCTTTGGAGGCTCTATAGGTCTGACTGATAATTTCAGGAGCATTTAAGAGTTTCCTTTTTTTATGTTACACATACAGCTTTTGTGATAAAGAAGTCGACCACATAATTCGAAGAAATTGTGTTTGTAAATAAGGTTTTTTTAAACAGGGTTATAGATCTTCAAGTAAAACAAATGCGTGCATTGTAGGCATCTGTGAAGCAAAGGAGATAACTATCGGTTGTTGTGAAAATATTGATGGGAAAAAATTAAAAGAGAATGTACAATAATGATGTCGCGTATCAGATTCAAATACTATTGATGTCATTTGTATAGGTCAATCGAATTAAGCAGTTTTACATATTAATCCACTTATAAAATGCGTTTATGACAGAAATTGCTTAATTTCTTTTTATCGTGTTAATTTTAAAGTTCAGAATGCATGTCAATCAGGAAATATCTGACTTTAAAAGGCAAGGAACAATTTCATAACTTATATGAGAAGACAATTATTAAAGATGCATGTTTATGTTACATATATAGGGTTAAATTTATGGGTAAAGGCTCGGTCAGTTTTCTCAATTTAAGTTTGTATAAATTTAGAGCTTTAAACTGACGTTATCTTGATGTGTTATGAATCGCTGAATTTTCGAAGGAGAAATTTTTAATTTTTAGTGCTACAAATATATTACAGTGAAATCTTCAAACGTTCGGTTTTCATATTAACGGAAAATGGTTTATTTTAAATATTTTTGACTGCAAAACTTTCTATATGTTAACATATTCCGTTGGGTATTTGGATATAAAGGTTAAAACGCATGCTATAGAGACACTTTCAAACCTTTGGGTAGAGGGGGCACAGTGGCACAACAGGTAGTTTTCCTATATATTAAATACTAATTTATATGAAAATACGGCATAAGAACGTTATTCTGTGTAGCAACACTGTCAAAGTAATCAATGTTAAATTTCTTCCCTTAGATGAAATTTTCATGAAGCTTCATTCCCATTTTTTTCTTGTAATCTCGTTCAGATAAGTCGGGTATTTCTAACTTTTTGGGTTTGAGCTATAAATTTTCATTTAGTAATCAATATCGTCTCACAAATTTAAAGCATAACTTTCTCAAATACACGCATGCAATATTTTTTCTTATTCTGTTATAAAACTTTGTGCAACTTCCATTTTCTGATTTAAATTAAAGCATTGAGGGGCACAGCAAGACATGTTGATTCGGGCACATTGATGCAAAGTCCCAATTATATTATATATATTATAACCCGCAATATCCCACTTTGTTTTGTATGAGAAACACTTGTATGATTCAATGTAAATAATGTCATTAATTCTTACATAAAACAAAGCTATTAATGCAAACAGATTTCAACAAGGATTTATTTAATCGTAGCCTTTTCACTATCGTTTTAATGACTTAATGACTTCGGGTATTTACCGAACTATTATGTAAATCCTGTTACTGTTGTATTATAATTTTTGAAAGTCTTCTATGTATGTAATAAGACAAATATACCCTAATTAAACGCAAACAGAAATTACAAAAGTTAACACTATAGATTCTTTTAAATGCACAATTCAAGCTTCTTTAATAAAATATCTCTGTAACATTCGTTGGAAATGAGATGGTATGTAAAAATAACCAATGCTATGTTAAAAACAAAACACGTTTCAAGCAATGTACCTTTTTGAGTAACAGTATGTGATACTAAGAAAGGAAGCACTTAATATATTGGAAAATACATATATAAAATCGAAGTTCGCATTAAAAAAAATAAAGGGCATTTGTCAGGATAAGACAACACACTCAGCTTCAATTCTGTGGCATAGAATTAAAATTACCAAAACATGTGATTTTTAATGAAAAACCGAAAGAACAGTGAAACATCTATAATTTCCTGTATCCGTCCTCGGTTATATCGTAAGATTAAATAAACTTTGAAAGAATTTTGTCGCCATTTATTGTTTGCCTTTTTTATTTCGTTAAACATTATGACTTGCAAAGAATATTCAATTATTAAATGTGTTTTCTTATTGCAAGGTTCTTATTTCAAAACTGATCTCATATCTTTTGCGTTCAATATATCAACATGTATTAATAAAATTTAACATATTGTAATGATAGAGTGGATACTTTATGTGTGTCACTCACTGTCACACTGTATCCAATGGGGTATTATAAAATTAGTTCTCCTGATGAAAATAATAAGGATAATTTTATTAAAATTTACATAATAAATTTCAGATTTTGTCAAGATATTTTCTGTATTGTTTAGATATTTAACATAAAATGCGAGCAACTAATTATTAAACAAGTAAATGTGTCACACTGCGCCCCCTCCCTTCCGTAATCATCCGATGCAATTCTATCTGTTAAAAACTGGCAAAAGCATATAATTATCTTTAAATCGGGATAATCATTTGAATTGTTTTATTTTATAGAACGGATATGGATATCATGATTCAGAATTGTACGATTTCGTCATGATTGATTTATCTCTGCTGACCTTTTTCCTACTTGTCACTTTCACGAATTAGTACTTTTGGACAATATCAGTGAGTTTCTTACACTTGTTCGGACTCGCCTAGCTAGCACGACGGGAAGACATTGTGGAACTTACCTCCTATTTCCGGCAAGTCCAGCCCACAGAGCACGCAGTCTTCGTCTGTGCAGGTGAAGTCGCCGCAGTCCGGAAGAGGTGAAGCGTCCCGGCACCAGCAAGCCATGCATTTGGCCTTCGACTCGTCCTCCCTGTCACAAAAACAAAAAGGGTCTTCACAAACGGACTTATGCAAGAGTATAAGTTCTGCCTCACCTTTGCACATCTCGCAAGATGGAGATGTGCCCTCCGCTTCAGGCACCACCGGCTGTGAGCTCCAAGTCTCCAACGCTTCAACACCGTCCAGCGAAACGTCACAATCCTGCGGATCTTCGGAAACTAACCTACAGGAAGATACATCACAAGCATTAAAATCACATCGAGAGCTTTCCTCAAATAACAATGCTACCTTCTCGTCGGAGTCGATGTTCTTCCTACTATACTTTCCGACTCCCAAAGCTTTCTTGACCCGCTTGAAGAACTTCTTTACCGCTTTCTTCATCTTTGATTCACCACAAACGACACAGGTAAAAGTTTAAGTGAACAATGAGGTTTGAAATTTTTGAACTGTTGTACTGTCGAAGTGTTGCCACTAACGCGTTTGCATTCTTCTAATCTTTGCACTTAACTGTTACTTTATTGATTACCTTAAACAATATGTCGTTATGGACTTTATAAACTCGATTCTCCTCACTGAAGAGAATTCTTTTAATTTACAGAAATATTTCTTTTGAGGGACAAACTGAGTTTACTAAGATTCTGTTTCGTCATATGTCCCTGTTTCCGGTTTATTAACTTGATGTTAGAAAATTATACCAAACTGGATTTCTTATGCATTGCGTTTCCTCTGAGGTAGTTATTAATAATTTAAACAAAATACTCTGCTGTGTTTTAATTTGAGCTAGGATTAAGAATCATTAAATTTTAACTACCAAACCATCCCTCCGCTAGAAGAATGAATTCTTTCGAACACAGTACTAGGGCCTACACCCGGCTGATATTGGAGTATTTGTAGCACCAATGCTTTGTCTTTGCACTCATAGACTCATAGATCATTTCGCGACGCAGTCAGAAAAGCACTGGATTTATTATGCAGTGGAACACCGTTTATACGTTTTTCCTTAAAGTCCCGGGAGGCTCCAATAGCGGTTAATGTTAAATTATTTCAGTTATACGTTTTCCGAAAATTCGAGATTTCTTTTATACGTTTTATTGTTCCTTAAATCAATAAAGGAGAAAATGAAAATGCGTTTTTACGTTTTATTTACACGTATCCTAAAATTCACAAATGTATTTTCAAGAGAGAACAGCGCATTAAAACTTTTATGTCGATTCACGAACCCGATCGTTTAGTTTACAAAAAAGCGTGAACGAAGAAAAAATCATTTTACTCAGTATCTAGACAACGTTGAGTATAAGCCAATAGTAACGATGGCATCACGCAGCAGATAACATGTCTTGTTGAAAGAGAAAGTGGAAGCTTAAAAATAATTGGATGAAAATCCACATTCAACGAAGTAAAAAAAAGAGCTTTAAAACTGGTTTAACCAATATAGAACTGCGAATTTGCCTATTAATGGCCCATTGCTTATTGAAAAGGTGAAAGAACTTTTGGAAAATCCTAATGCGAAATGCGTGGTTTTCTACAGTATGACTCTCTCTCTTCACAAGTTCAAATTACGACATGGCATAATTGGCAAAATCGATTTTGGGGGATCGGGTGATGTCGATTGTGAGACAATGTGATTAGATTAACAATTGTGATTAGATTAATTGTGATTAGATTAACAATTAGTCACCAGAAGTAATCTCTATATATAAATTGCTTGGGTTTGTGGGGGACTCCGTCCGTCCTCGATGGGATGTTTATTCATTGTTATAAAATAAGCGTTGCCATCTAATTCCCAACAAATAATATAGAAAAATAGAGTGTGTTGCCTTTACTTTTACGCGGTGTCACGTGCACAGTATTTGATGTAAATCGTTAACTTGCCTTTACTTTACGCTCTTCAAATAATAACATTACGCGTCGTTTTTCAAATTTTCTTGCTGGCAACGATTAATCCATTACATTTTGCTATGACGTCAATCAATCCATTAGTAAAAATGTATAAATGCCTTCATGAGGTTGAGAAAGAAGCCATCGACACCACGATCCTTTGCCCTGGGTAATTCAATCGGAATCGGAATTGAATTAGC
>Ga0068630_1000054_pt1 | contig 25987 bp, 22 predicted proteins | sample InSIn4gowninarea_FD_77433 | JGI IMG/M metagenome (GOLD analysis project Ga0068630, IMG submission 77433) | Clean room microbial communities from NASA Spacecraft Assembly Facility at Jet Propulsion Laboratory, Pasadena, California, USA -... ... | reverse complement strand
TCGCTGGATGGGCCATGACGCTGGCAGCAAAGAGCCCAGCAAGAGCAAGGAGGGAGAAAGACTTCATTTTTGTTGGATATGTGATAAGGTTTGGTTTCTTGAAGGAGGGGGAGGAGCTTGAAGGAACGAGGAATGTAGCTGATGATTCTAAAGTAGGTTAGGTTTTGGGAATCTTGCTTGTGCTGCGAATTGGTCAAGAATAGCAGGTTTCTGGCTCAACATATAGCCATCATGTCGCCGGTCTACGTTCAAGCCGGTGCTTTTGAGGAGCGTTCTCTTTCTCGTAATATCTCTTGAACAGACGACAGGCTTCCCACTTGGATAGCCAATGTCTGTAGCAAATGTGTAAAGCCGCCCTCGACTCGACCATGAGGTGTCTCAGGTGAAGGACAGGAGCTGTGAAAGTCTTGATGGAGAAGTCAGCTACAGATATTGAGGATATATCAAGGAGGAAAACGGTCAAGGCTGGCTGGCCGGAGTTGGATCAAGCCGAGGACTCCTTCTCGATCTCCTGCAAATTGAAGATGGTTGATGGAACGCTTGCAAATGGCGCTTGGCCAAGAGCTGAGATAGCTGGCCTCAAACAACTAACCCCAGCTTTACAGGCCTCAAGAACCATTCCAGCATCAGCCGCCCCAGCATCAGTCGGGCCCCCAGCGTCAGCCGCCCTCTCAGTATTAGTGTGTGGATTGCCTCTGTCTTACATTTGCGATTGTGGAGTGCCTTACAAGGGTATTGTTTCGGGACCTCGTGAATCAGGAATAGGATTACCATACATTATAATAGCCATTTATGTGGAAGGCTATCTTGGCGTTTTAGCGTACCTTGTGACTTTTGAGAGATATCTTTAGATTAACCACTCGCTTGTAGATTACATTGACATTTTCCTTGGACGATAAGGAGCGCATGCAATTGGGATTATCACAACTAGAACCTGAGCTCCTGTGAACTGGCCGCTGAAAAGGAAGGTATCTTACGCTCTTTTATGCGGTATCCCCACATCTCCTATACCGCAATCCTTACAAGCCAAGCCTCTGCACGTGATTTGATCCCAGCCAAGCTTCGAAGCATCACATATGTTAGCAGTGGTTCTTCTAGTTTACTATGTTTTGTATCGAAGTCTCTAACAAGCGCTCTAAGTTCTTTTGCTCTAAAGCAAAGCTTTAACAAGCACTTTGTTGACTCTCCCAGAAATGGCAAGGCACGTGAATATGGCCTGATATACCTGATGAGGGGCTCTCGAACCCGCCTGGCGAGTATAAATACCACTACGATCATACCTACCTCAGTAAGACCTTTGCAATCGTATATCGCCAAGTTGTAATATTACATCGTTCGTTCCGTCACCCTGCTGTAGACAAGGATCTTCTCAACATGCTTGCGCGCAACCTCGCACGGAGGGCATTGTTCACTCCTATCCGATGGAGAGTCTTTCAATCGTCGTTGTCGAACTCCCGTCTTACCCCCCGACAGGTGGAAATCGTTAAATCCACCATCCCCGTACTTCAGGACCACGGAGTCGCAATCACTACGCTCTTCTATGAGCGAATGCTGAACGCACACCCTGAACTCAAGAATATATTCAACATCGCTCATCAAGCCACTGGGGCGCAACCCGCGGCCCTAGCACATGCAGTGTGGGCCTACGCCTCTAACATTGAAAACCTGGAGGCGTTGAAACCCGCAGTTGCTCGCATCGGGCACAAGCACGCGAGCTTAGGCGTCACAGCAGATCAATATCCTATCGTTGGAGAGCACCTTCTCTCGGCCATCAAGGAAGTACTTGGCGATGCCGTGGACGAACCCCTGCTGGATGCTTGGACGGCTGCATATCAACAGCTAGCCGACATATTCATAGCTTTCGAAGATGACCTTTACCAGAAAGCCATGGAAACACCCGGCGGCTGGAAAGGATGGCGTAAATTCTTCATATCTCGCAAGGTGCGGGAGAGTGACGAGATTACTTCCTTTCATCTTATTCCAGTCGACAAAGACACCCTGCCAACTTTTGAGCCTGGTCAGTTTGTTAGCATCAGATGCTACATCCCTGAACTAGGCTTCTATCAACCAAGGCAGTACAGCTTGTCGGATATTCCCAATGGCAGATACTTCCGAGTATCGGTCAAAAGGGAATTCGCCGCAGGGATCAGGCCGGCCGGCCGCATATCCAATGTTCTTCACGAGTCCCTTCCGGAGGGGTCAGAGGTAGATGTCAGTATGCCTTTCGGAGAGTTTGTGCTCGACGTAAACACGACCACACCAGTTGTGCTCATGAGCGGAGGGGTTGGGCTCACCCCCATGATGTCCATGTTGAAGAAGCTCGTGGAACAAGGGAAGATGAGGCGTGTAGTGTTTGTCCATGCGGTGCGCAATGGTCGGGTGCATGCGATGAAAGAGACTCTCTCCCAGATTATCGCAGAGAATCCCCAGGTCAGCCGCGCAGTGTTCTACGAGGAAGTCAGTGACAGTGACGTGGAAGGTGTGGACTACGACTTCGTAGGGAGGGTCGACCTCAGCAAGATCAAAGAGAAGGTGGTACTCCCTGATGCAGATTACTATTTGTGCGGGCCACTGCCGTTCATGAACGCCCAACGCAAGGACCTCGAGAGCATAGGCATTGACCAAGGACACATTCACATGGAAGTATTCGGTGCTCCAGGCTGATTGGTGCTGATATCCGGGAATCCTTCGAAGTTTGTGCTTGCAGTTAAATTGCGACTAATCTGTATATAACTGTACTACCCGCAAAACCCTGCTTGATGGGAGTCCTAGGACAAATCACGTGTAGATGTACTTATTGCGAGGAAACACATTTTCAATAATGTTGTTGTCGTAGCAGATTAGGATGCCGCAGCGCCATCCGTAAAGCTTAAGAACAACAACAAATTACGTCTGTACGCCGCTCCAAGGCGCTGATACTATGGTCACGAGGAAGGAGATGAAAGATACAGTAATATGCTGAACGACGCCGTTATTTTCCTAACAGGAACTAGCGATCACGCACGAATTCTGCATATGCACATGCGGACTAGAAGCAACAAGGATGACCCGGAAAAACAATAGCCACGCCCCGCCTTATAGTAATCTTCGATTCATTCAAGCTTATGCTACACGCCCAATTCTATATGATATAACCTACGCACTTAGGTACATGTAGAACGGATAGAACAGCGATGATTTTGATATGAAGATATCTATATGCTAGTGTTGCCGAGTGTTGATGAATTTGATATAGTTTTCGCGTGGGGTCGGCCTTGCAATAGGAGTTCAAGTTGTTCAAGCCACAATTGTCCGCACTGCTGAGCCACAACACCCGCCGCGCCGGAACCTCAACTGACTTCACGTGTCAACTGGGACGCGTCGAGAATTCTATCTCGACATCACTCCTTGATGCGTTGGCGCTTCTATCAAAGCGCCGCCTGTGACGATATTCCTTCTGATGACTATCGGATCTAGCCTCTTAGCCACCGCCTCCTCTCAGCTAGATGGACCCGGTAAGATGGAGCATGCAGTGCTTTTGTTCAGCTCTAGCCGCCGTCGTTTCAAAGGCGGTGGCTGTGGTGCCGGAGCTGAGAACATCCACCGTCGGCAAGTCCTCACTCCGAGGAGCTATATAACTCCTCCCAACGACGATTGATCAATACGACAATCATCAGGTGTAAATTTCGCCAATGCCTACTGTCAAATACACTCCGCTCCCAGCAGACGGCGCCAGCATCCGGCTGTTGCGGCTGCAACCAAACTCAGCTAATGACGCCAAAGTTCAATGCACATTGTTCCATGCCAGCTTGGCAGATACGCAGAAAGCACAGTATGAAGCGCTCTCCTACACCTGGGGCAATGCCACTCGAACAATCGACATTGAACTCAATGGTACCATCTTTCCCGCAACCGTCAGTCTCGATGCAGCCTTGCGAGCACTCCGAAAGCCTGACGAGCCGCGGACACTATGGGTGGATGCCGTGTGTATCAATCAATCCGATCTTCAAGAGCAGGGAAGTCAAGTCAAGATGATGTGGGATATCTACAGGAATGCCGAACGTGTCCTGGTTTGGCTTGGACCTGAAGAGGGAGACAGTGTCATAGCAATGGCTGACATGGCTGGGCAAACGACACAGAAGAGAATCAGAACGCTGTTGACAACCAAGCGGGAGAGGCCTGCTCACTATAAAGGCGTTAAATGGTGCGATTGTAACGCCGGTAGGTGGGAAGTTGATCCTCCTCGCGTCGGCGTTCAGAATATTCTTGGGAGGCAATGGTTTACGCGGGTCTGGGTATGCTTTGCAATTCTCGGCACAAGATCCACAGTTGCTGACTCGATTTAGGTTCTGCAAGAAGTTGCGGCAGCAAAAGAAGTTTTTGTTGTTTGCGGGAGCCATACAGTCTCCGCCCAGGACTTCTACCACGAGATCACTGGAATATCAAGGCATTATATGAGCTTCCAGAAAACGATCCGCAACATTCGACCGGCCATTGAGTTTCTGGACTCCAGCGTCATAACTATCGAGAAACAATCAATTCCACTTCTCGAACTCATCGAGACTTTCAGGTCCTGGAATGCCACAAAGGCCGTCGATAAGGTTTACGCCTTGCTCAATTTTTCCTCTGATGCCTACAACGAACCGACACTGCAGCCAGATTACACCATTTCCGAGCACTTACTCGCCAGCAGACTCGTGCAGTTTGCCTTTCCTGGATGCACAATGGAGCCGCACGGGGACCTACAGTCCAATGCAGTCACATTTGAGATTGAGGGCTTTGTGTTGGGCACAATTAACGGAAAGTGGAGCGGCAAAGACAACATGAGATCTTGGACCTTCCAAACAGTGAACTATTCCAAGCAGTCACAACCACCGGATTTGACATTCAACGCCCGAGTATTGGAGCTCTTCGAACACCAATGGCAGATAGACATCCTCAGCGAGCGCCGGCTCGACCTTGACTACTACGTCTGTCTACTCCGTGGAGCGTCGAGGCCCACAGTCTTGCGCTACAAGGATGGGCAATTCACTGTCGCCATGATGGCTACTCCGCCGCCTACTCCATGGTCAAACGAAGTGCGTGCTGACCAAGGCTCCTATAAGCATGTTGTACGAGATCCAGATGTCCTCACGGAGAAGAGACCTCCGCTTCCTGTGCTCCGCATGACATGGTCCGATGTCGTGGACGCTTTATCGAAAGAAAGTGAAGGCACAATGAAGTTCAAGTTGACGTGGGATCCCTTCCGCCAGTTAACCTCTGATGAGGTGAAACGATACATATCGACTCCGAACGATTGGCGGATCCAATTGGAAGCTCGACATGAGTCGTTCAGGGAAATGGCCGTGCTGAAAAGAGAAGCGGGAGAACTGGAAGAGATCGTCACCTGCAAGACCCTCTCGATGCTGAACATCATGTTCAGGCAGGACGAAGAGAAGATCAAGAACGGAACATCCAAGTGGACAATTACACTTCACGACGCTGCAAAGGCGGGACTGCTCGGCACTTTGAGAATCTTACTTGATGCTGGCGCAGAAGTCGACAAGGTGGACGATGATGGCTTGACGGCGCTCCATCTGGCGGCCAGAAATGGCCACACTAGGATTGTGGAAGCGCTTTTGAAAGGCAAAGCCACACCCAACGCCTCCCACGATGTGGTGTGGACTCCGTTACATCTCGCAGTCAGAAACAATCACGACAATATTTGTGAATTGCTACTTGACTACGGTGCGAGCCCGAATGCAGAAGGAGACTCTATGCCGCCACCACTATTCAACGCCGTAGTCTTCGGCCAGTCTTCCATCGTTAACGCTCTCCTCAAAGCCGGCGCTAATCCGAACATTGTACAACGGGTCGCTCACCTCCAAGATGTGACGGCACTCCACTTAGCTGCAGAGTTGGGCCACACAGACATTGTCAAACTCCTGCTTGTTGCGGGCGCAAGGACCGACATTGTTACTTCATCAGACCTGCTCCCTCTTCATCAAGCTGCAATGAGTGGGCATACGGACACGGTGTTATTGCTTTTGGATGCTGGGTCGGATATTAATGCGCTGAATAGTCAGGGTGTGACGCCTTTGGATTTTGCCGTCTATCGGGGCCATGAGCGGACCGCCAAGGAGATACGACTTCGCGGAGGAATACATAAATTTCTTTGAAGCAATGTTATGGGGCTGGAGATTAGTTCTGTCGACGTACAATACAGCGATTAGCTGAGCTCAAACCGTGCTGGTCCATCTCCAATGAGCAATCAACTGCCCTTATCCAGCCCAATCCATAGCGGTATATCAGTGAATGGTATCATTTAAGTTGGACTGCAAGAAAGCGTGGCTGAAGAGTTTCCGTCTCTGATGGTGCTGAGCTGGGTCTCTCAAGCTGAAGATCCCGACGGGTGGAACATTGAATGTTTATATACTGGGGCCTTGATGAAAGCAGTACGCTGGCTGTATAGCTCCCGTACACTTTCAATATTGGCTAAAGAGACCTCATTCGGTCCGATACGGACAGTTGATCCGTACTTCTGGTGGAGCCGGTGTATCGTCTCTGCACGGTGTCCAGCGAGATCAACTAGAATCAGCCATTCTGAAGTCAAACGAGCTAGGAGAGGTCCTGGAATGTGGCGGAGAGGAGACAAGAAGCAGTTTTTGATGACCTGGTGAACCACTACTAACATATAGTATGCTTCCAACGGGCGCATAGCCTGCTGGAACTACCTCCACACGTGGTGGTGGTAGTGGTTAAGGCTAGATAGATATAGAGTTGGACGGAGCTACTCTAGATGGACGGGAGCTTTATGCAGCAGCTTGGCAGCTTGGCAGCTCGGGCAGCTCGGTCAAGGATCGTGGGCGCGTAACAACTTTTCATGTGCAACAGATCTACGAGCAAAACTATACTACATGTTTTTAAGCCTCTTATGCTCTATTATCAGTTCCATCGCAGAACTAGATAGGAACATCTACTGCTAGCAATAGCTTTTCGCAATTACGTGTTATCAATAACTCCTCCAACAACTTTTTAGCTTATCTGCGGAGCGCCGTAAGGTAATTCCTCTCTGCCACCGACCTAGGACGACGCTGCGAAAGGATTCACGATACTATGTCCAAGTCCGCAAGCAACCCTAAGAAACGGAAAATCGCATCTACCGGCTCGACTGAAGACAAGCCTAGCGGTGGCTCCTTGGACGTGAACAACTGCAAGCCCAGTCAAGATAAATCGCCGGCCTCTCAATTTTGCGACAGATGTAAAGCGGTTATTATCAACGTAGAGAAACACGGTCTTGGCACGAAAGTTCTCGAAAATGGAGACTTTGTGGTTGATATACCAATGGGGGACTCCTTTTTTTATTCGCTTAATCTTGATTTTAAGCTTGAAGATACATACCCGGAGTTCCCACAGCTTACAGCCTCTATGGCTGAAGGGTGCGGATTCTGTGGTTTCTTAAAACAGGAAATCATCGATCAGGCATCAACAGAAATCGCCCGCTTGCCGGAGGCTGCAGATGGACAACAAGTCAAAGTGGAGATCCACCACATGAAATATGACTTTGCGAAACAATCGACTCATCTCTACGGTATCGACAGGCTGGTCTCAACTGCTCTGATGACCAACAGCAGGGGCTGCACCCTCACGCACGAACTTTGTTTCGATATTATGACCGAAAATGGTAATGAGTATACCTGCTCCTGCTTTCATTTAGCTGCATCAATGGAACTAATCTAGCCTAGAAACACAAGTGGCACGCTTCTTCGGGTTATCTCGCCGAGCCATCGGAGCAGATACACTGAGTCCGCGGACCATGCAATTGTGTAGAGATTGGGTCAGAAGCTGTCAGAAACACGCCGCTTGCAAATCTCCCACAACGTTGTTCATGCCAACTCGGCTAATCGACGTTGGAGGTGCTTCATCTCCGGATCTACCTCGCTTGGTTTCTGTCAATAACAACGCCTCAGGTGCAGCCTATTGCACGAATTCTGACAAACGCGAACCGCCGCTCCCCAAAGAAATGACTCGATATCTGGCCTTCAGCTATTGCTGGGGCTCCCTTGACACTTGCTTCATCAGAACTACCAAAGATAACGTCCATCAACGGAAGTCTGGTATATCTCTTGACACTTTGCCCCAAAGCTTTCGGGATCTGTTTGTTGTGGCACGGGAGCTTGGTATAAGACTGGTTTGGATAGATCTACTATGCATCATACAGGATGATCCTGAGGATTTAGCTAGGGAGATAGAGAAGATGGACGAGGTATACGGCCAAGCCTACCTCACAGTAGCGTCAACCCTCGATACCTCTTCCCCTAACGGCATGTTTCACAAACGGTCCTGCAACAGGCCTCTATTCGAGGTTCCCTTTGCCACTTCTACGGGTCGCTCCATCGCCGGGTCGTATCTTCTCAGTCGCAGCATACCTCTCGAGTCGAGGCCTTCTTTCATGGTGGATATTGAGACATCCAACTACAATCGGCGAGGATGGACTTTCCAGGAGCGTTTTCTCTCACGGAAGATCTTATATTTCTGTGAAACAATGCTCTATTACGAATGCCAAGCGTGCGAACAGTCCGAGGACTCTACAGTGTTGTCTGAAAGGTCTCTTTGGCCGGCGTGGTGTCCAAGTGCAACCCTTAAGTCATCTGGCTTGAGCTATCTCTATGCCTTCTGGTATAAGCTCGTAGAGGCATACTCCAAGCGTCATTTAACATATAAAAGTGACAAATTGCCCGCTGTAGCAGGACTAGCAGCCGCTATGTCGCACGCACTACAGGTATCAGGGAATCAGGATACGTACTTAGCCGGTATCTGGAAGCAGGATCTCGTCAAAAGCCTTCTATGGTCTCGTAACGCATACGACGGCTGCAGCTTGTCGAGGACGTTAGATTACCGTGCGCCAAGCTGGTGCTGGAGCGCCTTTGATGGAGCTGGGGGAATCCGGTATTCTCTGGAACTCGTGGGCCGAAGAATGGAAAGCCAATGCAGCATTGTCGACGTCGCCGTGCAAAACAGGGACACGCAACCTTTCGGACACGCCACTGGAGGCTATTTGCAAATCACTGGCTGCCTACAGCATATTGACTCGATACGGCTCGTGGAAGCGCACGAACTCACCCAGTTGTGGGCCGAACAGCATTATGAGTTCTTGCAGGATGATCGAGTCGTCGCGACTGGTATGCTTGACTGCTCAGACACATGCAATTGTACCGACTGTAGGCAGCGCAGATCATCTAGAGAATACCACAAACCACAAGCGGAGCACGAGATTTGGGTCCTCCTGCTAGGAGCTGCCCACGTTGATCCGAAGGCCACCGATGTGGAAGGGTTTGATGAAGATACTAATAGAGAAAACACTGACAATAGCTCCGACAGGGGGTGTACCGACGAAGATACTGGGGAGGCTACCGACGGACATACTGAGGAGGCTACCGACGAAGATACCGACGAGGCTACCAGCAAAGATACTGACGAGGCTACCAACAAAGATACTGACGAGGCTACCGACGAAGATACCGACGAGGCTACCGACGATGAGGCTGCTTACGATGAGGCTGCTTACGATGAGGCTGCTTACGACGAGGCTATCAACTACGAGGCCCTCAACGACAACTGCTCATCAGATTCTATGCTGCTTGTCTCTTCAGATCCGTGGATTGTCGGACTTGTTCTTACGCCTGCAGAGCGGCCTGGAGCAGAGGCCATATACCGTCGCGTGGGTATGTTTTGCATAGAGGTATATCCTGACGGATTAATGGCCGGTGATCCCACTATCTTTAATAATCACGAAGAGCGGACAGTCACTATAGTGTAGTCTATCTGCCTGTACGATTATAGTGGTGCAAGATGATTATCACGTGGCAGGGTATATAGAACGCGTGTAGAGACTCTTTAGTTCGTGCGACTAGGCGTTGATCGATATCTCAGCCATCCACTGCTCTTGGATACGTTGCCAAAGCCATTCTTGTAAGGCTGAATATGAGTTGATAGCCTGCAGACCGCTTTACGTCCTATGCCACCGACCTTAACAAGGGTTGTGGTCCAAAGTCAGTAGGAAATCCTTCCTGTCTGGCCATTGTATGCGCAACTGGGTTGGATCTGCACAGCACATAGTACTATCTGGACCAGGTATGTATAGCTCGCTGCAAGATGAAAGCTCGGAGGTTTCTTACTCGAGACTCGCCTTCTGGGTCGAAGATGTTTGAAACATGGAGGCTAGGGGGTTGCGCCTGTCTCATAACCAATCTACACGAGCCACGATCTTGCACGTTGGTGATTCGAGGTCTTAGAAAGCTATGACGAAAGGCGTGGTTTCCAGGCCAGATCGCCAAGATTCCCTGACTGCCCAGTCAACGGCTGTTTACCACACCTCCCTTTCAAACACCAACTTAGGCAAGCTCGTTCTGCCTACTACAAGTTCCCCTACCTCTGTCAAAGCACTCACCACGCGCAAACATACAGTATCTTGCATCCGATCGTTCGATACCACGCACAAGATTCAGAATTTACACAGCACGGTTTCAGCAATGTCCTCGAACGCCCTATCAGCTCATGATACGAGCAGCCAGTCTGCTCCGAAGTCAGAGGACCAGAAGCCAATGTCTATGGAATACCACCGGCAGGTTCTTGAGTCCCGCCTGAAGGACGGACAGTAAGAACTACAGCTATGCACAACGCTAAGTCCTCGGGCATCTGCTAATTGAAAGCACAGGAACCAGCAAACTTACGTCTCTCCTTCTGACAACATAATGTCTCCGGCTACGCAAAAACTCAACGCTTTCAAGAGCAAGCAAGTCGGCATGATGAAGAGGTATGTTCGTTGGCGAGTCCGGTAGCGTCGAATACACGTTGACAAGCGCCAACAGCAAGTCGAAACCACAGTCACTCTTTGCGAAGACAACATCGAGGAACGCGGACGCCGCGAAAGAAGGCGCCATGTTCGCCGACATACCCAAGAACAACTAAGAAAGTCGAGTTCATGGGAAGCATAGAGTATAGATTGCGCTGGTAGCCTGCACAGAAGGGAATTGGTGTTGCATTTCGTTTGGTTCAGTGGCTGGGCAGGCTCGGTGTGGGTTTACATGGGGCGATTGGGGTCATTGCATGGAAGGTCGGCGTCCCGGGTTCATGATGCATGACAAGCTTGCATGCTACGCTTATGACAGGGATGAAGAATCACTTCGGACCTGGAATCGAGGTTTACATACGTGACTAGCTGTGCTTTCTGTTCTTCAATATACTCCTGATCCGTTGCCGAAGCCACAACAACCTCGAATACATTGCCCGCTTTCCGCAACGCGGAACCCTATACCCACTCATGACAACTCCCGACCCTGATCAGCAGTCGCTCCAAGATGAGATAATTGACCTTGAACGGCGCCTCCTAGAGGCCAAGTCTCGGCTGAATGTAAATGGCGTGGATGGGCCGCTCTCACTCACCGAGAGTAGCAATGGAGGTACGCTGCTCTCCACGACAATTACAACCAGATCGCTAGAACCTCCCCCCAGCACTTCACACGCTTCTCCTCCTCGCCGATTCCGCCCTTCCGCTGGGTTCATTTGCCTTCAGCAGCGGACTCGAATCGTATCTAGCGCACCACCGCCCGTCTCCGCCCTCCGCATCTCAGGTCCCTTCCTTCCACAGATTCCTCCACCTCTCACTGTCCTCGCTCGCCAGCACCGCTCTCCCATACACACTAGCGGTCTACCGACACCCGGAACTCATAAATGATCTGGACAACGACTTTGATGCAAGCACACCTTGCACCGTAGCCCGCCGCGCCAGCGTCGCACAAGGAAGAGCCCTGCTATCCGTCTGGGACCGCAGCTTTAAGTCACACTATGGATCCTCTACATCCCACGACAACTACAGCGCAGCAATAAACGCCTCAAACGCCTTCCAAGCCCTCCTCCGCACCCCGCCATCCGGCCCCCCAGAATTCCAGCCAAACGCGCATCTGGCGCCGCTCTGGGGCCTCCTGACGCGCATCCTCGGCCTCCCGCTCCACGAGTCCGCGTACCTGTTCCTGTTCTCGCATGTGCGGACTGTCACGAGTGCCGCTGTTCGCGCGAGCGTGCTGGGACCGTACCAGGCGCAGGCGGTGTTAGCGAGCGGGGAGCTGAGGGAGAAGATTCAGGCGCTTGTGGGGGAGATGTGGGATGTGAAGGTGGAAGACGCCGGGTTGAGTGTCCCGGTTATGGATCTTTGGGTTGGGAGGCATGAGATGCTCTATAGTCGGATCTTTAACTCGTAAAAGTGGGCGGCATGCGGGGGGAGTCCGTCTGCAAATGGTCTCCAGCGGTGGTGAGAGCTGTCAGGCAAGGTACTAGGGCTGCCCCAGGGGGATGCATATTGCTGTTTAAGATCCGAGACAGTTACTTGCTGGAGGACTGTGTTGGCCCAATCACAAGCACCCTTCCCTCTCTTCCCATTACCTTTCTTTTATTCAAACACGACATTTCAGATTCGCTTTGAGTATTGATCGTACGCCTCAGGCCATCAAGATCCTCACTCACGCTTAGGGGGCTTTGGTGAGAGATTCGTTCTCCCTCAAGGAAGGACTATCCGATGTATCCGGGGCAGTGTCAACTACAATGCATATAGGGAGAGCCGTCGGCAAAAGGGAGTTTCTAGCTAAGGGCTCCAGAGAGACAGAGAAAGCTCGCAACGTGGAACAATAGGATCTTGGAGAATAGATGACCCTCGATGTGACCCTCAGGATGACTCTTCCAGCTTTTTTTTTCTTTTCTTCTTCTTTTTTTGCACGCTAGACAGCCATAAAGACCCCCAATACCTACCTCGTGTATCTGGATCAGGTTTGTTGCACCTCGATTCGGCTGTGAATACTGAACAGCGCTGCTCCCCTTATTCCGGAAATAACTTCAGCGGAGCGCTTGGCGTGGGGCACTCCACTACCCCGCAAGAGGCGACTTCGTTGAGGTTGACCATCAGCCACCAATGACTCGTCACGATGGAAGATTTCACTTGGCAGGAGCTGACTGCCGCTCTTGCGCACTCAAACATGGTTCACAAGCCACTGACATTCGCGATAGCGCAACAGGTACTCTCACTGGCCAAGGGGCCCTCATCCGATCCCTTCGGATGAGGGCCACAGTACCTTGCAGCGCACTTGACTGCACATAAATATGCTTTGACCGGACCAGTGCAACTTCATCAAGCTTCAGTACTGGCATTTCTTTAGTTAGAGTACATCAAACTTCGCTCTACAGCTCCTAGATTCTCTCGAGATATTAGCAGCATCGTGTCGTTACCCAAGGGTACTGAGATGGAGCCCAACGAACGTGGCTTCTCTACTTTGGCGGCCATTAGAGCCTATCTCCCAGTTTTCCTCATAGTCGGCGTAATTCTTCATCTACTACGTAACAAGTATCGCCCAGTATTACGAGACATTCCAGGCCCTACGATTGCGGCATATACGAAGCTCTGGCGACTCTACGACGTCCGCAAAGGCCAAGCACACCGCACAGCCATTGAGCTGCATCGCAAATACGGTCCACTGGTGCGGATTGGGCCCAATCATGTATCCGTCGCGGACTCCAAAGAGATAGCGAACATTTACGGTTTGAAAACAGGGTTCACCAAGGTATGACAGCTCCCCAGATGTAGGTAGCTGTTGCTGAAAGCGCGTGGACCGGATTCTACCCGATCCAATGCATTAGCTGGCAGAAGAAGCCCCAGATGAACTTATTTTCGACCCGCGATGAGCAGTATCATCGGGAGCAGAAGCGGCCGATCGCCAGTGCGTACAGCATGACATCCTTGCTTGCGAAAGAGGATGCTGTAGATTCGTGTTCCTTGCTGTTCATGCATAAGCTCGGCGAGTTCGCGGCGCAGAAGAAGCCAGTCGATCTTGGAGCTTGGCTGCAGTACTACGCTTTCGACGTAGTGGGCGAGTTCTCGTTCGCACAGAAGCTTGGGTTCCTGGAGCAAGGAGCGGACGTGGATGATATGATGAAGAGTATAGAGGGCATGCTGGTAAAGCTAAATCTAACTCTGGCACTCATTCTCGCATCATACTGAACTGTGTCAGGTCTACGCCAGCCAATGTGGCCAAGTCCCAGAGATGCACCCAGTGCTCCTCGGCAACCCGCTCTTCCCGATCCTCTTGCCAGCGATGGAGACATGGAACCAAGTCCTGAATTTCACTCTTAAGGCCGTCAACTCCGTGAACAAAAAAGGCAAACTCGACCGGGACGGCGAGCTCGACGCGGCAGCCCTCGAAGCACAAGGCGACATGCTCTCACGCTGGTCCTTCGTCAAGCTCTCGGATCCAACCAAAATGAGCACCCGCGACATCATCGTGCATCTCTCGACTAACGTCTTCGCCGGTTCCGACACCACAGCAATAGCTCTGCGAGCAATCATCTACTTCCTGATCCGCAACCCCTCCACCATGCGCAAGCTCGTCTCCCAAATCGACGAAGCCGACAAAGCAGGCAAGCTAAGTCACCCCATCAGCTACAAAGAAGCCACGACGCACCTGCCCTACCTGGACGCCGTGATCAAGGAAGCAATGCGGCTGCACCCGAGCGTGGGGCTGCTCCTCGAGCGGCACGTGCCGCCCGGCGGAGCCCAGATCTGTGGGCGCCACATCCCTGGCGGAACGATTGTGGGCATCAACGCGTGGGTGCTGCAGCACGACCCTGATGTATTCGAGGACCCGGAAACGTTTAGGCCGGAGCGCTGGATCGAGGCGCCGAAGGAGAAGCTGAGGGAGATGGAGCAAAGTTTTTTTGCGTTTGGGGCGGGGACGCGGACGTGTATTGGGAAGAATATTAGTCTGATGGAGATGAGTAAGGTGGTGCCGCAGTTGCTGCGGGAGTTTGAGGTCAGGCTGACGGAGCCGGAGAAGGAGTGGAGAGTCAAGAATGTGTGGTTTGTACAGCAGGAGGGGCTAATTTGTGATCTCATAAAGAGGCGGTGAGAGAGAAATGAGTAGTTCCAAGCCAATATTCCTACAGTTCTCCTCTCTGCACGAACCTAACCTCTGTATCTTACAACGCGCCTCCTAGTATTGTAACAAGCCACATTGCAATCCTTACATGCAGCCCCACTCTTCTATCTACCTTCGCATAATCATCCCTCTCCATTACCGTCGCATACTCCTGCAACCACTTCTCCTCATCTCTCAGCCTCCCCATCAACTCCCGATCCCGCGTAACGATCAGCGCATTCGCCTCCAAATCCAACGAATAGCTCCTCTTCGTATAGTTCGAGCTCCCCACCAGTGTGATACTCGGCGCCTCATCGCCCGGCAGTGTCACCCACAAGCCCTTGGCATGATACGTCCAGCCCCCCGGCTCGTTGACGGTGCCGCGCCGCCATTCTTTCAGCGTGATCTGCTGGCTCAGCCCAACGCGCGACACGGCATCCAGGAAGCGTCGCGATAGCAGCGTGTATGCGGCTGGAAGCATGCCGGACACGCCTTTGCTGCCATAGAAGCCGTTTGCCCATGGCGAGGCGGCGATGACGGTGCCACGCGCTGGATTGGTGGCGAGTAGGAGGCTGCGGACCTCGGGGGTCATGTTGAAGTAGCCGGCTGTGAAGGTCCAGCTGGAGCGGGCGAGGGCCGGTTTGGTCAGCGCGGTGAGGACGGTGCGGAGGGCGGGGAGCTCGGTCGAAGTGTCGGGTTTGAGCAAGGGCGTGAACTGGAAAAGGGGGTAGACGAGCGTCTTTGAGGTTGTGGGTGCCGGAATGACTTGGGTGCTTGGACGTATCAGCGGGTCGAGTATAGTTGCTGCCTGTTTGATGAAGCCCTTTGGGTCTGTGAGAGGTGGGGGTCCTGGATTTGTCGAGGGCCACTCCATCGTGTATCCAGAGGCTTCATCTGGGTTAGGCTGGATCCGGTAGCTGATGCTGCTGACAGCGTCGTGGATGCGTTTGAAATAGTCAGTGATCTCTTGGGACGAAAATCCATGATATCTATCTTGACGGTTTGTGAAGTAGTCGTTGGAAAGATTGGCCCTACCGCTCTTGTCAATACAAGCTGCAGTCATGTGACGGAAACTTAGAATAGCTCGTACCCTGACATAACTAGTTCATCGTCTACGCCGTAAAGCTTCATATGCTGCAGACCCCAGCCCTCATTGATGCGCGGGGGTATGACCTTCTTACGAATGCCAGTCAGGTTCGGTGTATGGAACATGCGAACCTCGACTCGGTCAAGGCCGAACTCCGCTACGAGTGGAGCTAGCAACGAAGCACACGAAGCTTTCGGCGTCCCTCTTGTGCCTCGAAGGGCATCTGTGAGGATGGAGACTCTCAGTTCAGGATTGCTTTTCAATGCATCGCGAATGACTGATATCTTTCAAGGTTAGCTAAGAAGTATCAATGCTTGCTCTACAGCATACCAGTTCATCCTCAGTCTGCCCAATATACAGAGTAGATAGGTAGATCCTTCGTTTCGCCTTAGAGATTTTGACCTACTTATTCCGGGGTCAGCAAAGATCCAAGGATGCACGCGACTCCGTGCTTTTTGGGTTGACAAGAACAGAAATGGATGCCGACGCTATAAAACTGAACAGTATGACTTTTAACGGCGAGTATGGGAGGCCGATTTACTGACCTTAAGAGTCTCATAAAATTCACTAGGAGTCTGTAAGATTTGTATCTGCCCAGGCTGAACCTCAAATCGTGGTGATATTCTGTCCAGCTCGCTGGTAAGGCCCCCCAGCATCGATACGGGTGATGGAGGGGGTTGAGCGGGTGCCGAAGCGCTCGAGGTTGAGTATCTCCTTCCAACGGGGCGAATGGGTGCCGTCGGGCGGGACACCAGATGACTTCTACCTCTTGTGCATCTTGCGATGCTCCGAACTATCATCCTCCACTTAACCTACCGGCTCTAGAAACCACAACTGATGACCTCGGGAGATGTGCACACCGAGGAGAGCTTTGGATGTTGCTGGCTGGAGCTACCTGTTCTCGCTGTAAGATAACCTGACAAACCTGGATTTCGTCCCGCGCTTAGCCTTTTCGGTCCACAACCCGGACCGCATCATTGAGACTGCCACCTCCGCCGTCCGACTCCCAGCAGGAAGCTCACCCAGCACGATGTCTACAATACTAAGAACGCTGCGCAACTTGCGCCAGATTGGCTTCAAGGTAAGTACTCCGTAATGCTGCCACAGGACTGTCCACTAAATACTGTTGCACAGCAATATGGCCATCAGATGCAGGTACGCCTCCACCTACCGATACCTGCAGCAAAGGAGTAGCACGGCTTACGACAAGCTCTCGCGAAATAGTATATGGGTTAGCAGAGTCTTAGCTCCACAATGGGGTTTATGGAGCTCATCCGCGCAACAGGCGATACGAAAGCCGGCACGTTCATCGCAAAGGACCGCTACGGCAACAGCTACTACGAGAACCTCGCGGACGAACTACCATGTCAGTCGGAGCCCATATGTTGCCGAGGCCGCAATTGACCTAATGGCGCAGTGAGAACGCGATGGGTGGACTACAAAGACAAGGAGTTTGATCCGTATGTGGCCGACAGCCGTCAGTGTGGTGCGGGTTACTGATGCGTTCTGTAAAGGTCACAGATAGAGCCAGGCTGGTACGCTGCAGCATGTGGGCCGGATACTTTGTAAGAGTCTTACTCATTGCTCCTAGGCATGCCTGGATGTCGTATCTGGTGGACAAGCCACCAACCCAAGACCCGATTCTCCAACGGCAAGTACGAGAGTGGGAGCCAAAGGAACATAGGCCATGTCTCACATGGAGTCGATCAGCATACAAGCCGTTCAGCACGTAAGCCTTATTTTACTGGCGAGTCGGACACTTTAGGAGAGCCGGCTGACTGTGCTGCCAGAACCAAGAACAAGTTCGCTACCTGGACGCCTGTTGCGAAGGCACGCGCGTAGATACACAACTTTCCGTTCAAGCTTGCATAGCCTTCTGTATATAGCTCATAGTCAGTTTCCGGAACGGTTTTCTGACACCAACCAAACGGAGCGTATGGTTTTGCATCAGACAAGCCCACGGTGGGCGAAGAATGCACCCTCGAATGTTGCTGCACTCATCCATAGCTGAACCCGCTGCTGCAGAGCCCTCGCAGGCGGAAAGGTCAATCTCTATTGGGTTTAGCCCGCCTTGTTTATATGAACATAGTATGGGTGCCTGTGATCAGAACTTGTGCCCCGCATAGTCTGGAATCTGAGCTGAGTGGTCCCATATATCAAACGGACCGTAGAGTAATTCTTGTCCGAGGAGCATTTGATGCCACCTGCTGGGATCTCGAACAAATATCTGCAAAGTCTCTGCTCTATGATGCGATCTGTCCTGTAAAAATTGCCAGACATTGAATGATCATAACACATCACCTTCGTCTGCTCGAGTCCGGTCTTCTGCTGCTGATGGCTGTGCTGTGCAACAACCCCTCCAGTTCTCCAGATCTCAGGCTCTTGGCATGTAACCTGTCAAAAAACGTCAGGACGTCACGCCAAGCCCTCAAATCTTCAACGGGCGATCTCGAGCACCGCGCTACAATTGCTTTCTGCAGGAACGCTACGGTCCTTACCCGACGCATCCGCTCCTTCACCCGTAGACGGACTGTTTGCGGAATGTGTAGAAGTCTTCACACTGAAGAATCGGCGAGGATACTGCGTTGAGCAGACGGCGGCGATGTTTGCTCAGTGCCACGGGCCAGTCTGGCGGAAAGACGACTTCTCCAACTGCTTTGAGCGAGAGTAGGCTTCAGGTTATACATTTTTGAGAGATACGATCATAGCTAATGGTGCTTTACAGCTTTTTACAAACCCTGTTTCCGCTCCTCGTATGCGCCGTATCGCTGATCTACCTCTCCATCCAAGTATACCGGGAGGCGAAACGGTCGAAACACTACCAAGCGTACAAGGCACTGGACAGTGTGCATCACGTATGGTCTGTACATGTCCCAGCGGATCAACAAAATGGCAATGCATCCTACCACGACGACACAGATAGCGACGATGAGTTTGAGCGTAATGAGCACGTCGCACTACACCCAGCCCGCAGCCAAACGAACGAGTCTATGATCCAGGTGGACAAACCACGAGGCGAAGTCTTTTTGGTAGTGGTGGAAGAGCTAGCTGTCCTGGGCGAACTTGCGATCCATGTTGCTGTGTTAATAACCGGAGCATGGGGTCATAAGGGAATGGCGGCAGCGGTTGCAGGTGTGGTAGTCTGGACATATGTCTCTTCTCTTGCTTCGGCACGTCTACTACTTTCGAGCTCGAGCCGATTCACATTTCCGCGGCTCTGGTACCACACAGCCTTCATATACGCCTTTCTGTGGGTCTTTACGGTTTTACTTTTTCGCTCAGCAATAACACATCCTCGATCAAGGCTTGCACAAGTCCTGATGGTTTCTGACTTTACGCTGGTCACCCTTCTGGGTTTAATAGCGTCCACTTCACGGAAAGGCAACAAAACTGTAGAGCTAGAGTACGAGGATAACCTGGAACCATCAAAAGAGCAGACTGCAAGCGTATTGTCTCTAGCTATCTTTGGGTGGGTTGATGCAATTGTGTGGAAAGGATACAAGAAGACGTATGAACTATCTGATGTGTGGAACCTTGCGCCGAAGGATAAGGCGGCCGCAATTCTCTCAGACTACCGACAGCTTAAAAAGACGAACTCCCTTGCGTATCACTTACTAAAGTACTTCCGAAGAGGTCTTCTCATTCAAGCTGCGTGGGCTGCGTGCAGCGGTTTCCTGACTTTCGCGCCTACGCTCTTACTCAAAGCCATCCTTGAGTATGTGGAGAACCCCGATTACACGCCGCGGAATGCCGCCTGGTTTTTTGTCATCCTACTTTTTGTGTCCGGATGTGCATCTGCCCTGGCAGACGGCCAAGCGCTGTGGATCGGACGAAAGATTTGTATTCGGCTTCGAGCTGTGATCGTTGGAGAGATTTATTCAAAGGCTCTGAAGCGCAGAGCAGCGGCAGGTGCCGACAAAGTACTTGGAGAGAAAAAAGAAAAGCTAGATGAGTCAAAAAGGAACCTGATGAAAAGGGCAATGTCTTTCCGCCGCAAGAAGAAGAGTGATAACGGCAAGACGGACGGTAGCACGCCACCAGATGATTCCAGCTCTCAAGTTACCTCGGGAGCCATAATCAACCTCATGGCTGTCGACTCCTTCAAGGTTGCGGAAATCAGCGCTTATCTCCACTTCTTGTGGGCGAGCGCACCCGTGCAGGTCATCGTCGCCGTTGTCCTCCTTTACAGGATACTGGGCTACAGCTCGATTGCTGGAATCGGTATGATGGCTTTCCTTCTGCCGATAAACCTTCTCATCTCCAAACGCTTCGCGGCCATTCAGAAGAAGATCCTCGCGGCGACCGATGCACGGATACACACAACGAATGAAGTCCTGAACAACATCCGGATCATTAAGTACTTCGCGTGGGAGCAGCGCTTTATGGGTCTCGTCAATGAGAAGCGCTCAACCGAGCTGAAGCATCTCCGTATGAGATATACATGGTGGGCGATTGCTGCAACCATCTGGTCAGGAACGCCAATTCTAATCACCTTCCTGTCATTCTTCATCTATACCGTGGTAGAGAAGAAAGCTCTCGTTCCGTCCATTGCGTTCACCGCGTTATCGCTTTTTCAGATATTGAGGATACCTCTTGACCAAATCGCCGATATGGTTGCGCATGTCCAGGAATCCAAGGTGTCTGTGGATCGTATCGAGGAGTATTTGAGCGAGCCTGAAACCGAGAAGTACAAGCAGCTGAAGAACGAATCAGTGGATGAGGACGGCAATCCTATCATTGGATTTGAGCATGCCACCTTCTCCTGGGGCGGCAGGGATCTCGAAGACAAGGACGCCGCAGATGCCTTCAAGCTGATGGATCTCGACGTGAAGTTCCACAGCGATCAACTGAATGTTATCGTCGGGCCAACGGGGTGTGGAAAGACGTCGATGCTCATGGCTCTGCTCGGCGAGATGACCAAACTTGAAGGCAACGTCTATTTACCAGGCGCGCGCAGTCGAGAAGATCTGAAGCCCGACCCAGACACCGGTCTGACAAACAGCGTAGCCTACTGCGCTCAGCAAGCATGGCTCGTCAATGACACCATCAAAGAGAATATCCTGTTCGCCAGCCCCTGGGATGCGAAGAGATACAAAGACGTCATCGTCGCATGCTCTCTTCAGAGGGACCTCGAAATTCTGGACGATGGAGACGAGACCCTTGTGGGTGAGAAAGGTGTTACCCTTTCTGGCGGCCAAAAACAACGCATTTCTCTCGCACGCGCACTGTACAGCAGAGCTCGCCACGTACTACTCGACGATGTGCTGAGCGCCGTTGATTCTCACACAGCGAAATGGATATTCGACCAGGCCTTACTCGGCTCCCTGATGTATAACAGAACATGCATCCTCGTCACTCACAACACCGCGCTCTGTCTACCGCACTCGGACTTCGCAGTTGTTCTTGACAATGGTAAAGTCGTCGCTCAAGGATCGCCAACCGAAGTCATAGACTCCGGCAAATTGGGCGAAGACCTCTCTAAATCTAGACCGACGTCTAAAGCACCGTCTAGAGTACCGTCTAGGGTGCCATCGGATGTCGGCGGCGAAGAATGCCTTGGAGAGACGACCCGGCGCGATTCTGTTAATGGCGACATCAATGGCCACATCCACGACGCTAATGGCTCCTTGGATGCGTCGAAGAAGCCTAAGGGAAAAGACGCGCAAACAGAGACTAAAGCCGAAGGAAGCGTTAATCTTAGGATCATCTTTCTGTATCTTCGGGCTATGGGACCCTGGTATTACTGGCTTGTTGCTGGTTCTGCGTTCATAGCCCAGCAGATTGCGTCTGTGGTGACCAACGTCTGGATACGTGAGTGGGCGAACTCCTACACGACAAAGGGAATCAGCGTCCTTGACGCTCATGCGAAGTCGCCCCTTACCCACATAGGCACACTTAGCGGTCTGGGGTCATGCCTCACTAGCGGTACATGTGTATGGAACTTGCCACTGTCTTCAAACCACCAATCTCCACACAACCAGCTGGATATCTATCAGCTCTCGCTTGCGTCAGACAGCAACGACGTCGACTCCGGCTACTACTTGGGCGTGTATGCGGCCCTCGGCCTCGCCTTCATGTTCATCACTTTATTTAGGGAGGGAATCCTGTTCGGAGGTTCGCTAGCAGCATCCCGACGGGTCCATCAACGTCTCATGGAGTCGGTAACTCATGCAAAATTCCGATTTTTCGACTCAACGCCTCTCGGCCAGCTCATGAATAGGTTCTCAAAGGACATTGAGTCTGTCGACCAGGAGATTGCTCCAGTAGCAGTTGGTGTTGTGCACTGCTTTGCTTCCATTGTCACAATCATCGTCTTAATCTCGGTCATCACGCCCGGCTTCCTCGTTGCATGCGTGTTTATCAGCATCCTCTATTTCCTTATTGGCATGTTCTATATCAACTCTTCTAGAGATCTCAAGCGACTGGAATCAGTCCAGCGAAGCCCGTTGTACCAACAATTCGGGGAGACCCTATCGGGTATGACAACTATACGTGCATATGGAGATGAGCGCCGATTCATCCGGGAGAACCTAACAAAGGTCAACACACACAGCCGGCCGTTTATTTACCTTTGGGCGGCGAACAGATGGCTCGCTGTCCGGGTCGATATAGTTGGTGCTCTTGTCGCCTTCTTTGCCGGGGTCTTCGTCGTGCTCAGCGTGGGCCGCATCGATGCGGGCGCTGCAGGTCTTGCTATGACCTACGCCGTTACCTTCACGGAGAACGTTCTGTGGTTCGTGCGGCTCTATGCTTCCAATGAGCAGAACATGAACTCAGTCGAGCGCATCAAAGAGTATCTGGATGTGGAGCAGGAAGCCGCGCCGATAGTACCGGAGAACAGGCCACCAGGCAACTGGCCGAGCAAGGGATCAGTGGAGTTCATCGGCTACAGTACCCGATACCGTAAGGACTTTGACTTCGTCCTGAGGCACCTTACTTTCAAGATTCGTCCTGGCGAAAAAGTCGGTATCGTGGGGCGAACAGGTGCCGGTAAGAGTTCACTGGCCTTGGCACTGTTCCGAGCTCTGGAGGCGGAGGAGGGCAAAATCTTGATTGATGACATTGATATCGGGTTGATCGGGCTGCAGGATCTGCGGGAGAACATTGTCATGGTACCGCAAGGTAAAAACTATCCAAGTTTGAATCGTGTGTACTCTACTGACCCACAGCAGATCCAACCCTTTTCACTGGCACAATCCGCAGCAACCTCGATCCCTTCGGCCTCTTTACCGACGAAGAAATCTTCACCGCCCTCCGCCGCGTTCAGCTCATCGGCGCACCAAGCTCATCACAAGTGACCTCAGCAGCACCCACACGGCCCAGCACCCCCGGACCAGCGCTGACAGTCACCGACACCCAACCCTCGAACCTCGACGGCGTACCCGAAATGCCGACAACAGACCTTCTCGCCGCCAGTACCGAGAACAAGAACATCTTCCGCACGCTCACATCCCCCGTCTCCGAGTCCGGCTCCAACCTCTCCCAAGGCCAACGTCAGCTCCTCTGCCTCGCCCGCGCGCTCCTCAAGAACCCGAAGGTGCTCCTCATGGATGAGGCCACGGCCTCGATCGACTACGCCACCGATGCCAAGATCCAGGAGACGATCCGCGAGATACGGAACACGACTATCACGATTGCGCACAGGCTCCAGACTATCATCGATTACGATAAGGTGCTTGTGCTGGATAAGGGCGAGGTGGTTGAGTTTGGGGATCCGTGGGAGCTGGTTAAGAAGGAGGAGGGTACATTTAGGGGAATGTGCGATATGAGCGGAGAGTTGGAGAGTTTGGAGAGGGAGGCGAAGAAGGCGTGGGAGGGGAGGAGGTTGGTGGATGATAGCTAGTTTGATTGTGTTGTGACATTCGCTATGGCATAGGCAGTACAGAACATGGGGTTAGAGATTCGCGGACGTCACTGATGCGTAGAAATGACGTTCAGCAGCATGAGAAGTCATACACGGAGTCTATCATTGGGGGCACTTTGGGCTGTGTAGATATCTGGCGCATGGTTAGGCGTTATCTTCCACATTGTATATAGCATTGCATGCTGTCCGCAGCTGTAATCCACTCTAGTACCTTTCGAAGGCAATGACTCAGATGATAGTACAGAATCTCATAACTTCGCTGTCTGATTAACTTTCTCGTTGGCCTGCCTCGCTGCCTTCTTAGCCGCCTCCTGCTCCTCATCCCACGGGATTCGCACAGCCAGATGCTTCGCCTGCGACGGCACATTGACTTTGTGATGCTCACAAGTGCAGTAAATAACCTTCCCGTCTACCGACGTCATCTCGGCCCGTATCATGGCCATCGTCTTCCCGGCCTGCATGACGACCGAATGGATGCGCACCGTCGTGCCTATGGGGACGGCTTTGAGGTAAGCGATGTTGAGCGTGCGGGTTACACCGCCCATGAATCTGGGGTTAGCTTTGAGCGAGGGTCTTGGATTAAGGGGGGAGGGGAGGGGGCTTACTCCCAGAAACCGGGGTGGGCAAGAGGGCAGAGGGCTGTGGTTGTGCACATATCTGAGGGGATTTAGCAAGGTAGTATGGGGGGAGAAGAAAAGTAGAGGATGGGATGCATACCGAATATTACGCCTGCGGCGCCGCCGTGCATCACGTCTAGGGAGGAACTAAGCATTTCCCTTTACGCAGTGTTGCCGCTTGATTAGCGAGAGAAGGTCATACCGTTGAGGTTAGAGAAGCTCGCTGTTATGAGCAGCTCATATACGACCGAGCCCTCTGGCCCGGCATCTATCAATTTGACACTCTTCATCACTTCATGGTCGAAGTCCTGAGCGCTGTTGCGTCAGCCATACGCGATCACGGGCAGAGGAGCTCTATCGTCAAGCCACCAACCAGATGTCCCGAGGGGCGAGTTGCTGCTATGCGATGGTACCTATAGTACTGGTTAGCTTCTGCTTTGTGCTGTGTGTTTCTTGCCAACATGCGAACTATCATAAGGCAACATTGGTATCTGATGGCTGACGGGCGCCTTGCCTTTCAAACATGGCCCTAACGGCCGCCATAGCCTTTTTGCGTGCATCTTGGTCTGTCATCGTGGAGTGTTCAGGTGTAACATCACAATAGAATTTATACCTGGCACCTGAGGATCTTGATTCTACGTCTACAATGCATAGGCCGCAAAAGGCGATGCGGAGCTCGTTCGGGAAATTCGATTGCCTCGGCCTTTTCTTCAGCGCCGAATTTAGAAAATGACTTGCATCTTGCATGACGCAGCGGGAGTTGCGCAGGGACCGGGTTTGTGGCAGATTGGGGCTTACGCCCGGAAAGTCCACCTCGCACGGCTACTCGACAATGTAGTCAGCGATTACGTCCACCACGGCTGGCCGCAGCAGTGGGGTGAGCGTCTATTTCTGTTCATCTACTCTCGTCTCGCACTGTACAACTGCCTTGTCTGATCCTCCTTCCCGCTCGCTGGTCGATTTGCTCTACATCCACCACAATGGCTTCCTCGACAATATCCCCCGCGAATCGCAACAGGGTCCTCAGGGTCTTGTTCATATCTCTGCTGCTGGACTTAGTAGTACCCCCTCCTGCCCGTGCATGCCAATCTGCTAACCACCCCCAGATTTCCTTCACCTTCATCCTCCCCCTCTTCCCCCAGCTCCTCGAATTCTACCGCAACCTCGACTCCGGCACCTCCAACACGCTCCTGAACAAGATCCTGCTCGGCCTCAATGCTTACAAGAACGCCTTCGCCCGCCCCATCAGCTCGCGCTACGACATCGTTCTGCTAGGCGGCGCCCTCGGCTCCCTCTTCTCGCTCCTCCAAGCCATCGCCTCGCCCATCATCGGCACGCTGTCCGACAGATATGGCCGCCGACGGGCTTTGCTGTGGTCCATGGTGGGGAACATCCTCTCCGTGACCCTCTGGGTCGCCGCAACTGACTTCCGCACCTTCCTCGCCAGCCGCGTGGTCGGCGGGCTGAGCGAAGGAAACGTGCAGCTGGCCCTGGCAATCGC
>Ga0068630_1000053_pt1 | contig 26036 bp, 26 predicted proteins | sample InSIn4gowninarea_FD_77433 | JGI IMG/M metagenome (GOLD analysis project Ga0068630, IMG submission 77433) | Clean room microbial communities from NASA Spacecraft Assembly Facility at Jet Propulsion Laboratory, Pasadena, California, USA -... ... | reverse complement strand
TGTGGGTACAACTAAGAGTACCAGAGATGAAATGAAATGACAGGAACGGCGATCGTGCATATCTCGTCCAACGCAGGTGTGACGACGATTTTCCAGCTTCAAGCAAAGTATGAAATGTGCGCGTGTGGAGAACAGGGCTTGAAAATGGAGGATCAATGCAGCATTATTGAGAAATATTAACTAGAACATTGTGATTTTAGCTTTTTTGTCTAATAATACGTGTCTCCATGTGAACAGTACAGGTGCATCACTGCTTGCCTGCTCTAAACTTGCGCAATACCTCCAGTTCTTCCGCGTTGCGAGCTATGCTTTCCTCGTCCCCGATAGGAAGTACTTGGTGCTTCCATGCCTTGCCTCCAGCTCCATACTCGGCACTAACCTGTGCATCGCCGACAATGATCCATTTGTATATGGTCAACCCTTCCAGCCCTACAGGACCACGAGAGTGGATTTTGTTGGTTGAGATGCCGACTTCGGTGCCAAAGCCATAGCGCTGGCCATCAGCCATGCGAGTGCTGGTGTTCCAGTATACGGAGGATGAGTCGACGGCCGCGAGGAAGGTCTTTGCTGTTTTCTCAGAGGTGGTGAGGATGGCGTCTGTGTGATGGCTTGAGTGTACATTGACGTGTTCAATTGCTTCTTCGACGCTGGAGACCGTCTTGATGGCGAGTATGTAGTCGAGGAATTCAGTGTCGTAGTCTTCTGGTCCTGCTTCTTGTAACAGCGCTGCCGAATGCTTGTCTAGTTTTCCCTGCAGGGCGGATAAGGATGCAGAGTCGCAGCGGAGGCTTACACCCTTCTGCAACAGAGCTTCTGCTACGGCGGGCAGAGTAGTGCTCAATGCGGATTCATGTACGAGCAGCTGCTCGAGTGCATTGCACCCAGCCGGATAACTCGTCTTTGCGTCTACAATGATTTTGGTTGCCTTGTCCGCAGGATAGTCGGCGCAAAGATATGCGATGCATATGCCGTCTGCATGGCCGAGGACGGGGATGGTGGTTGTATCCTTCACATAGCGGACGAGTTTGTTGCCGCCACGGGGAATGCAGAGGTCAATGTAAGTGTCTTGCTTGAGAAGATCGGCAATGACATCGTGCGTTTGCACAAGTTGCAGACAGTCTGATGGCACGGCGGTGGAGGCTAGGGCGCGCGAGATGATGGAGGCAATGGCTGCGAAACTATTGCTTGATTCTCGTCCACCCTTGAGGATCGCTGCGTTGCCGGATTTGATGGCTAGAGCGGATATGTTGGCAATGACTTCAGGCCGGGCTTCGAAGATGATGAGTAGCACGCCAATGGGACATGTGATCCTCGATAGCGTGAGATTGTCGTCCAGCAGTGTCTTCGCGGTGGTCTTATTGATTGGATCCTCGAGGTCCCGTACATCCAGGATGCCCTGCAGCATGTCCTCATACTTCCCCGGCTTTCCCAGATCCAGTCTTTTGACCAGACTCGCACTTAACGTGCCTCCCGCCGCAGCTTTGTTTGCACTTTCCAGATCCTTCACATTGGCAGCTAGCACCTCCTCCTTGCCATCGGCTAGCGCCTTGTGGATAGCAGACAAGGCATCGTTACGCTCCTGTGTAGACAAGACAGCTAGTTTTCGAGATCCGAGTCTTGCCGCTTGCGCAACCTCAAGCGGCGTAGCGTTAGTGAGAGACATGGTTGAGAATGTCACTCGGTGGTGAGACCTCGTAACTCGCAATTCTTTGTCGTGGATGCGTGACTCAAAAAATCGCTCAAAGAGGCAACACGTAAAGTTCTGCTTTACTCCAACGGGCGTATGCAGGGTCTGGCTACGTCTGCAGGTGCTATTGGAGATCCTCAAGCGAGTGATGGATCATGGGAGGATGTAGCGGTGTCTAAAGATAGGTACACTCACGTTCTGGTTGGGATGAATTAGTGGTGTTGCGGGGTCTGGATGTTCGGCTGTGGCGCCGCGTGGCGGTGCAGCATCCAGCAGATCGGGCTCTCAGACTTTTCTTTGTCATCGACATAGCGTGTTTAGTTGCCCATTCTCACCTGGTTGAAGCGATTCAGACTATCGAAACGCAAGATCGAGGTGCGCTCTTGACACGATTGTATGCGTCATCGTTCATGTTGGTGGTGTTGGAACCTCGAGGTGGCACCTGCGCCGGATGCCCCCAGCCACAATCCCGCCCAACCACCTCGGCGTCACCCTGTCAACCACCGGAATATCCATCCACTCACCGTATCGTAAACGGCGCGCCACGCTATCCTAGCCTTGATTATACAGCTAAATACGTAGGTCACAGCTCACGAGATGGCTGGATGCAGTCACAATATTATTTATCTGCCGGTCCCCAGGCTCTGGCACAAACATTACACACACATATTCTCCTACCCTCTCAAGTGCTGAGCAGGTAGCCAAACATCTTACTCGTCTTCACCGTTACTCACACAAGTCTGTTTGCTAGTACTCGCTTACTTTGCAACATTTCTACAACACATCACCAGACGACGTTGTACCACACATTTACGATGCGCTCCACGATAAGAGCACTCGCCGCTCTGGCCTCGGCCGCCCTCATCACTCCCTCCATCGCACAGACATGGTCCAACTGCAATCCCACACAACGGAGCGACTGTCCCCCGGATTCGGCGCTCGGACGGACCGTCAACATTGACTTCAAGTCTGCATCCGACAGCTTCACACCACAGGGCAGCCCAACATACGGCTCCGACGGCGTCTCCTTCACAGTCGCAAAGTCCGGCGATTCACCTCAACTGACTTCGAAATGGTACATCATGTTCGGCAAGGTCGAAATTGTCGTCCAAGCAGCACCGGGCGCTGGCATTGTTAGCAGCTTTGTCCTGCAATCAGATACGCTTGACGAGATCGACTGGGAGTGGCTCGGCGCAGACCCCGACCAAGTGCAAACCAACTACTTCTCGAAAGGATTGACGACCAGTTACAACCGCGGCGCTTTCCACGCAGATCCAAATAGCCAAGGAGGCTTTAAGAAATACACCATTGAATGGACACCCAACCAAATTGTATGGCAGATCGAAGGAGTCACTGTCCGCACTCTTGAGCCCGCCAATGCCGACAATCAATACCCCCAGACGCCTATGCAAGTCAAGTTTGGTGCATGGAGTGGAGGTGACTCGGCAAACGCGCCTGGCACCATCGAGTGGTCCCGTGGACCTACCGACTACTCCAAGGGCCCTTTCTCCATGAAGGTCAAGTCTCTCATGGTCCAGGATTACTCCACTGGCACACAATACGTCTACGGCGATCAAAGTGGAACATCTGGATCAATCAAGTCGGTTGGTGGCACCGTCTACTCTGGCGGCGACGTCCCTGTGCAAAACGCTCCTGAGGTAACAGCCACGGCTTCCGGACAGCCCATTCCCTTTACCCCATCCGAGACCAACACTGCCGAGCGCCCAAGTGTATACCCCTGGATTCCCAACCCGTCTGCATCGCAACCACCGCAGTCCACCTTCTCCAACTACCCCGGGCTTCCAGCCGGGTGGACTGTCTCCGATTCCGGAAAGGTTGTTCCACCCAGCTCAGCCACTGTCAGTAAGCCTTTTTGCGCACTACTCCAACTTGATAATAGCATACTAACATCTTCTCGCAGACATTCCTTCCCGCTTCCTATATCTCCTCGCCGCCTGCTTCGCCTACGGACTCGTCTGGCGATTCTAAGCCTGAAGTGCGCACAAATTACGATGACAAGGGTCTCACTACCATCTACACTGTATATCCTGGGACCACGCCGGCGCCTGCTCGACCTACTGCTGCCGATAAGAGTGCCAACGTCCTTGAAAACAATGCGGCTGCATCTGCAGTTCCAGCTGCGCCTGCAACCAACGCAGGATCCTCACGCTTCTGGGGTCCGACATATATTCCGAAGATCATTGCGTACATTGCCCTCGCGTGGCACATGTTGTCTTAGGTAGACCGTGACCACGCATCGGTGTGGCTCGCAAACCATCCCGAGATCAGCGCTTGGCTGGCGGTGGCGGCGTGGCTTCTCTGGCAAGAGTACATTGGGCTCAAGTTTTCGGTCAAAGTAATTTTTGCCCCATTGCCCTTCTTCAACTTGAGATCAACTTGGAAGTTTGGCGCGAAAGGATAGAGCGCAAGAAATGATAGGGTGGATTTGGGATCTTTGTATATGATATGATGATGGTATGGGTGTTTGTATTTTTACTGCATAGCGAACTGGGATTTGGGATAGGACACTGCATAAGCCGAGCTATTGCTCAACACATAGTAGATTAATGGCGGCAACGTCGCATGCGAATAATGACATCTCTACTTATGATGCTACTTGTTTCTTTTTCAATCTCGACCATTAGGCATGCCTCATCCTAACCAAATCTCTCTTCGTCAGTCGATCAAACTCTACCCTAGACCTATTGCTCTTTGCAGCACGTCCAACATGGCTGTGTTCTTGTTAGCCTCCTACCCACTAATCATGTGTTTCATGCGATTGGTATCCTGCACTGCGTCCTCTGAACTCGAGTAGTGAAAGACTTACCCCGGACTGCTGAGTGGCCCACCCATCACCACAAGAATTGATGGGTTCGGCTGCACAGATGCGAGTGCAGATACTGGGCAGACTAGTAGGTGTAGATGATGGTATCATGGCCTCTGCGGTTGATGAAGGGCATGGGCTCGCGGTGGCAAGTGCTAGTAGGCCGAGGAGAGTGATGAGTGACTTCATGGTGGTAAATCTCAAGAAATTATTGACTAGACGGCCGAAGATGTAGAAGAAAATTGTATGGAATCTCGAGACGGGGAGATCGTTCAGACTTAATCAAGTACTCATGTTGTTACACCAAAGGGCCACGCTTGCATCTCCTAGTTCCCTTGGTAGGCTGGGCATACTATGCGTACCGTGTTGAGTTTTCTCAACGTGGTTATACATGTGAGCATTCCGGAGGGTTTGTAGCTATTTATACGTGGGCTTGGCAATCTACGTTCATTTGTGTTACCCCGGCTAAGATGGTTAGCTGGTGTTGGATCTAAATGACGACCTCAAGTCTCGTAACTCAAATGAAACCAAGGTTTCTGCATGACTCGGCTCGTGGGGATTGCTGAAGAGCTTAGAAGATGGCAACGGCGTTTGGCGGACTTGCTACACCACCTGGGACCTATGACACCGTTAGCTTCCATTCCCTTTCTTCAGGTGATTTGATTGACGATGCCACCTCATCCCGTTACGAATGTCAAGACTCACCTTCAATGGCACGCTGCTCAGGAAACACGTCTTCCGTCCCAGCTCCTCACTCTTCGCACACAATGCTTCCAAATCCCACATCTCCCCTATCATAACTCCCCATCCACCCAACAACCACTGATGCAGCAACCCACCACCCTGCATCTCTTCCTCCCACGCCTCACCCTTCCATATACCACCAGGCTTATTGTGATCGCCAACTAGAGGCGACATCTCAAAAGACGGCGCATCACCCGCAACGGCCACGAACCCTGATTCCCAAATCAATCTACAAACCTCCTTCGAGCTCTGCACGCCCAGGAAAGACGGAGGTTTCGTCGCCAACGCCTTTCTCTGCTCCTCGTTCAGCTTATTATAGTCTCTCGTGAACCCCGTTCGCAAGAGTAACACATCTCCTTCTCTCGGCTGCACACCAGTGTCTTTGAGCATATCGCGCAACTCTTCTGCGGAAATACTATTCGATTCTAGCGCGTCGACTTCGTCTTTCCCTTTGCGGGCGAGATAACGAGGATAATCCAGGATAATACCTCTTGCGGTTATGCCGCCAGAGTTGGCGATACGGTCGATGCCAATTACTTGGCTACTTTCTACATCCTGCTGCGAGCGTCCACCGTAGTATTTTTTCGCCGTCTGATACCCGTAATGTCTAAAGCCGTCCCATTGGCTGGATCCTTGCGTGTTCATATCGAGATGGTCGTCGTTTACTATTCTCTTTGTGCCGTCTGGATGCCTACGGTTTTCCATCTTCCAAATGAATGGGGGACGGCCAAAGGAGGGGTGGGAAGGGAGGTTCAGATACCAGTCTAGGGAGACACGGTCGCCGGTCTGAATTTCTTGAGCGGCGGCGCGGACGGTTGAAGGGGTGATTAGGTTGAGGGCTCCGAGCTCATCGTTGGGTCCGTAGAGGCCCCATGCATTTCCTGGAGGACCGTTTTTATCAAGAGGGAGATCTGAGAACGGAGGACGTGATGGCGGCATGGTGGGTTGACGTGAGAATTACTGGCTTCTTGGGAAAGGGAATTGATTATGACAGGTGTGCGGGATCCTTGCGTGCCGTCTGAAACGGTGTTTCGCAGCGGACTGATGTCGTGTGTTTGCTGTATTGACTGCGGATATTCGAGGTAGAGCTACAGCTGTAGCTAGGTAGCTCTGTGACGTGTAGTGGGGTAGAAGGCGGGGTTTCGTTACTCGTTCTCCATGATTCGGCAATTGGAGATTTTGAGGATATGGAGTTCGGAGATAACACTGGCTCATGGAGACTTGTGCCCACGAGCCGTTTGATGTTACACCGAGCCGTCTTCGCGCACACTGAGATGTCAACTGAACGTCGTTGAACGTGTTGGGCACATTGGAAGCTATATACAAGCGCCTGGCATCACCGTCCATTATACAACATCAGCGGCGCAGACTTAGAAATCAGGACCCATTCCTACGCCGCTTCCCCTTGAGCTGGTGTTCTTCAAATGTGCTCCGCTGCCTTTGAATAGGCTTTGCCAGATAAATGCTTCGCTTAGTAGTAATTCGATATCCTTCTCGGTCCATTGTCGCGTTGGTAACGATTGCAAGAACATCATAGTTTCCTGGAAGTCCATTTTCCGCAGCTGATCGGACCACTTGACGAGGAAGGCGGCGCAGACGTAGAGATGGAAGGACGAGAACCCGTCCTCTTCAGCCTACTACATGTCAGATGTAACCCAACTCGCTCATTAGACGCAAAAACTCACAAGGTAGGTATCCCACATCCGTATTGTGTTCTTGACAGATATCTCTCGCATCAAAAGACAGTTCATCCATCGAAAGCTAAACTGTATGAACTCCACGCCCTCGTTCTGCAAATGCTTGGCCAGACCATCATCGATGCGCGTAGTAAGGTCTCTCAAACTTGCCACTTGCCGTTGAATGCCAGGTTGCTGTGCGATGTAGTTGTCTTGTATACCATCAAGAAGCTTGGTGAGACACCAAAACGAGTCGGCTTCGACGGCATCAAGCACTTGCTTGGGAAGCTGTCCAGGGTCCATGCCAAACTCGATATCCGGATCCGAGATGTAAGCACCGAGAAAGACTTGCCAGAAAGGCGTTACCAGATCGTTGATGCCTTGTACGTAGCCTGAGGCGGGATGGCGTATTGCCCAGACATACAATATCCGCTCGAGTGATCTTTGTGTAGCCTCGTAACTGTAAAGCTCGAGGTGAGGATTCGTGCGGGGTACGTCGATGCTGATTTGATGCCATATAGCTTCGTCCAGGCCTCGTCCTCGGCCACGGTTAGTCGAAGGGAACGAGGAGGCGCCAGCGATTCCCGATGCGACTGCACCCGAACTGCCAGAGGTTCCTCGCTCGAACGCCTGGCGTACACCCTCGAGATACTCTCTCCGTTTTCTTTCCAGTGTTGCGACTCTCCGCTCACTGCTGGTGGGCAAGTATCCGAGGAGAACCTGCCAGGTCATCGCGCGCACCTCAGACGGCACACCAGACCATGCTGAGTCTCGCAGATCAGCCAAGGAAATCGTGCTCGCTTGCAATATCCTCTTGAACTTGTTGATTCTCGTTATTCGTGCAGAGTGCTCCTCGACTTGCTTTGCTGCGGCGTTTGGCGGTGTTGGAGGGTGTGAAATGAGATGGAGGGAGTTTGCGGGGTCTCGAAGTATCTCCTGGTATTGCGGCCGTAGTATCTTGCCCTCTGTCTTCTTCGCGGTAGGGTAATTGGGTATGCCTCGTTCTTCCGCGATGTCGCCGCTGTCTATGCCCCGCCATGCTGCCGAACTCATGCTATTCCGACTGCTCGTTCCGCCAGCGTCCTTGGCTTGTGGCTGCTGTTTCCGCCGGCCTTTTCGGCGCATGTTCGCGATACTCGGCAAGCCAAACTCATCCTCGTCATCCTCGAACATGATATCGCCGTCATCTTCTTCAGCATCGTCCCAGTCTTGGTGTGTGTCGCGCAGGAAATGGCTGTAGGTATGTCGCGGTGGCCGCGGCGACGTAGTACTACTGGGTCGGTTTGGGGCAGCGCTTGACTCGCGACTGTGTGTGGCTGACGGTGGAGTTCGAGGCCGCGAAGTGGAGCCGGAGACGTTCCTGGTGTTGTTAGTATATGGGGAAATGGGCGCGTAGGGTCTGTCCGTACAGGGAGCTGAAGTTGAGTATGTCGGCATGCGAGTAGGATGCGCCGATGACCTTCTTGTTCTGGGGAGGACTCGGGGCGTTGGAGGTGGTGCGCCAGAAGGGAGATGCAGAGCTGTGCCTCTCGTAAGTATAATGGAAGTCTATGGGGTCGGGACAGGGGACAGTGGACAGTGGACAGTGGTCAGTGGTCAGTGGTCACATACGAGGAACGGTCTATGTGCAGGGACGCGACATGTTAGCTATCCCAGAGGCAATAACGCTCGCGGCAGTTCAATTTGGAAGGGCACGAACCGACCTGGACCATTTCCTGCCAGAGTTGTTAGCAAACCTGTACTGGAGATGCTTGGATCGCGCAAGCACCGACCTGCTGCTGCTTCTTGGAGGCCATGGTGGGAGATGCTCGAGGTCGCCCCGCTGCCCACAGCCAACAGCCAACAGCCAACAGCCGCATGCGCATCTGGAGACGGCGGGCGCACGAGCATCGCGCCTCCCGCCAAGCCCGGCCGACACTAGCGCGCTTTGCGTCCTCATCTCCTCACGCCGGGGCTCAGGCTCTTCTCTCACTTCGCGACTACCTAGTCCAGACTTCGCCATCGCCTTTCGGAATCAAGCTAACCAGCAGCCACTTCTCTCTCCCATTTCTGCCTCCTTTCCTTCCATTCCTTTACCTCTAATACCGTCAAGCCCACGTCAGCGCGAAACCTTTCGTAGGCGTCGCGTTGCATCGCTGGAAGCTCCTTAGTACTCCCTAGGAGCTCTCACAGCATCCACACCTCACCATGGCGGACGACAATTTTGAAGACGATATCTTCGACGACCTGTAAGCGCACCCAGCTCATGCCACAGACTCCCCCGTGGCCTATTTCAACAGATCCCTGATTGAGTACAGATATGACGAGGAGCCAGCATCGAAGCCCGCAGCACCTGCGCCTGCACAAGCTCCCGCACCTGAGCCGGTGCAGACAGAACCTGTGAACGCCCCCATCCAGGAAGCGCCGCAGAATGGCGGCCAAGAAAGTGCGCCGTCATGGCAGGGTCAGACAGGGGGCGATGATTCCCATGGTGATCACTCCGCCTACAACGCAGGTGCTGGTCAGTCGTACGACAATGCGCCCATGGAGGACGATAACTACGGGCCAATCAACGTGAAAGAGGACGGGTAAGTCTTGCAGTTGCCCATTTGAATTGACCTCCCAGAGGCGCATCACGAGGTATAAGTATATCCGACAACATCGTACTACACCTGAGTTGCAGCAAGCAACGACCGTGACATTGGACAAGCACTGGACAACTTTGCGTGGACATCCGTTCAAGAGTTTATTGGGCTGTGGTGGGCATAGGCTCGATACAATGGCAGAAGCTGGATCAGTGGGCCAAAGAGCTACAGTACATACAGCACCGTACATGGGGGCTTTGAGAGCATGGCGAGCTGCCGCAAACAAGTGATATTAGGCGCAGCAGGACTTGATTAGTCAACAGCTCTACTATACTCAGATCACACACAAATCGCCTCTCGCAAGGATTATCTCGGCTTGCCCGAAGCTTTGGCAGCGCTTCTTGTCGATAAATACCTAGGTACTTGATAGCGCGTACCAGCAACGCAAGCTAAGGATAGCCATCGAGTTGTGTGAGAGTCTTGCTAGACATCTATACTCGATTTCATAGCAGAACACAGACGCTTCATCCGAACAAACTGTGCCTCTTGCAGGCTGCTCCTACTTGATTCCCGAGCAATTGCTGGAGTATGCGGAGCTGGAATGCATTCGCCTGGTGCTCATGGGTCATGATTGGGCGCAAGCCACGAGTTCGACACGTTCCGATGGACATGCGCCGCAGCTCGCTTAATCACCACGCTTCTCTGCGAAGTACTGCAAACACACGCCTTTGCCAGTAAACAGTGGTCGCCTTATACCGCCAGAGAGCCGTGTCTGAATTTCGACTTACAAAACAACCGACCGGACCTTACGAAGCTGTTGCCCTTCAGCTCGCAGCTCAACAATTTGAGATATTCACGATCCACCTCCACCATGCCCGAAACACTACCATGGCTCTCTTTTTAGCAGCCGCCTTGTTACCGTGGAGCTCATAGGAGATGAGCGTACCAAATTAGTGGTCGAGATACCTGGTCTAGTCGAGACCGCCGGGCATACTGGACAACGCAGGTGCTGCTGCTGCGCCGGTCATACGTGAGCGCCAGCGTTTACGATTCGAATCGAATTCACCTTGGAGAAGGACGCCACGAAATACACCGAATTGCGTCACGCGGCACTCCTTGATTTGCTTTGCGCCATGTCCACACGAGTCCTATGATGCGCCTCATATGTTTTGTCTTCGTCTTCGTTAAGCATTTCGTATCTTGTACATTGACACTAACCATGAATGTAGCAAGATGTTCATTGGCGGTCTGAATTGGGAAACTACAGAACGTACGTACAAGCATCTGCACGATTAGTAGCGTGACTGCCGCAATTTCTACTTGGCGGTGTAGTGTGTTAACTTCATTCTCTAGAGTCTTTGAAAGACTACTTCTCGCAATTCGGCGAAGTTAGCGAATGTACTGTCATGCGCGACTCGGCCACTGGCCGCTCACGTGGCTTCGGCTTCCTCACATTCAAGGACGCCAAATGTGTCAACATTGTCATGGTCAAAGAACACTATCTTGACGGCAAGATTGTATGTCCCTTCTGTATACCCATCAAGTCAATCTTTACTAACAAGACTCAGATTGACCCTAAGCGAGCCATTCCCCGAGAAGAGCAAGAGCGGACAAGTAAAATCTTCGTCGGCGGCGTAAGTCAGGAAGCCACCGAGGAAGACTTCACGAACTTCTTCAAGCAGTTTGGTCGAGTTGTTGACGCGACTTTGATGATGGACAAGGAGACAGGCCGGCCTCGTGGCTTCGGCTTCGTCACGTTCGACGGCGACGCCGCAGTCGACGCTACTCTGAAGGGTCCTCTCCAGATCTTGGGCAAGCCCATTGAAGTGAAACGTGCGCAACCACGCGGCAACATGCGCGATGATGATGGCGGCGACAACAAAAAGTTCGGCCGTGGTAACAAGTTCAATAACCGCAACGATGGCGGTAACGGCCACAACAACGGAGGTTATGACAACCAGAACAACCAGCAACAGCAAGGTGGGAATAATGGCATGACGCCGGCCATGATGGCACAGTACTGGCAGCGTATGCAACAATACTTCCAGTCCATGCAGCAGACCCTCGCCCAGCAACAAGCCGGCGGCATGCCCAGTATGGGTGGTATGGGCGGCATGAACCCGATGCAAATGCAGCAAATGCAGCAACAGATGATGGGCCAGAACATGAACCGCGGCACCGGCTCTCCCAATCCCCAAATGATGGGTAACATGGGTGGCATGAATCCAATGCAGATGCAACAAATGCAACAGATGCAGCAGATGCAAGGCGGAAATGGCCAGAACATGGGCGGTCCTCGGCCCGCATATACTCCACAAGATCAGCTCGCCTTTGAGCAGCAAAAGTACGAACAACAGCAAGCTAGACGCCAGCAGCAGCTCGGTGGATATGGTGGACAAGGTGGTCCTACCAGCTGGGAAGGCATGTACGATGACATTCCGCAGCCGAATATACCGTCTGGTCCTGGTCGTGGAGGCTTCAACAACCGTGGGGGTGGCAGCACCCGTTCGAGGCAAGGAAGTAGTCAGCCGCCTTCGGGTCCATCAAATGCCCCGATCAACGCACCTACTGGCCCAAAGAATGCTGGGAAGCCTGGAGCCAACTATCGTGGTGGAGGCAGAGGCGGCAGCCACAGGTATAACCCATATGGTGGTGGCCGAGGTGGTTAAGGACCGACCACCTGCTAAGAGGAAAACGAAGGAGATGATGGAGAAGCAGTATGATACAGACACTGAGGGGTTTTTGCATCATCATAATGGACGATTAGTAAGCTATAATTGGCACTGGTTGTACCGGACGGTCAACGAGGAGAGTAGTGTTCATCCGGAGTCTTAATGGGTGGGTTTGTGTATTTCCAATCATCATTTCGGTCACTCTCACCTTCACCAGCAATGTCCGAGTTCTCAAAGCAAACAGAACTGGCTGGCTATATGAGGGTGTGGTGGTCGTCGGTTTTCGTCTCATGGGTGTATAATAGCGATAGCACAATGCGAGAAAAGTCCAGCTCCATAGCTATGTCTCAAGACCGTGATCGTGATAGTGATCAGGAAGAAGCAACAGACATCTGGTTGGAGGTTGCAATGAAAAGCCAACCGTGCTGCAGCCCGAGATGCAATCGAACAAATTTTGGTACATATTTACAACATCTCTCTCACTATACTATGTGTGCTCGGTAGGCGCTGACTACATGCGGACCAGTGGGAAAAAATTCAGCTTCGACTGGTTTGACAAGCTAGTTGCCTCGATCATCAGGCTTCAATCCCTTCTTGGGTACCATGCCCAATAGGGTGTCCTTGTCTTGAATACCTGCCAGTTGTCCTTGTTGCACACGCTTAACTGTAAGAGCAGCAATGAGTGCGGCGCCAACACCAGACCCATCCTCGGCAGGAAGCACCTCGATCGGATCTCCCTTGCCCTTGCCGTACTTGTTCGGCCAGTCCATGATCTCCTTGAGCGCTTGCGCCTGTCGAACCTTGAAGTGCGGATACTTGGTAAACACAGACCCGTCGGCACCAACGTGTACTTGATCCCACTTCTTGTGCTTGCAGATGGCTGAGACACCGCAGGCAGTGAGGCGAGCGGCGCGAGTGCCAATCAGTTCAGCAAGACGACGAATCAACTCAAGTTCAGGCTTGGTGCAGGTGATGCCGAGCTTTTCCTGGAAGAGGTCGCCTGTCTCCTGCAAGTTTTCGAAACGATCTTCTTCGATCTGGGACAGGAAGCCAGCGTCGAGGGAGTATGGCTTAGTGAGTTTGTTGACGTTCTGATTCTCGAAGATTGTGCATTCGCTGTTCTTGTGCAAATCCAGAAGTACCAGGCGGAATATCTCGCCCAAGTACAAACCAGCAACCATCTTCTCAAAGGACTGCTGACCAGGCCTGGGCGACTCCTTGTCGATGATGACGTCGTAGGGCGTCCGTGGCAGAACCTTGTGCTCGTTGTCGAAGGCACCCCACTCGCAATTGATGGCCATGGGCAGCTTGGGGTCAAGGTTCATGTGCGCAAGCTTGGGAATGGCGCCGCACTCCTCCATGTAAGCGGCATTGCAGCCAGTGCCAAAGATGCAGCCAATCTGGATACTGGTGTCCGTGTATGCTGAAGCGATCATGGTGCCTGTGGTGTCATTGACCAAGGCAGCAAGCTTGATTGGTACACCGCGCTCTGCCAGAGCCTTCTTGAAGCCCGGTACAACATCGACGCCTTCCACACCTTGTACATCGAAGCCCTTGGTCCATCGCTGGAGCACGCCGTGGTCAATGGCATCTTGTGATACAGGGTAGGAGAAGGTGAAGCCCAACGGAAGGTGGTCGAGCTCCTCGTCCTCGTGGTGGTACTCGATGAACTGTTGTAAGCAGTCCGCAACGTACCCCCAGAGCTCATCGGCGGTACCAGTCTTCAGCTCCTCCGGCATGCGGTACTTTGACTGAATGATCTCGAACTCGCCCTTTTCCTCGGTCAAAGTGACCTCGCAAACTCGCAGATTTGTACCACCCATGTCGAGGGCAAGGAAGCTGCCGGTCTCGTTGCCATCGGGGAAGGCCATACACCAGGTCGGAATCATGGGCTGGTGTGGTCAGTATAAGCCCCCTGTCCCAAGAATGTACAACTTGCGATAGTTCCGCCCTCATTTGACAGACCTCGTTCGAGTTCATTGACGAAATGGTCTGAAATCTCCTTGAGCTTGGTGGTCGGGACCACGAAGAGCTCTTCGAGTTTGTCGATCTGGTCCTTCAGATCCCTGGGCATGTCCGCCATGGACCCTATAATACCTGTTATTCCGCCCATCCGTACAAAATCAAGCTGAGAGCATACCCTTCCGGGAGGGCGCTTTTCTTGCGCCGAGTACCATGGTCGCGGCTGTACAGTCGACGCGGGTCTAATTGGAAGCAGTAGCGACGAAGATGTTGCGTTGCAAGGCACCGATCGAGAGTGAGTCTGAGTAGGGATGCGCTATCAGTACTTTGTTAGCACAGACAAACCGTGGATGATGCGCAGAATTAAATTATACATGATTCAGAAGTCAGCGCAGCATCCGGAGCCACTTGTGGACTGAAATTTTGCTTTCGGCGCCCGCTCAATGTTGCTTGTGGGCAAGATATGGGGGACAGCAGCTTACCAAGGTTATATACTACCGCGAATCCCGCCGTGAAGCATGCAAGCGAGCTGGAGCAATGGTCGGTCTGTTAGTAAGCAATCAGCCTGCTGGCTTGATTCAAGGTATCAGGTAATGGAAAAGAGGGCAATTGAAGTGTCCGAGGTGGGCCAAGCAGCAATTGAGGGGTGTAGCGCGCAAATTGATAGCAGTCGACGATAGCCCCGCATCCCACGCTTCCGCCATTCGAAGGAGAGATCTCCGGGGACCAGCTGCCATGACGCACGCCTTTGGCCTGCCGCTAGGACGCAGGAGGCGGCGTCCCTGCACCCTCGCTTATGTAGCCATGTTTACTTCACTTGACCTGCACTCTTCTGTCTGCCACGCTTCACATCATCCACCCCTCACTTTTGACGCGGGCTTGAGCATGATATTCACATTGGTGTCATGTCGCTCTCATTCACAAGGTCCGCCCACAGCATAAACAACGTCGTTATTGTTTCCGGACTATGCCGTATACCTGATGAGCGCGCCGTCACTGCTTGTGGCCGCAAGGCATCGGCAGCCTACGCGTACTGATCAGTCATTTGACGTGAAGAGTCCCGTTTCTGGGAACCTATGCCATGGAAAGGAAGCGTTTTCTCCGCCCATCGTGCGAGGATGCCCTCGCGATTGGAACGTACCAAAAGAGCTATAATATTGGAAACCTTCTCACAGCAGTAACCTCTGTGGGCCGTCTAAGGCGGATGGCTAGTCTCTGACGCATCTTAAGGGCTACACGAGAAGATGTTTCTGCCAAAAGACATGCATTCCCTCAACGACGAACCAAGTTGCAGCTCGTCAGTGTGCATGGCTTGCACAGCTTGCACATGGATGCCATACCACCCTACCGCCCTACCGTCGGCATGATCAGGCTTAGCTCCGCATACCTCTTCATAGCGAGGTATTGACCTGCTGCTCTGTGACACCGTTCCGCCTGGCTGTTGGGGTAGGTTCGCAAAGTAACAACTACATGGGCGTCTCGTGCAGTCCTGATTGCGCAGACTTGCAGCATAGGACATGTTGCCAAATCCTCTCCTCCGAAAGGTTCGTATGTTTCATAGTGCCCCAATCCTTACATCATAGAGCATTTCACACTCTCCTTCACCTCAAGTTCAATCTCCGGTTCTGCCCTCCAAACCCGGCACCTTCTCCATCTAGACTGTTGCCTTGGTATTGTCTTGGTGACTGCGTTTGTATACACACAACAACGCGTCGCCAAGCACGTCGTCGTGTAGCTGCAATTCTGAAGCTGCCCTCGGCTTCGTTTTTTGCTTGATCACCACCATCACCAGCGTGGTCAACTTGCAGCATTAGATAGCGCAGCGATTGTTTTACAAGCTTTAAAAAGAGCTCTGTGCTGACAAGAGCTTCAAGAGCAGTCACTAGGTCGCTGAGAAGATCACAGCCCAAGTCTGAGGTGAGTGTTCTGCCATATTCATTGAGTCGGAGCAACTGCTTACAGATCATCGAACAGAAGACTCTTCAGGTATCGCCCTCTTCGCCGAAGCCATCATGGACAGCAGCAACGACAACTCCAAGGACAAGAAGAGCGACTCAGCTGGTCGAGCTCGCGGTCACTCCCTGTGGAGTATGCTCAAGATCAAGCCCTATTTCCAGGCAAAAGACAGCAAGCCGCACCAAGCCGCTGATGCGACTAGCAAGTCAGCTTCTGACGCTCCACTCCAGCGCCCTGATGTCGGAGGCTCTCGTGGTCGTGTCGTCTCTGAGGGTCGCATGCATGATGGGTTGCCTGTCGGCGTCGGTGGCACTGCACCTCAATTCACCCGCTCGGCGTTAACGACTGCGATGCAGCAGGATCGTAAGTACTCGAAGAAGGCGTCCTTCCGCACCACGACTAATGAAACCATCGATGAAGAGCCCATCGCTCGCTCCAAGCCCATCGCTATCAAGAAGTCTGACACCCTCACGAAAGTCAAGCTCTCGGCTGAGGCTTCCCGCAACGACGGCGATGCTCAGATTCGAGCGGGCTGCGATGGACTCCCCCATAAAAAGTCATTCCTGGGCGCCGAGGGCAACACGCCTCCGAGGTTCCGCATGTCACGTCGTTCCACGCTTGCCGACAAGCCCGAGCTGGACACACTCCTTCGAGCGACCATGGTCACCTACAACAAGCACAAGTACCTCCCGTTAACAGCCACAACTCTTTATCGACTGTCTCCTTACTGGAAGGGCGCGAAGCCTATCGCCGATATGTCCATCTTCAACTGTCTCGTGCTCAATCACGAGCTGAACAACGTCCACGCTGACCATGTTGTCGCTGCCATGGAGCGTATCGGTCACCATGTCAGCCATCTATTAGTCGTCCCACCCGTCCACACCACCGAGCTGGGCAACGTCTTCAACCGGGAGATCGATAATGTCGGTTCGGGCAATGACTGGGACCATATCCTCGAGTGCTTTCCTCATTTGAAGTGGCTCATGTTGGTTCATCCTGTGGATACAAGTGGTGGAAGTCCATGCGACACGTACACTGCCCTGGTCACTGCTGTGGCCAAGCGTCAGAGCGCTCAGAAGGATGTGGACCGCTTCCGCTTTGAATGCGGTCCTCTTGCCTTGCTCGGCAACTAGGTGCGCCTACCTCCAGGCTCATATATTAGGTTTACTGGATCTAAGGTTTGAAAGATGGAGTTTGGATCATGATGAAGCCGTGAAGGCATCTGGGGTCAATTTTCACGATTTGTATAAATACTTGGTGATAATGTCGCAAAGACATTCACGGTCTACTATGAGGAAACGGGATATACCATATCATCGTCGCTACCTGCTCATGGTGATTATATCGTGAATGCCTTCTGCCTTCTCTATTATCCTCAAAACTTCGGCTTGAATGGCAACGTCTGCATCTGCTTAACCGGATCTGCCTCAATCCCAAACAGCTTATACAGCCACCTTATAATGATGAAAAAGCTCATCGGCTCACCCATATGCTTGACACCCTCCACGAACCTCGCCTCCTTTGGCGCACCGTGCTGAAGGCACAGATAGTAATCATCGATAGGGAAGATCTCATCCTCGGTGCCGTTGACAAGAAGTAGCCTTGCACACTCTTGCCGATCCAACGTACCGTCATTCAGCAAACTGAACTTGTTGATAGCTTCGGCCTTGAAAGACTCCACGTCGCTGCCATACCCCCATTTGTACGCCAGTGTATTTGCGAGGTCAAATGGGTATTCCAAGTGATTCACATTGTCCAGCCACTCTTGGTCAAACATATGATGACATCCACCACCCAGCGCAACCACACCAGCGAGTTTGTCAGCGTGTGTATGCGCTACACGAATCGCATAGTATCCACCCGTACTGAAAGCCCAGATGGCAGTCTTCTTCGCATCAAGACCAGCTTGTTGCGCTACCCAGTCGAACAAAGAGCTGTAGAGCCGGTCTGGAGAAGTAGGATCTGAAGCATTCGCTGGACAATCTCCCGTGCCTGGGATCTCGAGCACGATAGTCGCGACGCCGACTTGTCGCCATCCTTCCATCCAGACGGCGAGTTCAGTGCGGTACCCGTCCAAACCGGTAAATATGATCACTGTCGGGACCTGACTTTCTTGACTCGCGTGTTCGGGTAATAGATGGTATACAGGAATGTGAGAGCCCTCATTCGACTGGCCATGGGTATGCTCAATCTTCACCTCTTTCACGGGATGCTGCCTCAGCCCCAATCCTTTGATACACATTTGCTTACCCAACCTCCACGCTTCGCGCTGCACTTCCGAGCGCGGGGCAGGAAAACGACTTATGCGGTACACAGCGCTGGAACGTAGATAGTACTCTGATGATTTTTCTAGCTCGCCTTTAGATTCAGCATCCCGTGCAATGCTGGCAAGGTTCTCGGCTTGGGGCAAGTAGACTTTTGCGTATTCGTCCCAGTTGTATGGTTCTTTGAAGTCTTTGGACACGAGCTCCTTGACTATGGGCTCAAAGTCCATGGCTGTGCCGAACATGAAGGGGTAGACGCCCATTTCTGCCTGCTGAGCGTAAGCAAATGTAGTGTACGTGGTGTATGTACTATGAGGAGCGGCGTACGGGCTTCTTCCATTTTGTCTCCCATAGTTGCTCGAATGACTCGTGATGCTTTGCGGATATTTTGAGCTTCTCCTGGATGAAGAACTTCCCTCCTGGTGCCGCCATGCTGATCAAACACTATCTCTTCCTTTTCGTCTTCTTGCTTGGCGGGTTTTTTCCTTTTTTCTTACGCTTCTTTATTTCTCGAATCACTAATGTTACGTGTGCGTATTTGAGATATTAAAGTCGTGCATTAGACCAGAAAAAGCGGCATATTGACGGACATCTACATATACTTATCTCTGTGGTCGTAGTGATAATAGTCTCGGCCCTTGCTTGAAGTGCCGGTGCGGCAAACGTAGCGGGCCGCCGTCCGAGGTGAGTGTCCGTGAGTGGGGAGCCGAACATTGGAACAGCTGCACAACAGCTTCGCCAAGAGTATGCATCGCTATCATGGAATACCTGCTAATTGACTTCATCAGAGGTCTGACAGCGACATTGTGTAATGAATCTGCGATTTGTATTTGTGATATTCATGTTGCATGCCCTTGTCGGCATTGCCGCTCATTCGTCTATCATGAAGCGTGGCTCATGAATCCTTCCCTTGCCCAACCTCTATACGCCCTGCGATGCTATGCGACAATCATTTGTGTGCTGCTTCGAGTCAGAGATATGCATCCGATTGTCAAACATTAGGCCACTCACGAATGCCCTCCTCAGGCTTAGGCGTAACATCAACAACCTCCGCCGCAGTCGGTTTCTTCTCCTCGACGACATCCTTCATGAAGGGGAAGGTCAGGACCTCCTTAATCGAATAGTGGTCCGTCAAGAACATGACGAGGCGGTCGATGCCCATTCCCCAACCACCAGTGGGAGGAAGACCATACTCAAGCGCTTGACAGAAGGTCTCATCAATGAGCTGTGCCTCGTCGTCACCTTGTGACTTCTGATTTGCTTGCTCTTCCTGCGTGATCGTGAGTATACAGTATTTTTGGTAGCTGGGATGCACTTACGAATCGCATACGCTGGTCGAAGGGGTCGTTCAACTCCGTGTAGGCGTTGCAGATCTCCTTCTTGCAAACGAAGGCTTCGAAACGTTCGCACAGACCAGGGATTTCACGGTGGTACTTGGCCAATGGGGACATGACTTCGGGGTGACCCATGATGAAGGTAGGGTTGATAGCCGTCTCCTCGATGAACTCGCCCACCAGCTTGTCAATCATCCTAGCGTTTGTGCGAGGTTCTGAGCAGTCAACATTGACCTTCTTCAGCACGCGCTTGAGGAACTCGTTGGTCTCGGTAGTATGTAACTGCAGGTTTGGAGTACGAAGTTAGCGCACATCTCACATGTAGTTCGTCTAGAGATTATCTTACCTCATTTGCAGGTGGAAACTTCTCTCCGGTTGCCTCTTCTAATGCGGGAATCATCTCCACTCGCCTCCATGGCTTTGCCCAGTTGACATTATAAGTCTCCCCGCTTTGAGTGTGGTAGACTGTCTCGTAGCCGCCAGTGACCTCCTTGACCAGACCGCTGACCATGTCTTCGGTCATCTCCAAAACGTCGTTGTAGTCGGCATACGCTTGATAGAACTCGCAAGTTGTGAATTCGGGGTTGTGGGTAAGATCAATGCCCTCGTTACGGAACTGTCGGCCGATCTCATACACACGTTCCAAGCCACCTACAACCAGCTCCTTCAAGAAGAGTTCGGGTGCGATGCGCATGTACAGCTCCATGTCCAATTCGTTGTGATATGTCTTGAAGGGGCGTGCGGTGGCACCTCCGGCGATCTTATTCATCATGGGCGTCTGCACCTCGAGGAAGTCACGCTCGTCGAGAAATTTGCGGACGTACTTGACGATCTTAGTTCGTGTAATGAAGGTCTGGCGCGTCGAGTCGTTCATGATCAGATCGAGGAAACGGTTCCGGTGTCTCGCTTCTTGGTCGCGGAATCCGCTGTCGCATTGTCAGTAACTTGCACGTGTTTCGTCGTGCTGATAACCTACAAATGTTCCTAGCGTGAGGATACGAAGTTAGCAGAAGTCTCCCATGCAGCCGTGCATAGCATTGACTTACGGTGGGTAACATCCTTAAGCATGGGGTAAGGAGGATGACTTCGCGGGCAAAGATGCTAAGCTCACCCTCACCACCCTTCTTGGGGCTTGTTCGACCAGGGAAGCCAATAACGCCAATGATGTCTCCTCGCTGGATGTTCTCGTGCTGCTTCTCGAAAGGTACATCGGCCTTTGATTCCTGCAGTTGGCACATGACCTGGATGGTTACACCCTCTGCCTTGCCTGAATAGTGTCAGCTCCTCCTCTCCAGACACAGGATCGTCTACGCACAAACGTAAAAGTGAAGCGAGCTGGAGGCCGAACGCTGGGTGATGACGCGAACACCCATGCGAATCTCCTTGTCCGGCTCCGTCTCTCCCTTCTTGAGATGCGCAAAATCGCGAACATAGTCCTCGAGCTTGTAATTGACGTGGAACTTGTGCGGGTATGGATTCGGTTGCTTAGAGGCGCGAAGAGCGTTGATCTTGTTCGACCGGATCTCGAAGTATTCTGATGCGTGTCAGCGTGTCGTAGATGGGGTTGAAGACTGTAGTGGATGGCGCACGCTGCTTCATGTTAGCATATAGTGGCAAGATTTGAGGATTGCATGGCGCACATTTGGGTTCAAGTCCTCAACATCATCCTTCTTCTCCTTCTTGGGTCGCGCAGGCAGCGATGCTTCCTTCTCCTTCTTCTTCTCGTCCTTCTCGCGCTGCTTCTGTCTGCGCTTGAGCTCGCTCTTGCTGATCTTCTCACCAGTGACGGGGTCGGTGTGCGTCTTGTCAGCGCCCTCAGCCTGAGGCTGCTGAGCCTGGGGCTGTTCGTCGGCCATAGTTGCGATTGTCTGGTGGTTGCTCGTGTCGTGTGTGCTCGGCGAAATAATATCCAACCATGGCGGGGCGACTCAAAAAGTCCCCCGCCATTGACTCGCGCTGGATCAAAGTTTTGCCGGCCGAGCTCTCACGAATCACCTGGCTAACAGCCTCATCTACATGTCTCTCTTTACGGACTGTCTGCATCTTCGCATAAAGGATCGTCAGTAGACCCCATTCAGTTCCAATGTTGCCTATGCACGTGCAACAATGATGCACCGGCGTTCGCTTACACATCACTGAAAGATGCACAGAGTAGGCTTCTTCAACTCCTTGAACATGACTCTGATGGCAGACTCAAGGTCAGACTCATCCATTGCGACATCTCGAGGCCATTGACAAGAGCCGATGGCCATGAGGCCGGATCAGGCGGTGGTTTCTTGTATACAGCAATTCGTACACATGCGGACCCCTCGAGAAGACACACAGCATATTTCATCGACGAAAAGCGATTCAAGGGCGGTGCGAATTGTTACCACAAGCTCTGCCAAGCTGTCGACCCCGTAGAGTTTCCTCCATCACACCAACACTATTGGATGGACCAGATCTGCATAAATCAAGAAGATGGCGACGAGAAGGGTAAGCAACTGAACAACATGAGCGTAGTCTATTCGCGAGCGAGTGCAGTATTGATCGAATATCCGAGCCTCCGCTAATTCCAAAATGCAAATCTTACCGAGAAAACCAAAGTAGCACTGCATTTGGACCATTTATTGGCCTGCTTCAGACTCGTGGGCATGGTTATATACATCACTCCATCATGACAGGATACGTGATATACCCTATGAAGGCATCGCCAGCATGGCTGCTTGAGAAATGCGAATTGCATGGGTGTGTCGCCTCTCGACGCGTAAATCATCTCGGTACGCTCTTCCATGCGGTGTCACCAATTTTGTTATACTTGGTGGTCAGTTGCATGGACAGCATTATCGCTGACCCCGAAAGTGTACAATGCCGATCTACATTGATTGCGCAGTATGATACCTGGTTGGCGCTAAAGGACAGGCGTAGCTTCGTGAGGTGAGAGCGTACTGTCGCTGTAGCGATGGGGCATTGGAGAGTTGCTTTTCCATCTTGAAACGATGCAATATTTAGATCAGACTCCGCCTGCAGCGGCGGCTAAGGCTGAGGTGATGCTGCACGACATTTCGGCCGTCAGACCTCGACCTCGCTCGGGCTCCGAAAGGGACACGGTATCGTATTATTGACAAGACGTCGGGTCTGCTTGGGCTGGGCATCGGATGCAGGGCACGGGTGTTTGGCGTCCGTCCAGGTTTTGGGCATGCATGGGTGCTTGCGGCGAAGCGTCGACAGCTTCTGCTTTCTGGGTGTTCGTGTGCCGATCTCTGAGCAGGCGCATTGCAGAAACAGGGTCTCCCGGGTCACTGCCTCATCTGGGCAACGCTGATGCAGATAGTGCTAGCCCCCCATGGTTTTATTGTTTATCAAATGTTCTGCATTGTTTCTCGTGGCAGCTAAGGCAGATACGCCGATCGCGGGACAGGTACCGGTGGAGAGCGCGTTCCTGCAGCATACACAGTAGTGTGTTAGAGTCAGAGCTAGCTAGGATACGGTACCTTCAACAGCTTCACAACGACAACTACATCAGCACGCGTTATCGGCATTTTCAGCTCATATCCCCTGGGTGATGAGGTCATGGCCTCCCGTTCATGAAGGCTGCAGCAAGCGTGAAGAGACCTCAGGGCATGCTTTGTGAGCTGCAACTACTTGTGCGGAGAGTGGGCCGCATCCTACCGTAAGGGCGGTTTGCTACGACCATCTGAACTTGTAGGTTTGGGTCTACCGCGAAGCTCCGAGCAGGCATCAATACAGCGATGTAAGCGCAGCGGACTACGTCATGAAGTACTTGGTGACTCGGTGTCACACACACGGCTGACTGGTCACGGCACAAATATCACGAAGAAGCCCTCGTCGCACAAAGCTGTACAATTAAGCAGTCTACAACTGACACCTGATGACAGTCGGTAAAGTCAATGGCAAACATGAGACAAAAGCAGCAGATATCGAAGGTCGGCGAGTCGCGCCGCGAGCAGCAGCCGCAACAACAACAACAACGAAACAGAATTTGTGCTGGTGGCAAGCGTGGACCTATAGCGGCTCTAGACGAGTACTCCAATCTAGGAAGAATGAATACGGCTGTGGAATGAAGACATGACCGTAGACAGTGTTTCATGATAGACAACTTCCATGAATGTTTGAGGATGTTGGACACAACAGGCGCCGGCCCGCGCTTGTCCAAGCAAACATGCGCAACAGCCGGCGCTACCGCAGGACAACCCCTTGCTGTTTGCGACGGTCAACATGATTCGTCCAGACTCGAGATGGCGGCGCCGAGGGACAAGAAATGCATGCATCCACGGCCCCTTATCGATTGAGTGGAGTGGTTGGCGTCAGGCCATACACAGTACATAGCGGTAATCGATAGCAGAAGCGAGCAGAACGCTGCAGAGTCAATCATAATGTGGAGAAATAAGCTGGCCGTGTTTCTTCTGCCGGGAACGAGCGGCCCGCCCAAGTGAACAGGCAGAGGGCCACAAGGCAGCCCCTTTTTCTGCACGATTCGCATGATCAAGGTAAAATTGCCTCATTTGGTCCTCACGGCCACTGGGTCATAGATAGAGGCATCCCGGCAAGACTCGTCATGAAGTGTTCTCAGCGTGGTTCGAGCGTTATGGTGCCCGATACTGAGGAAGCGGAGGGTCGAAAATAGGCAGATGCGTGAATCGCCAAAAGTGTTGTTGGTAAACAAACATGTCAACACGTAAACACGACCCGGGTAGCGCATCTTCTCCGGCCTGCGTCTGCTTGTGTCAAGACATGGCACCAGCGCTTGCGGTGAGGCAGGAACAGCGGTCAAACAGGCGTCCAACGTGGCCAGAGGTATTCCAGGCCCCATTCCACACTCGGCCTGCTTCATTCTGGTCCTGGTGCTCGTGAAGCGATTCGTCTGCGGCGGATCTAACGGCCGAGTGCATGCAGGGTGCACGGACCCGGCCCTGCCACAAGTTGCGCCCAGCCCGAAAATACACCAACGCGACCGCGTCCATCGCCCTCCCAAAACACTATTAGCTACCACCCCCGACCGATCGCTGCTGAGCGCACGACGGGTCTTCTCATCGCCATCGCTGTCCGCCCTTCCCCTCCCCGTTGCATCATCTCCGTGTCGTGACTGCTGCTGCTGCTGCTGCTGCACCTACGACGCTCGAGTGTCCCTACCCTAGCGGCGCTCTGTTTACCTTTGGGTGCTTCCCCACGCGTGCATTGCATTCCAAGAAGGTTCCACGGTCCGCCAACGCAAGCTCAGCCTATCGCCCACGACCACGCCATCAACACCAAGTGACCTCCCCGCCTACTGAACAGCAACCAGCAGGCCTTGCATGGAGTCCCGCCAGTCGTCCGCTGCTGCTTGCTGAGGAGGATCCACGGGCCAGAGAAGGAGACGACGACGACGACGTCGGCGCCCTGTCAGCCATTCCGCATTCATACGGCGCCCTCACCCCACACTCCTGCACACCACACACACCCACATCCACACCCACACTCACACCCACCGCGCTATCGTTATCGACTACACACTGGCGCATATGTCCTAGACACGCCCGCAGCAGAGACATAGTAGCACCGCTAGCCTGCTGGACCTTTCACCTCCAAAACACCCACGGCCCAGCCTCGCACCCCGTAGCCAGCACGTCATCGCAGCAGCAAACGCTCCTTCACCATGGACTACGGATATTCCCCGAACCGCGAGGGCGGCACCATGTGCTTTCCCTCGCCAACACATCCCCACAGCTACCGCCTCGAAGGCACCCATTTCTCCCACCTCCAGCAACTGCGCCGCTCCCTTTCACGCTCTCCCTCCAAACCATCTCGCTTTCAACTGCGCAACTCTGACTCACCCCGCTCGCCCATCTCTCCGCTCGCACTTGCCCGCGCCTTCAGCCCCAAGCCGCACAAACCCACCAGCCCCAACGCAACCTACCCCGAGTCACCACTGGGCGCCTCAGCTGCCCCAGCCAAGAAGAAGTTCTCCCTACGTCGCGCAGCACCTTTCCGCTCATCGCCGCGCACACGCAACAGCAATTCCAAGAGCCCCCGCCGTCGCGCGTTGGCCGAGTCAACAGACATTGCTAACTCCACCCCGTTCATGGCCCGGCAAGCGCCCGGACAGGAAAACACACCTGCACGTTGGCCCGGCGCTGACTCACCCAACAACATGGATATGGACAAGCGACTTGGAGTCAACGACAAACCCATCAAGTTTGAGTTTGCGCGTCGACCCGATTTGTCTCCTGCACCACCAGCAAAGTCGAGCCCACTCAAGCGCAACGATGGGAGACAAAATGGAAGAAGCCCGTACGCCGCTCCTCATAGTACATACACCACGTACACTACATTTGCTTACGCTCAGCAGGCAGAAATGGGCGTCTACCCCTTCA